>ERZ1674243.5-NODE-5-length-127851-cov-36.646194_pt1 | contig 127851 bp, 88 predicted proteins | sample MGYA00581201_ERZ1674243 | MGnify/ENA primary metagenome ERZ1674243 (study PRJEB41354, sample SAMEA4873342) | human saliva metagenome | biome: human-associated habitat [ENVO:00009003]; feature: mouth environment [ENVO:08000002]; material: saliva material... | reverse complement strand
GAGCATCTGACTGTTAATCAGAGGGTCCTTGGTTCAAGTCCAAGAGGAAGAGCTTAGAGAAGGAATTAGATTCAGGGAGATACCCTCAGGTCCAATTACGAGGACTTGGGGGTATTTCCTTTTATGTCCCCCCGTAGAGTGGGATGAAGGCTATATAACGACAGCGCCCCTGCTCACCGATGGTGGGCAGGGGCGCTGCGCGTATAGGGGAGTGGGACTTAGAGCCCGTGTTCGCCGAGGTAGCGCTCAGCTTCGATAGCCGCCTTACAGCCTGAGGCCGCTGCGGTGACCGCCTGACGATAGAGGGGGTCTGCGACGTCGCCAGCAGCGAAGACGCCGGGGACGCAGGTGCGTGGCGTAGGCCCTTCGGTCTTGATGTAGCCCACCTCGTCGACCTCGACGTAGTCAGCGAAGAGCTCGGAGTTGGGGTGGTGACCGATAGCGAGGAAGAAGCCATCGATGGGCAGGTCTACGCGCTCTTCATCGGGCTGGCCGAGGCGCTTGACGAGATGTGCGCCTTCGACGCCATCTTCACCGTAGAGGCCCACGGTATTGTGCTCGTAGAGGACGGTGATCTTCTCGTTGGCTGCGACGCGCTGACGCATGATATCAGAGGCGCGGAGGTAGTCCTTACGCACGATCATATAGACGTGCGAGGCGAGGCTCGCCAGGTAGAGTGCCTCTTCGCAGGCCGTGTCACCGCCACCGACGACAGCGACCTTCTTATTGCGGTAGAAGAAGCCGTCACAGGTAGCACAGGCTGAGACGCCCATACCTGCGTACTTCTCTTCGTCGGGCAGGCCGAGGTACTTAGCGGAAGCACCCGTAGCGATGATGACCGTATCGGCTTCGACCTCGACACCCTCCTCGAAGGTGATGACGTAGGGAGCCTTAGAGAGGTCAGCCTTCGTCGCCAGACCAGAGCGGATCTCCGTACCGAAGCGCAGAGCCTGATTGCGGAGGTCCTGGGTGAGCGCTGGGCCAGTGACCCCCTCGGGATAACCAGGGAAGTTCTCTACATCCGTGGTCTGCGTGAGCTGTCCTCCAGGCTGGATACCTTCGTAGAGGAGTGGGGAGAGGTTGGCACGTGAGGCATAGATGGCTGCAGTGTAGCCAGCGGGGCCGGAGCCGATGATGAGGCAGCGGCGATGTTCTCTACTCATACTTGCGTAGTCTATATGTGATGGTGATAGAAGTAGGGGCGAGTCTTAGCGCATGTCGCGGAGCTTCTTCTGGAGCTCTTGGCGAGCGAAGAAGATGCGGCTCTTGACCGTACCGAGGGGGATGCCGAGGGTATCGGCGATCTCGTTGTACTTATACCCAGCGACAAACATGGAGAAAGGCTCCTTGAGTGAAGGCTGCAGCTCGGCGATAGCACCCGTGATCTCCTTGATATCCATGGAGCCCTCGGGAGTGTTGTGCCCGCCTTCGCTAAGCAGAGGTACGTTGTAAGCGTCGACGTTGGGGTCGATGAAGCTCTGCGTGCGCACGAGCTTGTGGTAGTTGTTGATGAAGATATTACGCATGATCTTCAGCACCCACCCCTTGAAGTTGACGTTGTCGACGAACTTATCGTAGTTGTTCAGGACGCGCAGCGTAGTGTCTTGCGTCAGGTCTTCTGCATCGGCTTCGTCCTTCGTCAGCGTACGCGCGAAGTTCTTCATATAGTCCTGCATGCCGATCAGGTCCTTCTGTATCTGTAATACGTCCATATCTGTAATGCTCTATTTTGTATAGTGAGGCGGTGCGCCGAGGGGCAATGTGGCGAGCCGTTTAATATCTTTTTTACAAAGATACTATTAATTCTTCCGCAGAAAGCACGGGACTTTATATAGGTATATTGATATACTCAATATAGAGCGCATCACCAGCGGATGGGCGCCTTGCCCCACTGGGTGAGGTAGGCATTCGTCTGGCTGAAGTGACGGCATCCGAAGAAGCCACGATGAGCCGAGAGCGGGGAGGGATGTGGAGCTTCGAGTACGAGATGGCGGGTGCGATCGATCATACTTCCCTTGCGTCGGGCAGGGCTTCCCCAGAGGAGGAAGACGACGTGGTCACAGCAGCGGTTGATCGTCTCGATGATAGCATCGGTGAAGGTCTCCCAGCCAAGGCCCTGATGGCTCGCTGCCATACCGGCGCGGACGGTGAGGGTGGTGTTGAGGAGGAGGACTCCCTGCTCTGCCCATGGCAGGAGGTGCCCGTCAGGGATGATGGAGGGCTGGCCGAGGTCGGAGGCGATCTCCTTCTTGATGTTGATGAGGCTCGGCGGTATGGGGACGCCCGCTGGCACGGAGAAGGCTAAGCCCTCGGCTTGCCCTGCACCGTGGTAGGGGTCTTGTCCTAAGATGACGACGCGCACCTCGGGGAGGGGGCAGGCATCGAGGGCATGGAAGATGAGCCCACCTGGGGGATAGATAGGGCCTTCGTGCTGGTAAGCCTGGCGGATGCGGTCGGTGAGGATGCTGAAGTAGAGCTTGTCGAACTCAGGTGCAAGGGCGGTACGCCAGCTCTCGTCGAGGCGGATGTTCATCGTGTAGTCGGGAAGAGGGGTGGGAGGTCTGCGGAGAGGATCTGATGGACGAGGCCACGCAGATCTCCGTGCTGTGCGGTGTAGAAGAGGGCATGCCCTACGGCGGTGAGGGCATCAAGGTCATTGGCACCATCGCCCGTATAGAGTGTCGAGGCGAGCGCCCCTGCAGTCCACTCCTCGAGGAAGGCACGCTTGCCCTCGGCATCAATGATACCCTCGGGGTCGAGGCCATCGAAGTCGCCGTCAGCGGTATAGCGTACGGTGCTTCCTACGAAGGCGGAGAGACCGACGCGCTCACAGATATCTTCGACGAAGGGCTGGTAAGCTCCCGTGACGATAGCCGTGGGGAGGGAGAGCTCGCGGAGGAGAAGCGTGGTGTCAGTGGGGAGGGTGATGCTGCGGATGACCGAGTGAAGGGCCTCACGGGATAGCCCACGAAGGAGCTCGGTACGGTGCATGAAGCTCTCTCGGAAGGGTGTGGCGCCTGCCATAGCCGCTTCGGTGAGAGCGGTCATCTCCTCCGAGCGACCTGAGAGGCGTGCCAGCTCGGGCAGCAGCTCCGTCGTCGTGAGCGTGCCGTCGAGGTCGAAGGCGACGTGCGTGATCTCGGCTGTGGCACTCGAGGCAGGGAGGTAGAAGGCGCTGTGTGTGGTGCGCCCCCAAGGGATGAGGTGCGTGAGGAGCTCACGGCGTAGCTTCGTCTCGCTCACGCTTCGCTCCGTGGGGTAGCTGTAGAGTCTGCCCTGTGGAGTGTCCGTGATACTCGCCTTCGGCGTAGCGCCTATCGTCTCAGAGAGAAGGGCTCTGAGCTGCTGGTCTTCTTCGTCCGTAGGGCGAGAGAAGAGATAGAGGTGCTGCACGTGGGGCATCGAGGCGGCGTGAGGGTATGTGTATATAAAGCAAGAGTGCTTGACTTCGATAAGCCAAGCACTCTTCAGTTTTGGGGGTGGAAGATGGGATTCGAACCCACGACACCTGGAACCACAATCCAGTGCTCTAACCAACTGAGCTACAACCACCATATAAATGCTCTGCTTTTCGCTTGAGCACTGCAAAGGTAATACTACTTTCTCAATTCACCAAACCTACCGCTCAATGGCGGCTTCGAGGTCGTGCCACAGTCGTTCGTCGGGTACGGGAGCCGTGAGCGTGAGGGCTTCCTTGCTCACGGGGTGCGTGAAGGATATCTGTCTGGAAAGTAGACTGATACTCCCACCGGGGTTGCTGCGAGGAGCGCCGTACTTCAGGTCGCCCTTGATGGGGCAGCCGAGGGCAGCGAGCTGGCAACGGATCTGATGATGACGGCCCGTGTGGAGCTCGATCTCGAGGAGATGATAGTGTTCGCCCGAGGCCAGTAGGCGGTAGGAGAGTCGGGCGAGCTTGGCGCCAGGCGTCGCTGCGCCTTGGCGAGCTACGTAGCTCTTGTTCTGCGACTCATTGCGCACGAGGTACTGCTCGAGGGTGTCGGAGTGCTTCGGCGGGCGAGCCGTGACGACGGCCCAGTAGCGCTTCGAGACATCTCCCGTGCGGAAGAGCTCGTTCATGCGGCTGAGCGCCTTCGACGTCTTGGCGAAGAGGACGAGTCCACCCACGGGGCGGTCCAAGCGATGGATCACGCCGAGGTACACGTTGCCTGGCTTGTTGTACTTCTCCTTGAGCCAACCCTTGAGGGCTTCGCTCATCGGCTCATCGCCCGTCTTGTCACCCTGGACGATTTCGCCGGGGCGCTTGCTGACGCAGAGGAGGTGGTTGTCTTCGTAGACGACGGTAGGCTTATACATACGGGGATATAAAGGGGGCGGGGAGGCTTAGTCCCCGATGAAGGTGCAGTTGAGTACCTCGCGGTAGCTATTGAAGATCGCGCTCTTGCTGATGAAGCCGAGGTAGCGCCCTTCCTCATCGACGACGGGCATCTTCCACGCCTTCGTCTCGTCGAAGAGGCGCATAACCTCCGTCATCGGGGTAGCTGAGGAGACCTTGACCTCGGGAGTGACCATGATCTTACGCACCTTGTAGCGCTCATAGAGCTCGGGGCGGAACATAATGTTGCGCACATTGTCCAGCTCGACGATGCCGACGAGTACCCCGCGCTCGTCGACCACGGGGAAGGAGTTGCGGTGACTCACCGAGATGACGCTGACCATCTCACCGAGGGTCATATCGGGGGAGACGACCTCGAAGTCACGCTCCAGTACGCTCTCCAGATTCATCAGCGTCAGTACGGCCGTATCCTTCTGATGCGTGAGGAGCTTGCCCTGCTCTGCCAAGCGAAGCGAGTAGATACTGTGGGGCATAAAGATACGGATCGTGGCGAAGGAGGTCAGCGACACGAGCATCAGTGGCAGGAAGAGGTTGTACCCGCCCGAGAGCTCTGCGATGAGGAAGACACCCGTCAGTGGGGCGTGCATCACGCCGGCCATCAGCCCTGCCATACCGAGCAGGATGTAGTTCTTAGGGGAGATGAAGACGTTGAGCGAACTGAAGTAGTTCACCAGATAGGAGAAGATGAAGCCCGTGAGCCCGCCCATGAAGAGGGTAGGAGCGAAGAGCCCGCCACAGCCACCGCCCGAGTTCGTCGCTACGGAGGCGAAGACCTTGAAGAGGACGGTGAGGAGGAAGAAGGCGAAGACGACCCAGTAGGAGTTCGAGAACGCCTCGAAGATACTCCCGTCAAGGAGCTGCGTGTACTGCCCGTCCAAGAGGATATTCACCGAGTCATACCCTTCGCCATAGAGCGGCGGGAAGAGGAAGATGAGCAGGGAGAGGATAGCCGCTGAGATGAGGTAGCGCAGGCGGAAGTCCTTGATGCGCTTCAGCTCGCTCTCGAAGCGGAACATCGTCTTCGAGAAGTACAGCGACATCAGCCCGCACACCACGCCCAGCAGGATCATCAGCGGGATGCGCTCGATATGATAGGGGTCGGTCTGGATGAACTGGAAGAGGATCTCCTTCCCCGAGAGCACGTAGGCCACGGCAGCAGCCGAGACAGAGCTGACCAGGAGCGGGAGGACGGAGGCCATCGTGAGGTCGAGGAGCAGGACCTCGATGACGAAGACCAGCCCCGTGATAGGTGCCTTGAAGACACCTCCGAGGGCACCAGCGACACCGCAGCCGATGAGGAGCATGAGATTGCGCTGCTCGAGGCGGAAGAGGCGTCCGAAGTTCGACCCCACGGCTGCCCCCGTCATTACGATAGGGCTCTCTGCCCCTACCGATCCCCCGAAGCTAATAGTGAGGGCACTGGCGATGATGGAGGTCCAGGTGTTGTGCGGCTTGATGCGGCTCTTACGCTGGGAGATGGAGCTAAGCACCTTCGTCACCCCATGGCTGATGTCGTCCCGCACGATGTAGCGGACGAAGAGCAGGGAGAGGAGGATCCCCAGCGCGGGGAAGAGCAGGTAGAGGTAGTGATGATCCTCGATATTCTGGAGGATGAAGCTCTCGACGACGTGGATGATGAACTTGAGGAAAGCGGCCACAAGCGCCATCGTCACCCCGATGAGAAGGCTCAGGATGAGGAGGAAGTAGCGCTCGCTGATGTGGCGCTCTCGCCAGCTGATGAGACGGTCGAGCAGAGGTGTGATGGCTTGACTGAAGGCAGACATCGGCGTGTGCAGCGGCTATGGGCGTATGACCTTGACCTCGCCCGTGGGACCGAGCATGATGATCTGAGAGGGCTCACGAGGCGTCTCGTCACTCTGACGGTACTTGACGACATAGTCTACGCCAGCGACGATCTCGGGGCTGATGCCCGAGAAGAAGAGTGGGGTAGGCTCCCCACTGATGTTGGCGGAGGTGGAGACGATGGGACGGCGCAGGCGCTTGCAGAGGGTGGAGGAGAAGAGCTCACGGCTCTGGCGGATACCGAGTGAGCCCCCTTCGCCGAGGAGGTTAGGCGCTACGCCCGTCGCATGGGGATAGATGATGGTGATGGGGCGCACGGCAAGCTCCATAAGGTCATAGGCGACCTCGGGGACTTCGCTGACCATACGCTCGACTTCGTAGGTCTCTGCTACGAGGACGAGCATACTCTTGCTGTCTTCGCGACGCTTGAGCTCGTAGATACGGCGCACGGCTTCTTCGTTGGTGGCATCGCAACCGATACCCCACACCGTATCTGTGGGATAGAGGATGATCCCACCGCGGCGCAGGGTCTCTACAGCTTCGTCCAGGTCGGCTTTGTCGTAAGGCTCTTGAGTAATCTTCTTTGTGTCCATCTCCATATATATAATAGGTAAGGACAAAGGTACGACCTTTTCCCCGTAGTCGCTTTGCCCGAAGCGGGTAATTCGAGGCAAATAGCAGAAAAGGAATAGAAGCTACGAAGCCGTAGGCCCTATTGTCACTTAGTTGTCCTATAGAGGAGGGTAGTATGCACCTATATTGGTCGATGGCGTGACTAGTATTGGTTCGTCGCGTGACCTATATTGGGTTGTTGCTCCGCTTAGGGGTGAAAGTTGCGGACGAGTGGTAGATAAGTTTGGGCTACGTACGTGGCTCTAATATCTACGTACGTGGATATTTGAATTTACGTGCCTGGTCTTTAAGACTACGTACATAGATGCGGAAAAACCACTACAGGAAGGCGCTTTTTTCTTCACGAGAAGGACACTTTTCCCTCCGCTGGATAAGAGGAATACTCGCGATAAGGCGAAGGGCTTGTGTATCACTTCGGAGAGGTATATTGGGTAGCTGGGTGCGCAATGCCTTAGCACTCTAAATAGAGGACAGGACTCTCGGCAACAGTCTCTATATAGGCTCGTGAGCGAACCAATATAGCTTGACGCGCTCTCCTACTGCTTCACTCCACTTCCTCACGGACACTCGGCTGAAGTGCTGTGTCAAGCACGAATAGCCTGCACCTTGATGTGGGCGCCGTGTGGACTTGTGGCTTAATAAAATCGATATAATTAACCGTACCTTTGCTATATACCTGCATATAAGGGAATATCAAGTTGCTTCCGCAGCTCCTCAATATCCATCACAAGTGTGGGGCGGTCTGTCCCAGCGAGCTTGTAACCACCACCACTAAAGCAATGAATAGATTTACGCTAAGGCTCTTCCTGTTTTGTATGGCGATAGGCTGTGCTATCTCGGGAAGTGCGCAGACAAAGGTCACGGGGAGAGTCCTCGACGAGAACCGCCAGGGAGTGGATGCAGCCGTCGTCATGCTGGTAGCTTCTCCAGGAGATGTCCTCGTAGAGTCCGTACTCACTGATGCTGCTGGGCAGTATTCGATCCTCCAGCGCAAGGGAGAGTTCCTCCTTTGTATAAGGGCACTGGGCTATAAGGAGGTGAAGAGAAAGATAGCTATCGCCTCGGCCGATACACTCCCCGATATCCAGCTGGAGGTAGAGGATATTTCCCTAAAGGATGTCGTCGTCACCGCTCGCAAGTCCCGCTCGCTGACCAGCGCATCCAATGGGAAGATCCGGATTCACGTCGCTCAGTCTTACCTCACAGATATAGGGACTGCGCTGGATGTGCTGAAGCATTCTCCGGGCATCTTGGTGAGCAACAAGGGGGATATCTCCTTGGCGGCCATCGGGGGGACAGCGATATATGTCAATGGGCGGAAGCTGATGCTAAAGGGGGAAGAGCTATCGGCTTATCTACGCTCGCTCCCCTCCTCAAAGATCTCCAGCATAGAGACTTCCCCGAGTCCGAATGCCAGCTTTGGGGCTGATGGAGCTGGTGGCGTCATCAATATCATCACGAAGGCATCCGTTCGCTCTGGCTTTTACCTCACTACCTCACACAGCTTTGCCTATTGGGAGAACCTTCGCCAGAGCTCGGACCTCGCTCTATCCTACAATACAGATAAGTGGCAACTGGGGCTCAATTACAACCACGCTATCGGGCATCATGCGATGGACTACGGCTATGAGAGGCTTCAGGATGGGAATAAGTATCTCTCCGAGACGGTAGATACCGATATGCGTAATACCTATTCGGCGGGGATTGATTTCTCTTGGCAGGCCACTCCGACGAGTAAGCTCTTCGTCAATAGCTCGGTGAATCTACTCGCTGGTCCTGGGGTCACAGCGACGGAGACCCAAGTCTATCAAGGGACAACCACGCTGGACGGCATCCTTCGGGCGCGTAATGACTATGTGGAGCAGAAGACCCTCCGCTACAGCAATAGCTTGAACTATCTCTATCGCCCATCTGACAAGCACCAGCTCTCCATCACTGCGGACTGGACACGCTTTGATGGCACAGCGCGCTGTGAGCAGCCCAACACCTACTACTCTGCGACCAATATGCTGGTGCGCTCGGACTTCTTCTACTCACAGCCCGACAAGGATATAGATATCTATGCGCTCCTGGCGGACTATAAGTACAAGCCCAATGATGAGAGTGAATGGCTCGCTGGTGCTAAGACCTCCTTCATCAGAAGCCACAATACCTTCCTCTTTAAGAAGAATGGAGCTATCGATAACCAGCGCTCAAATACCTTCCACTATGACGAGGGGAATATCGAGGGCTATACGCAGTACACCCATACTCTGGGGAAGCTGGAGCTTAGTGCGGGGCTACGTCTGGAGTATATGCACACCTCCAGCAAGCTCAATGCCTATTCCAGTCAGGACGGGGAGGAGCATAGCGATAGCCACCTACGACTCTTCCCCAACCTGAGTATCTCCTATGCCCTCAATGAGCAGAGCAAGGTAGCCCTGCTGTATAGTCGCCGCCAAGATAAGCCCCGCTACGAAGATCTTAACCCCTTTGAATACCTGCTTGATGAGTTGTCCTATTGGAAGGGGAACCCCTTCCTCAAGCCACAGATTAGCAACAAACTTATCCTGAGCTATGTGTGGAACAGCCTCTCTCTTAACCTCTCTTACTCCAAGCTCGACGACTACTTCACCTCGATCACAGATGCGCTCGGGACGACGAAGACCGTCATGACCACGAAGAATATCGGGGCACAGCAGCAGGTGGGACTGGAGGGACTCTTCTCCAAGCGCCTTACCCCGTGGTGGGACTTCAGTGCAAATCTCGGCTTATACTACTTCGTGAATAAGCTGGACTACGAGACCTACAAGGAGGAATACAAGCGCCCCTCATGCCTTATGTCGGTGAGCAATAGCATCCTTCTTCCCCTTGGGCTTAACCTTGAATTGTCGGGTCGCTATAACTCCAAGCGCCAGGGTGGGAGCTACGAAGTCATCAAGCCCAATGGTAGTCTGGATATCGGGCTTAGCCGTATGTGGGCTGATGATCGCCTGCGCCTCTCGCTCTTGATGACGGATATCTTCCATACCGATCGCTGGGACAACTATGGGCACAAGGGGGCATTGGACCTGACTACGTGGTTCGGTAGCGAAAGTCGTAAGGTGATCCTTCGCCTTAGCTATAGCCTCGGTAAGCAGAAGTTTAATAAGGTGGAGAGCAGCCTCGGCGAGCTGGATCGACTATAGCTTTGGCAAAGGGCTATGCACTTCTATAGGGGAGGGTGGTATGAACCTATATAGGTCGATGGCGCGACCAGTATAGGTCTGTCGCGTGACCTATATAGGTCCGTGAGCGAACCAATATAGGTTGACTCGCTGACCAATATAGATTCATATCACCTACCGCGCGATGTCGCTGTGGGCGGTAGGTAGCAGAGGATGTGAGCAGCCTTGTAGGTGCGTCCTTCTCTACGCAAAAAAGCAACGTGGGCTACCCTCAGAAGGAGAGGGTAGCCCACGTTGTGTTTGATGTGAGGAGGAGCGGGCAGGCTTAGCTCACGCGCTGGCTGACGTGGTCGATCCAGTCTTGATGCTCGAGGTACCACTTCACAGTCTTCTCCAGACCTTCCTCGAATTGGAGGCTGGGCTCCCAACCGAGCTCGCGGTGTAGCTTCGATGAGTCGATAGCATAGCGCAGGTCGTGCCCCGCGCGGTCGGTGACGAAGGTGATGAGCTCCTCGGAGTGGCCTTCGGGGTTGCCCAGGAGGCGGTCGGTGACCTTCACCAGCAGGTGGATGAGGTCGATGTTGCGCCACTCATTGAAGCCCCCGATGTTGTAGGTGTCGGCGGTCTTCCCCTTGTGGAAGATTAGGTCAATGGCGCGTGCGTGGTCTTCGACGAAGAGCCAGTCGCGGATGTTCTCTCCCTTGCCGTAGACGGGCAGGGGCTTGCGCTTGCGGATATTGTCGATGAAGAGGGGGATGAGCTTCTCGGGGAACTGGTACGGGCCGTAGTTATTCGAGCAGTTCGTCACGATCGTTGGCAGGCCATAGGTATCGTGGTAGGCACGGACGAAGTGGTCGCTGGAGGCCTTGCTGGCAGAGTAGGGGCTGTGCGGAGCGTACTTGGTCTCCTCGGTGAAGAAGCCCCCGCCGATCTCCAGTGCGCCATAGACTTCGTCGGTGGAGATGTGGTAGAAGCGCTTCCCCTCAAAGCGCTCGGGCGTAGCGCCCCATGTCACGCGGGCAGCTTCGAGCAGGCTCAGCGTACCCATGACGTTGGTGCGGGCGAAGGTGAACGGGTCGGAGATGCTTCGGTCTACGTGGCTCTCTGCCGCCAGATGGATGATACCGTCGATGGCATGCTCCGTGATGAGAGCACGCATGCGCTCGTAGTCACAGATGTCCGCTTCGACGAAGGTATAGTTGGGGAGGCTTGCGACATCCTCAAGGGTCTTCAGGTTGCCCGCATAGGTGAGCTTATCCAGGCAGACGATGTGGTACTGTGGATACTTATTGGCCAGAAGTCGGACGACATGCGAGCCGATGAAGCCAGCGCCGCCGGTGATGAGTAGGGAGCGGTGATAGTGCATGAGTGGGTGGTGAAGAGGATTATTCGGGGAGTGAGGTGGTGAGCTGCAGGCATTCCTCCAGCGCGGTGCGCCAGTGGGGGATGGTGATGCCGAAGGTTTCGCGCACACGTGCCTTGTCGAGGACGGAGTAGTGGGGGCGCTCCGCACGTGTCGGGTACTCGCTGCTACGGATGGGATGGAGCTGCGTGTCGTAGCCCGAGAGGTGGAAGATGGCTTCGGCGAAGTCGTACCAAGAGCATACGCCTTCATTGGAGAAGTGGTAGAGCCCAGTCTTATCGAGCTGTCTGTGCTCAATGATCCCCACGATGCAGCGTGCCAGATCGAGTGCCGAGGTCGGGGTGCCGACTTGGTCGAAGACGACGCGCATCTCGGGGCGCTCCTTGCCGAGGCGTAGCATGGTCTTCATAAAGTTCGCCCCATAGGGAGCGTAGAGCCATGAGGTGCGCAGGATGATGTGGCGGGGTGCGAGGCGCTGTATCGCCTCTTCGCCACGGCGCTTCGTCTGCCCGTAGACGCCGATAGGCTCCGTGGGCATGTCCTCCGTGTAGGGTATAGAGCTGCGCCCAGAGAAGACGTAGTCGGTGGAGATATGGATGAGGAAGATGCCGAGACGCTCGGTGAGCTCCGAGAGGCGTGCTACGGCAAGGTGGTTGACTTCGTCCGCCTGCTTGGGCTCATCTTCGGCACGGTCGACAGCGGTGTAGGCCGCACAGTTGATGATGACTTCGATGCCCTCACGGGTAGCGAACTGCTCGATAGCCGAGGTGTCGGAGAGGTCCAGCGTCTCTCTCGTAGCGAAGTGATAGTGGTCGGTAGCGCCCTGAGCGACGTGCTCAATGCAGCGCCCGAGCTGGCCTGAGGCTCCGAGGACGAGGATCTTCATAGGCGGCTGGTCGGGCTGTAGTCGAAGAGCTGTGGCGCTTCGGCGAGGCGAGGGTGCTTGCTATCCTTCTCGGATAGACAGATGGCTTCGGCGGGTAGCTGCCAGTCGATACCGAGTGCAGGGTCATCCCATGCGATGGCTCCCTCAGCTTCGGGCGCATAGTAGTTGTCGCACTTGTACTGGAAGATAGCCTCATCGCTGAGGACGCTGAAGCCGTGCGCAAAGCCACGAGGCAGGAAGAGCATCCGATGATTGTCCTCCGAGAGCTCAACGGCGACGTGCTTCCCGAAGGTCGGAGAGCCGACGCGCACATCGACGGCGACATCAAGTACCCGTCCACGGACGACCCGAACGAGCTTAGCCTGTGCGTGAGGGGGCAGCTGGAAGTGCAGGCCACGCACCACGCCATAGCTGGAGCGGCTCTCGTTGTCTTGGACGAAGTGGGTAGGAGTGACGAGCTCGGCGAAGCGCTGCTCGCTGAAGGCTTCGAAGAAGTAGCCCCGCCCATCACGGAAGATGCGCGGCTCGATGATGACGACCTCGGGGATCGAGGTAGGGATGATCTGCATGGAGAGGTGAGGCGGATGGGGATTACTTCATGTCGGCTACATGCAGTAGGTATTGCCCGTACTGGTTCTTAGCCATAGGAGCTGCGAGCTCGATGAGTGCCTCGTGAGTGAGCCAACCAGCACGGTAAGCGATCTCCTCGAGGCAAGCAATCTTCAGCCCCTGACGCTTCTCGATGACCTCGACGAAGGTCGAAGCCTCAGAGAGTGAGTCGTGCGTGCCGGTATCGAGCCATGCGAAGCCACGGCCAAGGGTCTGCACAAGGAGCTGCTCACGGCGGAGGAATTCCTGGTTCACACTCGTGATCTCCAGTTCGCCACGTGCCGAGGGACGTACGCCCTCGGCGACCTCGACGACGGAGTTCGGGTAGAAGTACAGCCCCACAACAGCGTAGTTGCTCTTAGGCTCTTTGGGCTTCTCCTCGATAGAGATGCAGCGGCCGTCGGGAGCGAACTCTGCTACGCCGTAGCGCTCAGGGTCGCTGACCCAGTAGCCGAAGACGGTAGCCTCATTGCGCTCCTCGGCATCCTCGACAGCCTGACGCAGGGTCTGCGTGAAGGACATGCCGTAGAAGATATTGTCGCCGAGTACGAGGCATACAGAGTCGTCGCCGATGAAGTCCTTGCCGATGAGGAAGGCTTGCGCCAGCCCCTCGGGGCGGGGCTGCTCTGCATAGGAGAAGTGCACGCCGTAGTCACTACCATCGCCGAGGAGGCGACGGAAGGCGGGTAGGTCTTCGGGGGTAGATATAATGAGGATATCCCGTATCCCAGCGAGCATGAGCACCGAGATAGGGTAGTAGACCATGGGCTTATCATAGATAGGCAGGAGCTGCTTGCTCACACCCTTGGTGATGGGATAGAGGCGCGTGCCTGCACCCCCGGCTAAGACTATTCCCTTCATAGATGGATCGACAATGTAGGAGGATCAGTGCTGCTGCACTGTTATCGTTAGATAAAGGTATAAAAAAAGGGTGAGCTACCCGTCTGGGAGCCCACCCTCTATATTGTGATCTCGGTGAGAGCTTAGTTGCGTCTGCCGAGGATGCGGAGCAGGTAGAGGAAGAGGTTGATGAAGTCGAGGTACAGGTGGAGTGCACCGAGAAGGGCAATCTTCTTCGTACGCTCTTCATCGCCGATAGACTCTGCGACCAGTGACTTGATCATCTGCGTGTCGTAGGCCGTGATGCCGACGAAGATGAGCACACCGACGTAGCTGATGATCCACATGAGCGTATCGCTCTGGAGGAAGAGGTTCACCAAGGTAGCGATGATCAGCCCGATGAGTGCCATATAGAGGTAACTGCCCATCTTCGAGAGATCACGCTTCGTGAAGTAACCGAAGGCTGCCATCGTACCGAAGGTCGCCGCCGTGATGAAGAACGTCGAGGCAATGGACTCACCCGTGTAGATGATGAAGATAGGGCTTAGCGTGACGCCACTGAGTACGGAGTAGAATACGAAGGCCCCCGTCGCAACTGGGATAGAGAGCTTCATGATGCTGCGCGAGAGGTACCATACCAGAGCGAGCTCACCGATGCAGAGCCCCCAGAAGAGCCCTTGGTGCTCAAATAGGTAGTCCAAGAGGTTCGAGTCAGCGGTGAAGAGAGCCGTAAGCCCCGTGATAGCCAGACCGAGCGCCATCCATACGAAGGCACGTACGACAGACTGACGCACGAGTGCGGGGAAGTCATAAGCGACGTGTGATGAGCTGAGTGGTTCGTCCTGGAAGGGGAATCGAGAATTGTTCATACTGTGTGTAATTGAGATCAGATATCAATATAGCGTGGCAGGTGCAGATAGGCACCTGCCACACGTTGATTTTAGAAGCGGATAGAGAGGGTAGCTACTGCCTTGTGACGCTGGTTCGTCTCCTTGATAGCCTGCATACCTACGAGTTCATCGGGCTTGACCTTACCTGCACGGATGTCAGCATCCGAAGCATTGAGGTAGGAGCCGTAGTCGTTGACGTAGGGGAAGGCGAAGGTACGAGCCTTGGTGTCGGAGTAGACATACGCCATATCCAGCGAGAGGCTGGGGGTGATGCGGAAGCCTGCACCGAGTGAGAAGCTATTCTGGCTGTCGGGGAGGGTGTAGTGTACCGCGGGACCCGAGACGAGTACTTCGGTCGACGCCATATCGCCCTTGAGACGAGCATTCTTGACGGGCGAAGAAGTGTAGCGATAACCGGCACGTAGGGCGATGCGGTCGCTAAGCATAGCTTCGGCACCGAGGCGGACGGTGTGCACACCACCGAAGTTCGTCTTCAGGCGAGCGTTGTCTTCTTCAAAGCCAATCTCACTGCCATCATATTCGTCATAGGTGCTGTTGCTGAGGCGCAGAGAACCACTCGTATAGTCATAGTCAGCGCTGATGAAGCCATGACGACCGATGAAGTACGCACCACTGAGCCCGAAGCGCCAGTTGCCACGCAGTGCGTAGGAGTTAGCTGCACTCTTAGGCGTGACGACTTCGTTGGCCTTGTTGTTGTACCCGCCGAGGCTACTCGCCTGGAAGTCCATCTTCATCGAGTAGAAGGTGGGCGTATAGAGCGAAGCACCGAGGCGAAGCCCTTCGACAGGCTCGTAGAGAAGTCCGAGGCCGACGCTACCTCCGAAGCCTGATACACTCTTAGTGTTTTGCAGTGTCAGGTAGTTATTGCCACGGAAAGCCTCGTGATAGTACGATGCCATCTCGTAGTCCAGCGAGGAGAGCGTGAGGGCCGCCCCGAAGTGCAGAGCATCGTTAGCCTCGAAGCCGAGGGCGATATCGTAGTCGGTGATATTCCCCTTCTCGCGTAGTACGAGGTCCGCATTGTCGGGCAGACCGATGCTGGGCTGTGGATAGGGCGTCCCATCGGGAGCGGTACTATACATATAAGCCGAGCGGTAGCTTCTGCTGCCGTTGTCGATATCGATCCATCCTGCGCCAGCACCGAGGATAGACATCCAGGGTATATAGTCGTTCTTAAAGGCTGCAGTCGTGGTGATGTAGCTCTTCTCGAAGTATCTATCGACGTTAGGGGATCGCAGATTATCGTAGCGAGCGTTATTCGTACGTGCTGCAGAGAAGTCTGCCAGCGAGGAGAAGTTCGCGCTCTGAGGCAGTACTGCCGAAGCGTGGAGCTCGCGGTCGAAGCGCCCTGCATTGCGGATGCTGAAGGCAAAGGATACGGGGCCACGTGAGGCTCTATTCGTACCAGCCTGATAGGAGAACTCCTCAAAGAGGAACTTCCCCTTCATATCCTGCGAGGTTGATGTGCCGTACCAGACACCACGGTCGGTACCGAAGCCACCACCGAGGGTCAGCGAGAGACGGTTGTTCCCACGGAAGAGGGAGATCCCCGCAGGGTTGCGTACGAGAGAGGCAACGTCAGAGCCTACGGCACCCATAGCGCCCGAGAGGGCAGCATAGCGTGCTGATCCTACAGGCTCATGAGGAGAGCCAAGGCGGAAGGCTTCCATCTCACTCTGTGCACTCAGTGATAGGGGTAGGAGGCTCAGTGCCACTACGCCTAAGATCTTATGCTTGATGTTCATGAGTTATCCAATCTAATAAAGGTGGAGTAAACGATATACCCTTAGGGCAAGCCTTAGCGACGGCGTGGGGGAGCCGTGTAGCCACCGCCACCTCCAGAGTTGGAGTTGTTCGTCGTGTTTGAGGAGCCCTGGTCATAGCTGCGCTGAGGATAGCTGTCGTAGCTACGCTGCTGCTCTACGGGACGGCTCTGCTGCGTGCGGGGATAGTCGCTGTAGATCGTGCGACTCTGCTGTGACATACTACCCTGATCGTAGGAGCGCTGTGGACCGATGTAGCCCTGATCGCGTACGCTGGAGTAGGCTGAGTAGCCACTTGAGCGGCGAGTCGTCGAGCGAGCCCCGTGTGAGTAGGGGTTGTTGTAGTAGTGCTCGTTGTAGGCACGCGTAGCAGCCCCTGCGGCATAGCCGTAGTAGTAGCCAGGATAATAGCCATCGTAGTAGCCGTCATACCAGCCTCCATAGCGAGAGCCGTAGTACCCACCATAGTAGCCACGGGTGTAGCCATAGTAGTAGGGATCGTAGTAGCCTCCATACCAGCTACCGTAGTAGCGGGGATAGCCGTAGTAGTAAGAGGAGCTGTAGAAGGGATCATACCATGAGCCCCAGCCCCAGCTGGCACCCCAGCCGAAGCGACTTCCCCAGAAGGGGTCGCTGCTCCCTACGCGTACATAGACATCGGGTCCCGCATAGCGGTAGTCGATATCATTGTACCAAGGGTCTGCGTCGATGTAGACGCGACGAGCACCCTGGATCGTCATCGAGCCATCTCCGTAGAAGCGGCTCAGACGAGAGGAGTAGGGACCATAGACCTCTGCACCACCATCCTTCTGGCGCTGCTCCTTGAGCAGACGACCCAGCTCGCTGCGGGTCAGCGTGATGGTGTCTTCGGGCAGCGAGAGGTGCCCGTTGTATGCATCGATCTCACGATCGGCCTGCTTCTTCTTGTAGTTGGCGATGAGTGCAGCCTGTTCCTTTTCCCAGGCTTCACGCTCGGCCTTCTCGGCGGCGCGGCGTAGCTCGGCCTTGCGGCGCTCTTCCTTATCGATCTTCTTGAGGTCGCTGCGGCGATAGTAGGCGTCGTCGAGGTACTTGTTGTCGGTCTGCGCCAGGGCAGCCGTACCTGACAGGAGCCCCACTCCCATCAGGAGGAATAGCTTCATTGTCTTCATAAGTCCAGTACGTCTTTATTCTATATATCCGTTGTCTTAGGCCCACGCTGCGGCTTTTCACTCTCCTCGAGGGAGAGGCGCATAGTGGGAGTTTACAGCGGTAAAGTTAGCATTTATTTACGAATAGCAAAGCGCGTGCCAATATTCTTGACTCTTGGCTATTTGTCCAGAAAGGTCCGCTATCCTGTGTCAAGATGACGTGATATGATGTCGGAGTACTGCTCTCCTGCTACGCTTTGTAGCCTGCTATAAGCTCCCCAGAGAGAAGGTGATTAGTTGGGTAGAGCCGTCGTCGGAGTGACAGGAGCGCTGGTCTCGCTATCGTCACCGTTCTCCTTGTTGTACTCTTCGACGAGCTGCTTGAGGGCGCGGTGGTAGAAGGCGACCGTCGAGGCCAGAGCGTCGCTCATGCGGAGTGCGAGGCGGTCGATGGGCGTGCCAGGCATGATGAAGGCTTCGACAGAGAAGACGATATCGCCCTCTTCATCGACATAGGCCTTACTGACCTTCTGGTCGAAGTCCGTCTTAGCGCAGGCCTTGTAGAGGAAGGCTTCGTGCACGTCATCGAAGGCTGCACGCTCAAAAGTGGCACGTACGAGGAGGAACTCAGGGTCATCCTCACGGTAGTAGAAGCAGCAGAAGATACCTTCGTTCTTGTAGACGATACGGATCTCGTTGTCGCGCTCGGGACGATAGCCTTCCTTGGAGAGTGCTTCTAAGATCGTGGGGAGGACAGATGAGGGTACGAGAGTCGCAGCCTCGCTATTCTTTTTAGTAAACTTATCAAAAAGTGCCATTGCTCTAACTAAAATTGGTTTGTATTTGATAATGGCCCATGCAGCTTGCGCTATATGGGCTTCTACACAAAGATAACCTTTTGGGGATTAATAGCCCTTTAGGCTCCGTGTGAAAGCAGGGCCTACGCATCAAAATCGGTGGGCTGTATCGAGGAAGTAGCTGCCAGTGTGAAGCGGATTCTTCAGCAAACTTGCCCTATATCAGCAGTCCCTTGTAGCTCCTCTTGTGGCACCCTTCTCGCGCTACACGACCCCATAATTACAGTGGTTCGTGGGGGATGCTCTATAGGTTGGTTTGTAGACGACTATAGGTGTGTACGCGGACGACTATTGGTGTGGGGGGCAAACGACTATTCGTCCCGCATACGAACGACTACACGTTCGTATGCGGGACGAATACTTGTATGAGGGTAACCGACTATTTCTTCTGTGTCCGCCCCTCCATCGGTCGTCTAAGGCGGAGGAGCAAGCACCTCGGGGGGGGGCGTTATTCCCCCTTATCCCCAGTAAGATCCCAGTAGGTGCGGTGAAAGAACGCAATCGTCGAGCCGAGAGCTTTAGCCATGTGTAGCGCGAGAAGATCAATGGGAGTACCCGAGGGGATGAAGGCCTCCACGGTGAAGGTCAGTTCTCCCTCTCCGTCAATATAAACCTTACCTGCCTTTTGGCTCGCATTCACCTTAGCGCAGATCTGATGAAGTAGCAGTTCGTCGGCAGCAGAGAAGGCTCCGCGCTCGAAGGTAGCTTGTGCGAGTAGGAACTCGGGATCATTCTCGAGATAGCAGAAGTTGCAGTAGAGCCCGTCGTCGTCATAGCCCACACAGGATTCGGTTTGACGCTGTGACTTGTACCCTGCTTTAGTAAGTGTCTCGATGATAGTAGGAAGTACGGAGGAGGGCGAAGTCGTGTTCTCCTTCTTTGTGAACTTGCCGAAAAGTGACATAGTGCTTAGTTGTTTTGAGTGAGTATATCCATTCTTGAGGAATGGAGCGAACTGTCTTTTGCAAAAGTACTCATTAAGGGGCGAGTAGCGGTAAGCCGTTGGCTACGGTGGGAGGAAATTGTGCTAAGGCATCGCACGCCCAGCTCTCTGACATACCTCTTCGAAGTGACCGAGCAAGCCCTTCGCCTCATCGTGAGGATTCCTCTTATCCAGCGGAGGGAAAAGTGTCCTTCTCGTGAAGAAAAAAGCGCTTTCCCGTAGTGGCTTTCCTCTGTCTATGTACGTAGTCTTAAAGACCAGGTACGTAAATCCAAATATCCCCGTACGTAGATATTAGATCCCCGTACGTAGTCCAAACTTTTCTGCTACTCGTCCACAACTTTTATCCATACGTGGAGCAACAACCTATACCTATACTTACCCTTTGGGATCAGCGGTACTGCACACTCTATATATAAGGAAGAGGTCTGCTCCGATAGGCTGTGTAGCCTCGGGGCAGACCTCGGTAAGAGGGCGGGATAAAGTCGGGGGGGGCAGGCTTAGCGCTTGCGGTCGAAGAGGAAGCGCAGATGCTGCAGGACGGTCGTCACGAGTCCGTAGTGGTGGCGCATGACGTGGAAGCGCTCGATGAGGGAGGCGCGATGGTTGGCTGTCGTCGTCCCTTCGTTGAGGTAGAGCGCTATGGGCTCGGGATAGAAGGCTGTGGTCTTGGCTTCCTTGAGTACACGGATGCACCAGTCGACGTCGGCAGAGAAGCGGTAGCGTAGATCGTAGTGGGGCGAGATGCTTCGCTTAGCGACGAAGGCCTGATGACAGACGAGCATCCCAGAGCGGAAGCTACGCCAGTCGAGCTGGTGAGGAGGGCGCAGGCGTCTTAGGCCGAGGTCGTGGTCTTCGGCATCTATGAGGCGCGTGTCACCGTAGAGTACGTCGGGGAGGCTGTCGCCCGTGCAGGTCGCTCGGACGAGGTCCTCGACGGTGGTGGGTCTGACGAGGGCATCGCCTGCATTGACGTACCATACGTAGTCGCCCGTGGCTCGGTCGAGCCCCTTATTCATAGCATCATAGATCCCCTTATCACGTTCGCTATAGATCTCGGCCTCAGGAGCCAGCTCGCGGACGAGCTCCAGCGTGTTGTCCTTAGAAGCTCCGTCGATGATGAGGTACTGGATGTTCGGGTAGGTCTGTGCCGAGACGCTGCGGAGCGTGCGGGTGATCGTGCTGGCAGCGTTGTAGCAAATCGTGATGATGGATATACGTGGTTGCATCGTAGCAGGCGGGGGGTATAGGTGATTATTCAGCGGAGCTATCTCGGTCAAGCGCCGTGCGGTAGAGCTCCACAAGGCGGGAGGCTACGGCAGGTGCTCCGAAGCGCTGGGCGCTCTCGCGGCAGGTGCGGGGGGAGAAAGCCCCTGCGTCGTCTCGCTCTCGTCCAAGGAGCGTAGCGAGGCGATCGGCATAGACCGCCGTGTCATAGGCGGGGACGAGGTAGCCATTGACCCCGTCGAGGATGATATCTTCGGGCCCTGAGCAGCGGAAGCTCAAGGCGGGAGTGCCCACAGATAGAGCTTCGACGAGCGTCTGCCCGAAGGTCTCATAGACGCTCGTGGAGATGAGTACGTCCGAGGCGGCGTAGAGGCTCGCCAGCTGTGCACGCTCACGGATGCTCCCGAGGACGATGTGGGGAAGAGCGAGGCTGTCGAAGTAGCCTGCACGGCGGATGCCCCCTACGAGCAGGAGTGTCGTGCGCTCGGCGATCTCAGGATGGCGGAGCTGGAGCTGCTGAGCGATCTCCATCAGGAGGTGTGGCCCCTTGACTTCATCATCGAGGCGGGCAGCGACGATGGTGACGTAGTAGCACCCAGCCTCGCGGGTAAAGGGTGGGGGTGTCGCAGCCGCTGTCTCGGGAGAGAAGAGGCTGAGGTCAATGGGATTGGCGAGGACAGCTGGTGCTCCGTAGCGCTGCATCAGCGGGCTTCGCTCGAAGAGCTTGGCTTCGGCACTGCTGACGGCGATATAGCGGAAGGGCTTCTCTGCGAGGAAAGCCTTCTTCCGAAGCGTCGTCCGTGAGAGGTCGTGCTCTTGCTTACTCGCCAGGAGGGGGCAGTAGCCACAGCCTGCTTGGTAGCGTGGACACTCCTTAGCGCCCTCACGCCCCAGCTCCAGAGGGAGGTGACAGATGCCCGTGGCGGCCCACAGGTCGTGCAGGGTAGAGAAGACGGGCTTACCGAGGGCAGCGAGCTTCTTGAGGGTGGTGAGGGAGAGGAAGCCTTGGTTGATCCAATGCAGGTGAAGGATATCGGCTTCCCTTACCCACGGGTGCGAAGTGATATCACAGCCCCAGCGCGCCGTCGAGACACGGAAGAGGTGCTGACGAGAGCGGCCGTTGCGCAGATAGATCTCCAGTCGCTCGAGGAGGAAGGCCGCCTTGGCCCAGAGGTGTCGTGAGGTGGTATCAGCGACGGAGGCGATACGCTCATCCGCCGTACTCTTCTTCACGACGAGCATACGTACCTCGATGCCGACAGCCGTGAGGGCATCGAGGAGGCGACGACAAGCCTCTGCCGCTCCGCCTCCCTCATCAGAGGTGCAGAGCAGAAGCACGCGAAGGGGCGCTTTGCCTTGGGGACTTGTCGGGAGGCTCGTCACGTGTCGTCGGGGATTAGCGGCGTAGGCGCTTGGGGAGCTTGCCCTCGAGCATACTCATCAGCTCAGGCGTGATGCGCAGAGCCAGGAGCGCAAGGAGCAGACCCAGCCCCACGAGAGCCGAGCGAACGAAGAGGTCGATCCATACCGAGCTGAAGGTGGGGAGGAGGGCATCAATGCCCCACGCCACGGCAGCGATCGGTATCAGAAGGAGCATACGACTGGTGAAGGGACTGACGTGCATCTTCACACTCAGCAGGAGCTGCTGCAGGCCGTAGCTCACGATATTCGTCAGGAGCATCGCCAGCGCTGCGCCGAGTGTGCCGTAGGCTGGGATGAGGAAGACGGTGGAGACGAACGACATCACGAGCACGCTGATCGTGTAGTAGATATTCCACTTGTAGTAGCGTGAGGTGCTGACGACCGTATGGCTACAGGTCAAGGTCAGCTCGACGAGCTTCGCCAGCCCGAGGTAGAAGAAGATCCACTTACCGCCGGTGAACTGCTCGCCATTGGGCATAATACCGAAGATGTTGTCGATATTCACCCAGATCATCGCGAAGATCAAGAGCCCTGAGAGGAGCTGATAGAAGGCTACGAGGCGGTAGACCTCCTCGACGCGCTTCGTGTCGCCGTGCTTCGCTGCCTCGGCGATCTTCGGAGCTGCCACATTGAGGATAGCGCGCATCGGGATCTCGATGATCGAGACCATATAGAAGGCCATCGTATAGACCCCAGCGGAGGAGAGTCCCCCGCGGTCGATGAAGGCCACCATAAAGAGGTCCATACGCCCCGCCAGCGTGATGCCCACCGAGCTCAGCGTATAGAGTGCCGTATAGCGATAGAAGCCACGGCGCATCTCAGGCGATACGTAGCTGGGGTTGTGGCGAAGGCTCAGCGAGGTGATCTGCCCGAGGTAGACACCGCTGGCAAGCATACAGACGCCGAAGCTCCCGATGAAGCCCCAGACCATCGTCGTGAAGTCGATGTAGCCGAAGGCATAGAGCAGGTAGGCTGCGAGCTGGAGTACACGCAGGAGCACCTCCTTGATGCCCTTCGGCACCGCGACGCGCATCAGCTGATAGGTGTAGAGCTCGAAGATCGTCCAGCCCATCGTGAAGAGCGTCAGCGGTATCACGGCATAGTAGAAGTCCGCGAGCAGTGGGCTTCTGTCGCTGTAGAGCGACATCAGAGGCCCCTTGGCGAGGATGTAGAGGAGCGTCATCAGCACGGCACCGATTGCCCCGACGACCGTCACGTAGTAGAAGAAGCCGTGGTTCGGCCCGTCCTCAGCGCGGTAGGGGTTGGTCTCGGAGTCGCGGAAGAAGGGGAAGTAGCGACTGAGTGAATAGGTCATCCCGAGCATGCCCAGCCCAGAGAGCTGTGTCGCCAGCTCGGGCAAAAGGCGCGTCAAGCCAATCTCCTCGGGAGTGAGGAACTTGGCCAAGATAAAGAAGGTCGTCAGGAAGCCTATCCCGACGCCTATGTAGGTCACGATGGTACCAGTGATACTTTCCTTTGCTGCTACGCTCGCCATGTATAGTTGTCTATCCTCGCTCCGCAGTCGAGTAGGCGCGGTGGAGGAGGTAAAAGTCCATGAGGGTAAGGGCCGTCATCGCTTCGACGATGGGTACGGCACGCAGGGCGACACATGGGTCGTGGCGCCCCGTGATAGAGAGGGTGGTGGGGGTGCCATCAGTGCGACAGGTCGTCTGCTCGCGACCGATGGAGGAGGTGGGCTTGAAGGCCGTGCGGAAGGTGAGTGGTGCACCCGTGCTGATGCCACCGAGGAGGCCTCCGCAGTGGTTGGTCTGCTGCTCGATAGCCCCTGCTTCGGTGGGGACGAAGGGATCGTTGGCCGCTGACCCGTACTCAGAGGCGAGGGCAAGGCCATCGCCTATCTCGAAGCCTCGAGCGGCATTGATACCCATCATCGCTGAGGCCAAGCGGCTGGAGAGCTTGTCATAGAGCGGCTCGCCTAAGCCTGCGGGCAGGCCATCGACACGGCAGGAGATGACTCCGCCGATGCTATCACGGCTATCGCGTGTCTCGGCTACGGCTGCAGCCATGCGCTCTGCTGTCGTCTTGTCGGGGCAGGGGACGACCTGCTCATAGCGACTCTGCAGGAGCGCCTTATCGCCCTCGCTGAGATGAATCGCCTCATACAGGTGGCTGTCATCATAGTGGACAGCTCCGACTTGACTGAGGTAGGCCGAGATGCGCACACCTTCGGCTCGTAACCACTGCTCACAGAGAGCACCTGCGACGACGCGCACGACGGTCTCGCGTGCTGAGGCTCTCCCGCCACCTCGTGGGTCGCGGTGTCCGTACTTCGCCTGATAGGTGAAGTCGGCATGCCCAGGGCGGTAGAGGTCGCTGAGAGGTGAGTAGTCCTGGCTTCGTGTGTCGGCGTTGTCAATGACGAAGGCAATGGGTGTGCCCAGCGTCCGTCCCTCATAGAGGCCCGAGAGGAAGCGCACCTTGTCGCTCTCACGCCGTGGGGTGGTGAGGTCGCTTCGCCCGCCTTGTCTACGACGTAGAGCCTCCTCAATGGCAGCTTCGTCGATGGCGAAGCCTGCAGGGAAGCCGTCGAGCACACCGCCGAGGGCGGGTCCGTGGGACTCACCGAAGGTGGTTAGGCGAAGGAGTCTGCCGAAGGTATTCATCGTCGTGGGCGGGTGAAGGGGATGATATAGCAAAGCACGGATGCCCACGAGCCTTAGGCTCAGGGTATCCGTGCTCTATGATTACGCGTGCTTAGTGGCAGCCACAGCCACCGCCGCCACAGCAACCACCTTCTTCGTGGCCTTCGTGATCGTGGTCATGGTCGCAGCCACAGCCGCAGCCACCATCATGCCCGCCGAAGAACTGCTCGATCTCCTCGGGCGTAGCATCGTGGACTTCCTTGATAGCGCCGATGAAGTGGAGGTCTTCGCCTGCCAGGGGGTGGTTGAAGTCGAATACGACGACTTCGTCCTTGATCTCGAGGACGCTACCACGGATGATCTGCCCGTCGGGCGTATGTAGGGGCAGCGTAGCACCTTCGACGACCAGAGCATCGAGCTTGCCTTCGCTGTCTACGAAGATCTCACGGGGCAGCTCCTGGACGGCTTCGTCAGAAGGCTCACCGTAGGCATCTTCGCACTTGAGGACGAAGTCGAACTTGTCCCCAGCCTTGAGGCCGAAGAGCTGCTTCTCGAAGGCGGGCAGCATCATACCCATGCCCTGGATGTACTCCAGAGGACGGTCGGGGGTGGTCTGCTCCATCAGGATACGCTCATTCTCATCACCGACGTACAGCTCGTAGTCGAGTGCGACGAACTTATTAGGTGCTATCGTCATAATCTACACTATGATATTTAGGATGTGAATAATGGGATGCTCCTACCTCATACAAGGCGGGAGGCATCGCCGAACTGGCGCAAAGTTAGCTAATTCTCACCGAATAGCTTGAGGTGTGCGCTGCCACTGCATGGAGCTTCGTCGTTACGTCCTCGCTACGACTCTTCTGGGAGGGGGTGATGTGAACCTATATTGGTCGCTGAGTCAACCTATATAGGGCGTGATACGGAGCTATATGAGAATGTTGCCTTAGCGTCCAGTCCTCTATTTAGCGTGCTAAGGTATCGCACGCCCAGCTCCCCGATATACCTCTCCGAAGTGATCAGGCAAGCCCTTCGCCTTATCGCGAGTATTCCTCTTATTCAGCGGAGGGAAAAGCATCGTTCTCGTGAAGAAAAAAGCGCCTTCATGTAGTGGTTTTCTTCTATCTATGTACGTAGTCTTAAAGACCAGGCACGTAAATCCAAAGATCCACGTACGTAGATATTAGATCCACGTGCGTAGTCCGAACTTATCTGCCACTCGTCCACGACTTTTATCCCTACGCGGAGCAACAACCCAATATAGGTCACTTCACAAAGCTATATAGGTCGTGATGCGGACCTATATAGGTTGACTCAGCGACCAATATAGGTTCGTACCCCTTACCGCTATGGGTCTGGGGTAGCACCTTCGTGGAGATGAGGGTAGGAAGAGGGGTAGTCGCCTTTGCTGTAGCGACTTAGAAGGGGTAGCCGATAGCCAAGTGGAAGCCTAAGGCATCGCGGAAGCTGGGGATATTGTACCAGCCACTTCGTGTCGTCTTGTAGGGGAGGTGAAGGCCCACACCGACATCGAAGCGCACGACGAGGAACGAGAGGTCATAGCGCAGACCTGCTCCCGTACCTACGGCGACTTGGTTGAGGAACTTACCCAACGACCCTGCTTCGCTGAGTGCAGCCCCAGGGCGAGAGGTGTCGGGGCGCAGGAGCCATACGTTCCCCGCATCGAGGAAGACGGCGCCGTAGCAGCTGCCGAAGAGGTGACGGCGGAACTCGGCGTTCGCCTCGAGCTTGAATTCGCCCACGCGGTCCATAAAGGAGTAGGCATTGACGGTCGTGGGATTGTAGCTCCCTGGGCCCAGACTTCGTACCGTGAAGGCACGGATACTATTGGCCCCCCCGACGTAGAACTGCTCGATATAAGGCGCCGTAATGGCATTGCCATAGGGATAGATAGCTCCCGTAGCGAAGTGGGTAGCCAGCGTCTGCTTGCGATCGATGCGGTAGGAGTAGCGGAGGTCAATGGCAGCCTTGACGAACTGTGCGAAGGGCACACCGAAGAGCGTCTTCGTGTCATTGTACTCACGACCGAAGGCCCTCATTGTAGCATTGACGAGGTTCCCTGCCTCACTGATTTCGCCCGAGAGCTGCATGTAGTGTGGGCTGTCGTCCTCGCGGTGGGTATAGGTGAAGCCGTAGCCGATCTTGGGGATGAACTGATTACTCAAGCTAAGCCCAAGGGCGGGGTTGGCGAGGATGAGCTGGTCGAAGCGCTCCGTCGTGCGGGTCAGCCGAGTGAAGTTCAGGCTGAGCGGCGTGACACGATGGCTCCATCTGCTCGACGGCTGGAAGTTGTAGTCCATCGTGAAGGAGAGGGAGCGTAGGGTATAGTAGCGTGCGTGATTGACACTCTGCAGAGCGACCTTGAAGCTCGTCGACGTCGGGTACTTGTAGTACGCATCGATGAGGCGAGGGAAGAGGATCGAGGGGAAGGTGAGAGAGAGGTCGGCACCGAGCTGATAGCTATTGATAGACACCGAGTAGGAGTCTGCAGGGCTACGCCCCGTCTGCCATTCATAGGAGCCAGAGACGCTGGCGGAGAGCTTCTCCCCACCGCCGAAGACGTTGCTTCGCTCGATGGCTGCCGAGATACCTGGCCCGATGAAGCCCGTAGACTTACGCATGAAGGCCGTCCCGAGGTAGGTGCTCCAGGGCTTGTCCTTCCTGAGGAGGATCATCAGATCGAGCGTGCCGATGCTGTCTGCGACACTCGAGAAGGTGGGGCGCTGCACGGCGGTCGAGTCGCTCGTGCTAGGCATCGCTGCGCTATCTACCGCTGTGGAGTCCTTGGTGAAGGTCTCACGAGGGGTGAAGTAGAATTCTACGGAGGAGAAGGCATTGAGTCCCGTAAGTGCCGATAGTGTACGCTCCTCCTCAAGACTGCTGTAGAGCTTGCCAGGGCGGATGCGGACACGGGTCTTCAGCGCGCCAGGACGGACGATGGGGCGACCCGAGTAATATAGAGCGATGCTGTCGGTGAGGGCTACGCTATCCGTCGTGGTGAGGTTCGTAGGAGCCTCGGGATCCTCGGGGAGCTGGCGGAGCATGATCTTCCCCACACGCCACTGGCGCAGTGCCTCGGGAGGCGTGGTCACAGAGAGCACTGTGCGTAGGTTCACACGCTGTGGGGTGATTAGGGTATCAGCTTCGTAGCCGATGTGCTCAGACTTGAGGTAGTAGTAGCCGTGCTCACGGAGGAAGGCACGGGTAACGGTGCGGTCATCCTCGAGCGCAGCGATGGAGAAGGGGCGTCCCTTCTGCAGGGCACTGAGGCGGTGATGGTAGAAGTATCTCCCAGGGCGGATGTAGACACGAGGGAAGTACTGCACGCTGTCTAAGAGGAAGAGTGGGCCCAGCTGCATCTTGTAGTCCACACGTGCCTGCATAGAGTCGGCTGTGGCGGGGATGATCTCGGAGCTGGTCGTGGCGCGGAGGTAGCCGTGCTCACGGAGCGTCTGCTGGGCGACCTTGGCACGCAGGCTGGGGCTGACGTCTCGCATCCAGACGGGCTTGGCTGTGAGGCGACGCATCACGCGCCCCGCAAGCGTAGAGTCCGCAGAGAAGTGCATGTAGATAGCAGGGCTCAGGAGTGCAAAGGGGAAGCGTATAGAGCTACTACCGAAGACCGACCCGTTGGGCGCATAGTTGAGGCGCTCCTCGGCAGCGGCTATCGCCTGCTCAGCGTAGGAGTGCTGGGGGCGATCGGAGACCTCGATCTTGCGGATACCTATATAAATCTGGTCATCTGGACCCTGATACTTCCTTATCGAGCACGCCCCGAGAGCGAGGAGAGTGAGGGCGGTAAGGAGGCGGGTAGTGAGACGGATATGCATAAGTGGGATAGGTGTAGATAGAGAGGGCTGGAGGCCTTACTTCGCTTGGTAGCGGAGGGTGGGCATCGAGTCGCTCGTGAGGCTCGGCTGAGTCGAGAGCGTATCGAGACGGGGCTTCCATGCTTGGCGGAAGAGCGTCGTCGTGGTGTCGGTCGTCGTCTTCTTGCGCTTGCGGCGGAAGAGGTCGAGTAGGCTGGACATCTTGCGGCGTATGACATACCCCACACCCGTCTCGGTGAATTCCCCTTCGAGGACGTTGTCGGTGACGAGCTTGTGGTAGAGACTGAGGTACTGCTCACCGCTCTTATCGAGCTGGTACTGCAGAGATACGTTGTCGAGGAAGGTCTGTCCCTGGTTCGTCACGCCTGCGCCACTCTGCACCTTACCCCCGACGATGATACGTATGCGGTCATTGTAGAAGCGGCGGCTAAAGCTGTAGGTGAAGTCTGTGCGAGCAGCCTCGCCCGAAGAGCCATCGTAGTGGTCGACGCCGAGGTTGAGGTCGGTGCCTTGGAGGAGCTTGCCTGCGGTCTTGTTGATCTGTGACTGCAGGAGTGAGGTCAATGCGGAGTTGAGATCCAGATTGCCTGCCCCCGAGCTACCTGCCAGATACATACCTGTCGCCATGAGAGCGATGGCTTGCTTGCTCTGCTCTTCCTTGGTCATCGTCGAGATGCTATTCTGCACGGAGAGGTTCTCCGGAGCGGAGATGCCGAAGCTGAGGTTCATCTTGCTGACGTAGTCCTTGATGAGGATGCTGACGTTGAAGTTCACACGCTGGGAGTTCTCTGACGAACTTGATACGGTGGCCTTGACCTTATTGACAGCGGAGAAGTTGAGGTAGGGGTTGGATATCGGTCCTGTCCACGTGAGGGTGCTGGTGGGGTCGATGGAGAAGCGCTTATTGCCCACGACGGGGAGGGTATAGCTCAGCTCGCCACCACCACTCATCTCGTAGCGTCCCGTCATGCTCATCTCGCCGTAGGGCGGATAGGTGAAGTGGAGCGTACCGCCCCCCTGTGCATGGACGTAGTCCGTGCCGCCAGCCGTGAGGTCGGCGCCGATACGTACCGAGGGGTCCACGTTGATCGTCAGGTTCACATCAAGCCCACCAAGGGAGGTAGGCGCGACCTCTACCTTCTTGGTGAAGAGGGTGTCGGAGAAGTCGATGAACTGGACGAGCTGATCGGTCTGCTGGCTGGCTGTCAGCGGGTCTTCGCGCATGACGTAGGTGCAGTTCGTACCGCTGAGTACGTTCACGCTACCGCGGATGCGCAATGAGGTGAGGGGACCCGTAGCCACCATACGTGTCGAGGCGATGATCTTACCATAGAGGAGCTGGTCGTCGCGGGTGGGGCGAGGCTCGTCGAGGAGGGTTAGCTCATCAGAGGTGATGCGTAGCGAAGCCGTAGCCTGTGGTGTGGTACTCTTACGTATCGAGCCATCGATATAGATCGCCTTCTTCGGATCTCTTGAGGGACGTAGCGCATAGTGGTCGAAGAAGATATCTGAGCCCTCCATACGTACGGGGATAGAGTCGAGAGCAAGGTGTGTCCCGTAGGCGTTGAGGTTCAGCATACCCTTGTTCAGGTGCATCTGCCCCGAGAGAAGTGGCTCGGTGAGCTTCCCTGAGAGGGCGATACTCCCATTGGCAGTCCCCGCAAGCGTGGTGCTGTTCTCCACGAGGAAGGGATTGGCAAGCTCCAGCGGGAAGGAGGTGAGCGTGAGTGTTCCCTTGAGCGGAGAGACCTTCTCACGGGGGTAGTAGATCCCATCGATGCTCATCGCTGGCTGACCGTTGTAGCCGATCTCCCCTGTGATGTAGTGGGAGTCACCGCTACGTGGCTCGTAGAAGAGGGAGGAGGTGAAGTGTCCGAGCTTCTTGTCCTCGTAGCGTAGGTCGCTGATGGAGAGGTCACCCGAGATCGTCGGCTGCTGGCTGAGGTCGCCCTTACGCTGGTAGTGGACGTCGCCGAAGAAGATACCACCGACGTCGGGGAGTCCCAGACTGCGGTAGTCCTCAAGATGGAGGTTGTGGATGCTGAGTAGGATATCCTGCACCCCAGGAGTCTCCTCTGTAGCTTGGAGAGAGAACTCCCCTCGCTTCTCGCCGGTGAGCTTGAGTGAGCCGAGGAGGAAGTTGTCCCGCTTACGTAGGCTGAGCTGGTTGTCGGGGTTGATGGTGTAGTCGTTGGAGGCGATACGCAGGCGGTCACCGAGGAAGTGGAGCTGGTAGGCTTCGCCCGACCAGCTACCCGAGGCCTCGGCAGCATGCACGGTTTGTCCCCGCTCATCCTGATAGGAGACATCGAGGTGCCCGCCCTCGAGACTCGTGCGCAGGTCGGTGTTGATGGTGAAGCCCTCCTGCTCGCGGAAGTGGGACTTCATCACCGTACCGAAGAGTGCGAGGGACATACTGTCGCCTCGTGCGATGGCTGTGTGCTCAGTAGAGATATTGAGCTGAGCTGCATTGATGCGGAGGGTGTCGATACGCAGATCGGAGAGGCCTACGGAGCCACTGATACCCTCTTGGGGGGAGGTCGTGAGGTTAGCCGTCAGAGAGCCTACAGCGATGCGCTGCTCGGCGAGGTAGTAGCGGAGCGGATTGTCCTTGCCCATGGAGAGGCTGAAGGTCGCCTTCGGTAGGTGAACTGCAAGGTCCTCAAGGTACTTCGTCGCGGACTTCCCTGAGGTGATGAGCTCGATCTGACGGAGGCTCTCATCGAGGAGCGTGGTGACTTCCTTCTGCGCTATGGTAGGACTGGCCTCGACATAGAGCGAAGATTTCATATCGCCCGAGGTGAGGCTCGCATGGATATCTTGCGGCGAGGTGGAGACGTGAAGCTCGGCTCGAGGCGGAGCGACCTTCTCATCGCCCAAAGTGAAGCTCATACCATCAAGTACGGCCTGTATGGTGTGCGTGTCCTTGAGGTCGGAGCGTAGCTCACCCTCCAGACGGAGCTTCCCCGCAAGTGGTGTCTCGGAGAAGCCCAGGCGCTGGAGGTCGAGGTCAACCAGATCAAGCCCTACACCTGTATTGATGCCTTGGCGAGAGAAGACACCGTCAAGCTGGAGCGTAAAGTTTGCCCCGGGGTTCATGCTGTTGAGGGAGAGCCCGAGGTTCCCCGACTGGAGGGAGCCGTCGAGGGTGATGTCTTGCAGATGCATGCTACCCCGATTTGCCTCATGCAGTCGGCCTCGGATAGAGAGCTGTGTATGCGGACTGAGTGGATCGAAGCCTCGCCCCTGAAGAGCTACGTCAAGGCTAACCAGCCCGATGGAGTCCTGAGGCATGAAGTGGCGGCCATCAATATCCTGTGCCTTCAGTACCAGATCATAGGTCTTGGTGGCCTCAGTGAAGTGCCCCTTCAGCTGGAGCTTGCCCGTGCCCTCCTCTGCTGTGAGATCTCCCTCATAACGGCCTCGACGGATGTCGATGTCGCCAGAGATCGTGAGGGGGCTGGGGATGCGATAGGTCTTAGCTTGCTCGGGTGCGAGGAGGCCGAGGAGCGTATTGGCCTTGGGACCTACACGTCCACGGAGCTTGAGACGCCCTGAGCGGTGCATCTCAAGGACTTCGCTGAGCGTACCCGAGAGGTTGAGGTCAAGGATGTCGGGCCACTTGAGTTCGGCCTGACGAATCTGTATCGCGGTGAGTGTCCCCGTCAGCTCAGCCTGCATCTTGAGTGGAGCGAGGAGGCGGTGGCGGGCAAAGGTATTGAAGAGTTCGCGCCCATCGCGGGTCTCTTGGAGTGTCTTACCTGCGAAGAGAAGGATGTCCTTGATGCCGAGAGAGGTGTTGGTAGATAGCTCCAGCTGTGCCTTGCGGTCGGACTGTAGGAGGCTCCAGGGCATGGAGAGATAGCCCTTGATGGAGGAGGCGTCGGTGATGAGGTCAAGCCCATCAAGGCGCATAGCAAGGCTGTCCATCTGATAGCGTCCGCTGAGATGGAGGAGCTTCAGCCCCGACTGCTCACGGAGCTGTGCGTGCCGTAGAAGGAGGCTAAGTCGCATACCCTCAGAGTCAATGTCCTCACCCTCGAGGTGTAGGTCATGGAGCTGGATGTGCTGGGGATCGAAGAAGGGTAGCTTGGAGAAGTTCTGGTCGACGGAGTAGCGTAGGCTCTTCGCATCAATCTTGGTGTGCGCAACCTGGAAGCGCATCTTATTGAGGTCAGCTTCTCCGCGGTCGATCTTGAGGCGGTCGACATCCGCATCGATGAGTAGTGAGTCCAGCGGCATAGCGACCTCAATGCGAGTCTTCTGCAGGTCGATCTCGCCAGCACGGATGAGCCACTTCAGCGGCTCACTCTCTTCCTCAGGCTTCTTCGTGGTGTCGGTCGAGTAGTAGCGGATGTAGCCCCCCTGGGTCGTGAGGCGGTTGAGGTCAACGCGCTCCTTGTTGAGATCAACGAAGAGCTGCTCGGCAGTGGCTGCTGGGAGGTGTACTTGCAGGAGACTCAAGCCGAGGCTGTCGCGCTGATTGTAGGTCAGGCTGTCGAGAGCAATACGAGGGACCTCTACTTGACTGTCGAAGAGAGGACGTAGGGCAGGGGAGAGGCTGAGTGACCCGACCGAGATGAGTGTGTCGCCGGGACTGCGAAGGACCTGTAGCTTCTGAAGCGAGAGGTCGAGGGGGAAAGCGAGGTGGATGTTCCCGACAGAGACCTGCATCCCAGTCTTCTCCGATAGGTAGGCAGCGGTGCGCTGTACGACAAAGCGCTGCACGGGCGGTACGTATAGTAGTACTGCTACGAGAAGAATTAGGATGAAGGGCGTGAGGAGGATTCCCCACAAGATACGCTTGATGTACTTGGAGCGTCGGGACATCTCAGACGAGGTCGCTTCGGGGATGCTATTAGTGGGTGCGGTACCAGTCGAAGAGGCGCTGTACGCCATCCTCGATCTCTACCTGATGGTGCCAGCCAAGGCTGTGGAGCTTCTCTACGGAGGTGAGCTTGCGCATCGTGCCGTCGGGCTTGGTGCTGTCCCACTCGATAAGTCCCTCGAAGCCGATGGTGCGGGCGATAAGCTGTGCCAGCTCACCGATCGTGATCTCCTTCCCCGTACCGATATTGACGTGGCAGTTGCGGATGGGGCTACCATCTTGGGGACAGAGTGAGCGGAAGTCCGTATGCAGAAGGATGTGTACTGAGGCATCGGCCATATCTTCACTCCAGAGGAATTCTCTCAGCGGACGGCCTGAGCCCCAGAGGTTGACCTGGCCAGGGAGGATGCCGAAGCGCTCGAGGAGCGTGAGGATCGTCGCCTCATCTCCCGTGCCGTCTTCGCCAGCGACGGGGCGCTTGCTGAGGTCTATGCGTACAGCCTGCCAGTCCCCTTGCTGCAGACGATCGGCAAGGTAGATCTTGCGGATCATCGCTGGTAGGACGTGGCTATTCTCGAGGTGAAAGTTGTCGTTGGGGCCGTAGAGGTTCGTCGGCATGACTGCGATGTAGTTCGTGCCGTACTGGAGGTTGAAGCTCTCGCACATCTTGAGCCCTGCGATCTTAGCGATAGCGTAGGGCTCGTTGGTGTACTCCAGAGGAGCCGTGAGGAGGGCTTCTTCGCGGAGGGGCTGCTCGGCCTCTCTGGGATAGATACAGGTGCTGCCGAGGAAGAGGAGGTCCTTCACACCGTGGCGGAAGCTCTCTCCGATGACGTTCTGCTGTATCTGGAGGTTGTCGTAGATGAAGTCAGCGCGGTAGGTGTTGTTCGCCATAATCCCCCCGACGTGTGCAGCTGCGAGGATCACCGCCTCGGGGCGCTCCTCATCGAAGAACGCACGTACAGCGACGGGATCCGTGAGATCCAGCTCACCATGGGTACGGCCTACAAGGTTGGTATAGCCACGCTGCTCGAGGTTGCGCCAGATAGCGGAGCCTACGAGTCCACGATGCCCTGCGACATAGATCTTGGTCGAAGGGGAGAGCTTGGGCGAGTCCATTAGGCGTGCTTGTGAGATTGGACGTAGGCGACATCATGGCGTACCATGATCCGTACCAGCTCTTCGAAGGAGGTCTTGCTGGGATTCCAACCGAGGAGTTCCTTGGCCTTTGTGGGGTCACCCAAGAGGGTCTCTACTTCGGCAGGGCGGAAGTATTTCGGGTCAACCTCGACGAGGATGCGACCTGTGGCGATATCGATACCACGCTCTTCGACGCCTTCACCTTCCCAGCGTAGGTCAATACCTACCTCGTGGAAGGCGCGCTCGGTGAACTCACGTACAGAGTGCTGCTCACCAGTAGCGATGACGAAGTCCTCAGGGGTGTCGTGCTGAAGCATGAGCCACATGCACTCGACATAGTCACGGGCATAGCCCCAGTCGCGCAGGGCACTGAGGTTCCCGAGGTAGAGCTTGTCCTGCTCACCAGCGGCGATACGAGCAGCGGCCAGAGTGATCTTGCGGGTGACGAAGGTTTCGCCACGGCGCTCACTCTCGTGGTTGAAGAGGATGCCGTTGACGGCGAACATACCGTAGCTCTCGCGGTAGTTCTTTGTGATCCAGAAGCCGTAGAGCTTAGCTACCCCATAGGGTGAGCGTGGGTAGAAGGGCGTTGTCTCACGCTGGGGGATCTCCTGTACCAGACCAAAGAGCTCAGAAGTCGAGGCCTGATAGATCTTCGTCTTCTTTTCCAGCCCGAGGATGCGGACAGCCTCGAGGAGGCGTAGTGTACCTGTGGCGTCGGTCTCGGCAGTGTACTCAGGTACATCGAAGGAGACCTTCACATGGCTCTGAGCTGCGAGGTTATAGATCTCGTCGGGCTGGGTCTGCTGGATGATGCGGATGAGCGAACTGGAGTCGGTCATATCGCCATAGTGCAGGTTGAGTGCCCGACCACGCTTCATGTCGCGCACCCACTCCTCGAAGTAAAGGTGCTCGATACGCTCCGTGTTGAAGGACGAGGAGCGTCGGATGATACCATGGACTTCGTAGCCCTTTTCGATGAGGAACTCTGCGAGGAAGGAGCCGTCCTGGCCCGTTACCCCGGTGATGAGTGCGACCTTATTCACGTGTCTATTATTGGTCTTATCTATTCGGTATGCAGTAGGGGTCCCTACCCCTCCTTAGAATAGGGAGTAGGAGCTTGTGGAGTCGGGGTTGACACCCTCATAGATCTCGACGGCCTCATCGCTATTGCCTGCGTCGTAGCAGGGCGAGAAGCCCTCGGGGAGTTGGAAGGGTATGTTGGAGAGGTAGCCGAGCTTGCTATCTCCGTAGACCTTCTTGAGGAACTTCCCGAAGATAGGCAGTGCAGCCGCCGCCCCCTGACCGAAGGCCATCGAGTTGAAGCGCACGCTACGCTCTTCACCACCTACCCAGCAGCCAGCTACGAGGTCGGGAGTGAAGCCCATGAACCATGTATCACTATTATTCTGCGTCGTACCGGTCTTACCGCCCAGAGGCATCTGCAGGCCGAAGGAGGAGCGTAGGCGTCCCCCCGTCCCGCCGTTGACGACGTTCTGGAGCATGTAGAGCATCTTGTGTGCAGCGTCAGCGGTCAGTACCTCAGTCATCTTCGGAGCGAAGGTCGCGACGATATTGCCGTGCATATCCTCGATCTGAGTGACGAGGATGGGATCCACACGTACGCCGTCATTGACGAAGGTGGTGTAGCCCGAGACCATCTCGCCGACGGTCGCTTCGGGAGTACCGAGCGACATCGCCATCGTAGCCTCGATGGGGCCACGTAGACCATAGCTCTCCAAGAGACGCTTGAAGGTCAGCGGAGAGGTGCGGCTCATCAGCTCGGCCGTCACCCAGTTGTCGGAGTTCTGAAGCCCCCACTGGATAGAGACCATCTCACCGACGCGGCGGTGGTTGGTATTACGTGGAGTCCAGGTCTGCCCATTGTCAAGGCGGTAGGTACGCTGTACGTGGAGTACCTGATCGCAGGGAGAAGCCCCGTCGATCATCGCCAGAGAGTAGAGGAAAGGCTTGATGATAGACCCCGTCTGACGGCGCCCGTCAGACACCATGTCGTACTGGAACTGGGAGAAGTTGATGTCACCCACATAGGCCAAGACGTGGCCGTTGTGAGGGTTCATCGCTACGAAGCCCGAGCGGAGGATCCCCTTCATGTAGCGGATCGAGTCGAGGGGCGTCATCACCGTATCACGCTGACCACGCCAAGACCAGACCTGCATCTTCGTCTTGCGGTCGAACTGTGCACGGATCTCCGAATCCGACAGTCCGTCCTCCTTGCCCAGACGCCAGCGTTCAGACTGGCGGATGGCACGCTCAAGGATCTTCTTACGCTGGTCGGCAGAGATCGAGGTACTGAAGGGGTCGCCACCACGAGCGCGGCGCTCGCGGTCGAAGGCAGGCTGGAGATGCCCTGCGAGGTGCTCCTCGACAGCTTCCTCAGCGTAGCGCTGCATGGCGGGGTTGATCGTCGTATAGATCTTCAGCCCGTCTGTATAGATATTGTACGGGGAGCCGTCAGGCTTGCGGTTCTTATTACACCAGCCGTAGAGTGGGTTCGTCTCCCACTGGATGCTGTCGTCGCGGAACTTAGCGTACTGCCACGAAGCATAGTCGCTGCGGTCGGGCTTGTCTGCCATCATGATCTTACGCAGGTGCTCACGGAAGTAGGGGGCTATACCCTGCTTGTGGTCCATGCGGTGGAAGGATGTCTTGATGGGAAGGCGTGAGAGGGAGTCGACTTCGCGCTCTGTGAGGTAGCCAGCCTTCTCCATCTGCTGGAAGACGGTGTTACGTCGCTCCATGGGGAGGGGGCTATTAGCTCGGAGGATGGGGTTGTAGATAGAGGGGTTCTTACACATCCCGATGAGCATCGCTGACTCCTGGAGGTTAAGCTCTGCGGGCGTCTTGCCGAAGTAGGTGAAGGCAGCCGAGCGGATCCCTACGGCGTTGTAGAGGAAGTCAAACTGGTTCAGATACATCGCCAGGATCTCCTCCTTCGTGTAGTAGCGCTCGAGCTTAGCTGCGATGACCCACTCCACGGGCTTCTTCATCATACGGGTGAAGAAGTTGGAGCTGGGAGGAGAGTAGAGCATCTTAGCCAGCTGCTGGGTGATGGTGCTACCACCCCCTGCGCTCTTCTGCTGCAGGAGACCCGTCTTGAAGATGGCACGGGCGAGCGAACGGAAGTCAATACCCGAGTGACCCTCGAAGCGAACGTCTTCCGTAGCGATGAGAGCCTTGACGAGGTTGGGAGAGAGGTCCTTATAGTCAACGAGGACGCGGTTGGAGCCCCCGTGGGCATAGGAACCGATGACCTCACCATCAGCGGCGAGGACCTGTGAGGCGTATTTGTCGATCGGGTTCTGAAGCTGCTCGATCGGGGGCAGGTAGCCTATCCACCCCATGGAAATAGCGAAGATACCGCCTAAGATGCTTATCCAGACCAGTGCAAAGGTCAGCCAAAGCAAGGACTTGATCTTATGTTTCATCTAATAATTTATCATCTGTCACCCCTTCATTGGTGGGCTATGAAATTGCCCCAAAGAGGTGCTGTGGAATGCCCGTTCTCCGTCTGGATCCACGGGCGCATACTCGGCACAAAGTTATTAACTTTTCCCTACTTATTGGAGAGCAGGCTTATCGCTTAGCGGTAGGAGGGGAGGTCGATGAGGGGGGAGGTCCTATACGAGCCGTCCCCAGATGAGCTGTATCTCGCTCGTCTGGGGACGGTGTCATGTATATTATGGTATAGCCGCTGTGGCTATCGGTAGGCTTAGTGCACGATGATCTCGTCGCAGAAGATGAAGTGTCCAGCCGAGCGGTTGTTGCTTGCCTTCACGCGGACATAGCGCGCACGCTCCTTCATCGGGAAGGAGAAGGTCTCGAAGACGGGCTTATAGATGTCCTCAGAGGTGAGTGTCTTCTGGCGAGCTACGCTACGGAAGTTCACACCGTCGTCACTCAGGAGGATCTCTACATCACCGGGCATATAGACCCACTGGACGCGCTCCTGCATGAACTTGGCGAAGATATGGCTGAGCTCCGTCACGGCACCGAGGTCGATCGTCACGTCCATAGGTGAGGTGAAGCCCTGCCAGCGACCATCGAGGTAGGTGGGCGTACCACGCACGCCGTCAATGAGGGCGCGTGAGCCACCTGCGGTGTAGCGCTCATTCCACGTGCAGTCGTTGTAGGTGATCTTCTTGCCGATAGCCTTGTGGTAGTCGGTGCGGAAGGAGATCATAGGGGCAGCATCGATCATCTTGTCGCCCTCGAAGAGGCGGGCTTTGACGATGAGGGAGTCGCGTGAGGTAAGAGGCGTACCTGTGTAGCGAGGCGAGCGAGCTGTGGGCTCTGTGCCGTCCGTCGTGTAGCGGATGTCGGCTGTGGGGCGCTCACTGTCGAGGCTTACAGAGACGAGGTGCTTCACGGTGTCGACCTCATTGATGGCGGCGATGCGGCGCAGAGGATAGACGTTGATGCCACGCTTCTTGAGTGCGGGGACGTGGTAGTTCACACGTGTCAGGAAGTTCTTATAGTCACGATCCTGCTGGGGCGTCCATGCGACTTCCGAGAGAGCCAGGATACGGGGGAAGAGCATGTATTCGGCATGGGGCTCATCGAGGACGTACTCCGTCCAGAGGTTGGCCTGCACACCGAGGACGTGCTTGGTCTCGGCAGGCGTCAGCTCCTTAGGTACGGGGTTGTACGAATAGACCTTCTCCAGAGGGATGAAGCCGCCATTAGCGCGGGGCTCGTGATCGGACTCACGCTGATAGAGGTCCAGATAGACGTGGCTATTGGGCGTGAGGATGACATCGTGGCCTTCCTTGGCAGCCTGGATCGCACCCTCTTCGCCACGCCAGCTCATGACCGTAGCGTCGGGAGCGAGACCACCCATAAGGATCTCATCCCAGCCGATGAGCTTGCGCCCCTTGCTGTTGAGGTACTTCTCGATACGGCGGATCATATAGCTCTGGAGCACGTGGTCGTCCTTGAGCCCCTCGCTTTTCATACGTGCCTGACACTTAGCGCACTTACCCCAGTGCTGCATCGTGGCTTCGTCACCACCGATGTGGATGTACTTCGAGGGGAAGATCGCCATGACTTCGTCGAGGATATCTTCGAAGAACTTGAAGGTCTTCTCATTCCCGATACATACGTCGGAGTTCTCAAAGGCCCATTCGTTGAGACAGCTCAGCTCGGGATAAGCAGCGAAGATCTCGTTGCTATGCCCAGGGAGCTCGATCTCGGGGATGACCGTGATGCCGAGGCGGGTAGCGTGGTTGAGTACGGCATGGATGTCCTCCAGGCTGTAGTAGCCGCCGTAGCTCCCAGGGGTGCCTTCGTCGACAAAGCGGCGATCCTTCTGCCACCACTGGTCCCAGTCACTTACTGTGCGGAAGGCGGCCTTCTTCGTCAAGAGGGGGTACTTCTTCGAGGGGAAGCGCCAGCCCCCACCATCGACGAGGTGCCAGTGGAAGCGGTTGAGCTTATAGCGAGCCATCTCATCCAAGAGGCGGATGATCATATCGCGGTTCATGAAGTGACGCGAGACGTCGAGCATCACACCGCGGTAGGCCAGGCGTGCTGAGTCGGTGATGGTGAGGTAGGGTAGGGCTCCTCCGTACTGCTGGGTGATCTGCAGGAGGGACTGCGTACCCTGTCGGAGACCCGCTTCATCACGGGCAGTGAGGGTGATACCCTGCTTGCCGATCTCGAGGCGGTAGCCCTCGAGGCCTGGGACGGAGGCATCGAGACGGGTCGTGATAAGACCCTTCATGCGGCCCTTGGCAGCGGTCGTGGTGAAGGACTGCTTCTTGAGTCCGTCGTGCAGGGAGGCTGGTGCTCCAGCGGAGAGACGGAGGATACGGGGCAGACGGAGCGTGCCCGTGCCATAGGTGACGCTTACGGGGCGTGGGATGAGCTGAAGGCTATCCACAGCCGCCTCAGCCTGAGTAGCGAAGAGGCTCGTCAGGGAGAGGGACAAGGCGAGTGCCGTAGAGCGTAAGCCCTGGGTAGTCATTCGCATAGTGCTGTCGTATGTAACTATTTAGAGGGTGAATATATTCCGAGTACCTGCAAAGATAGCTCTTCCATAGTGCCCTGCAATAATAGGGAGTGGTGGTAACCTATATTGCTTTGCGCTCCGACCTATATAGGATGGCGAGGAAAGCTATATAGCTTTGGATTGATTCCTATATAGCTTTCGGTGCGAAGCTATATAGCTTTGTGAAGCGACCTCTATTAGGTTGTTGCTCCGCGTGGGGATAAAAGTTGCGGACGAGTAGGAGATAAGTTTGGACTACGTACGTGGCTCTAATATCTACGTACGTGGATATTTGGACTGACGTGCCTGGTCTTTAAGACTACGTGCGTAGATAGAAGAATACCACTACGTGAAGGCGGTTTTTTCTTCACGAGAACGATGCTTTTCCCTCCGCTGGATAAGAGGAATACTTGCGATAAGTCGAAGGGCTTGCTCGGTCACTTCGGAGAGGTATATCGGGGGGCTGGGTGCGCGATACCTTAGCAGAATAAATAGAGGGCCGGACTCTCGGTAGCAGGCTCCACTATTCATTCGTGTACCAAACGAATAGTGGTTTGCGAATCAACTTTGCCTCCATACGACTTGCCGGTGAGGAGACGATTTTGATGCAGGAGCCTCGCACTCCAAGCAATGGGTGGGGATAGTTTGTATCTTTGCTACTGAACCACGGCGAAGGTCTTCGCCCCTAATGATACGAAAGATTTGCTCCGATATCACAGCGTCATCCCCGAGGGTGAGGCCCTTCTGACCCAGCTCCTCGGCTATATTCACCTCCACGAAGGGGGGAGCAGCGAGCTCCCTCCAGCAGTGCATATCACCGAGATCTACCGCGGGCGCAATGCCCTCTATCGTGTCGAGTGTCCCGAGGGGGACTTTACGATCAAGCACTTCGGGCGCTTGTCGCTCCTGCGTCGCCTCTACTACGGCTGGACGAACTCCAGCAAGGCACGGCGCTCCCTGCTGAATGCCGTACAGCTCTCGGCCTACGGTATTGCCACCCCCGAGCCTATCGGCTATGCCGAAGAGCGGAGCGCACTGGGCGGTCTCGAGGACAGCTATTACGTCACGCGCTACCTCGCCTTCACGGGGGCCGACCTTCAGCATGAGGCTCGCTCGGGTGAGGTCAATGAGTCGCTGACGTGTGCGCTGGCTACCTTCCTCGCCGAGCTCCACGAGTGCGGCATCGTGCACGAAGACCTCTCGCCAGGGAATATCCCCTATATATATGATCGCGCGAAGGAGGAGTACACGTTCATGCTCGTCGACCTGAACCGTATGCACTTCACCGCTACTCCGCTGAGCCTGCGTGCAAGCATTCGTAATCTCGATCGCCTCTTCGCCCATCCGCGTGCTACCGAGGCTCTCGGGCGTGCCTATGCTGAGGCACGAGGCTGGGAGCCTGCTGTGGTGCAGCCTGCCCTCGAGGCGGCCTGCGATAGCTTCTGGCTTCACCGCCTACCGAAGCTGGCACTGCGCTATGCCCAGCGCGCCGAAGGGATGAGTGCTCCCACCTTCCTCCGTCACTACAATGCTTATCTCCGCTGGCGTCGCCTGCGTCATCTCTGCCCCATCGGGAGCTGGCAGCGTGCACTCCATGCCCGCGAGTCGGCCTTCTATACCCGCTATCTCGAGGTAGAGGACGTGCGCCGTGCACTCGCCAAGCGTGAGAACTATCCCCATACCCCCCTCTCTTAGTCTATGGATCTCAAGACCAGTCTCGTCTATCAGGTTGCGAAGCTTCGCCTACGCCGTATCGAGCAGTATGCCACACGTGCCGAAGAGCTTCAAGCAGAGCAGCTCCGCCATATCCTCGCCCGTGCAGCCCGCACGGACTTCGGGCGCCGCTATGGCCTTACCCGCAAGACTACGTACAGCTCCTACTGCACCGATGTGCCCATCGTAGACTACGAGGGGCTGAAGGACGATATCGAGCGTATGACCCGTGGCGAGCGTGATGTCCTTGTCCCTGGGTCTTGCCAGTGGTTCGCCAAGTCCAGCGGTACGACGAGCGACCGCAGTAAGTACATCCCCGTACCCTATCTCCATCTGCAGGACTGCCACTATCGTGGTGGGAGTGATGCGCTGTGGATCTATCTGAGGAACTACCCCGACTCCCGCTTCTTCTCGACGAAGGGGCTCGTCCTCGGGGGGAGTCACAGTCCTATGCCTCTGAGTGGAGGCAAGACTTTCTCGGGAGACCTGAGTGCTATCCTCGTCGAGCACATGCCACTTCTCGGAGATATGCTCCGAGTGCCTTCGCGCGAGACGCTCCTGATGAGCGAGTGGACTGCGAAGATGCAGGCCATCGTGCAGGAGGTCGCCACCGCTCGTGTGGGGAGTCTCTCGGGTGTGCCTTCGTGGATGCTCGTCCTACTGAAGGAGGTGCTCCAAGCTACGGGGCGCGAGTCGATCACCGAAGTATGGCCCGACCTGGAGGTCTTCTTCCACGGGGGGATTAGCTTCACTCCCTACCGCAGTACCTACGCCGAACTTATCCCCTCTGAGCGTATGCGCTACGAGGAGACATACAATGCCAGTGAGGGCTTCTTCGCTATCCAGGATGACCCAGCTGAGGCGGGGATGCTCCTGATGCTGGACTACGGGATCTTCTACGAGTTCATCCCGCTGGATGAGCTACCCACCTCGGGCGACTACTCGAGCTGTCGTGCTCTCCGTCTGGAGGAGGTTGAGCTCGGGCGTGACTACGCCATGGTCATCTCGACTCTGGGTGGTCTCTACCGCTACATCATCGGCGATACGGTGCGCTTCACCTCGCTCCACCCCTACCGTATCGTCATCACGGGCCGCACGAAGCACTTCATCAATGCCTTTGGAGAGGAGGTGATGGTCGCCAATACCGATGCGGCACTGAGCGAAGCCTGCCTTCGTGATGGTCGTGCACGCGTAAGCGAATACACGGCTGCGCCACGCTTCTTCCTCGACGAAGGGAAGGGCCGCCATGAGTGGCTCATTGAGTTCGAGGGGCCTCCCCGTGACCTCGCGGCATTTACCTCCGACCTCGATACTGCTCTGCGCGCACTGAACTCCGACTACGATGCTAAGCGCTATGAGGATATGACGCTCCTTCCGCTCACGGTCGACGTCGCTCCGAAGGGGCTCTTCCACCGCTGGCTCGAGAGCGAAGGCAAGCTCGGTGGGCAGCACAAGGTGCCACGTCTCTCCAATAGTCGTCACTACCTCGAGGCACTCCTTGCCCTCGTCACGCCTTCTTCCTCCGAACTTTAATCCTCCCTCAGCAGTATGAAGTCGATCAAGCTCCGCGTCCTTCTGCTCCTCCTCTATCTCGTCGTCCTCGGGGTGTACCTCTATCCCAAGGGTTCATCACTCTCGGATCCCGCAGGCGTGCAGTGGCTCGCTGTCATGGGCGGTACACTACTGGTCATCGTCCTGCTCTTCCTCGTGCTGCGCTACCGTGAGCGACGCCGTGATCATGCCGAGTACGGCTATTACCCCAAGGACGAAAAGGATAAGAAGGAGCGCTAACATCCTCCGATCCATCGTATAAGATAAAGGCTGAGCCCTCCCACTGTGGGAGAGCTCAGCCTTTATCTTATGGAGTCGTGACGCCCGTCTACGAGAGGAAGCGCCAGAGACCAGCCACGATGACCGTCGTGATGATCCCGAGGCCGAGGGGTAGAAGGACCGAGAGGAGCGTCCAGCGAATGCTGTGGGTCTCCTTGTAGATCGTGTAGATCGTGGTGCTACAAGGGTGGTGCAGGAGGCAGAAGAGCATCATACAGACACCCGTCATGAGCGTCCAGCCACCACTCTGTAGGATAGCGAAGGTCTCTGCATCGCCGCCCTCCATCAGCACGCCAGCATCGCCTCCAGCACTGCCGATGATCAGCGTCGTCAGCATCAGCACTGTGGGTATGACGACCTCATTTGCGGGGATAGCCAGCAGGTAAGCCAGCAGGATCACGCCATTGAGACCCATGAAGTAGCCCGGAGTATCGAGTAGGCGGATGAGATGCGCTGCCACGCTCTCGCCACCGATATGCACATTACACGTCAGCCAGATGAGGGCTCCAGCAGGAGCGGAAAAGACGAGGGCGCGCCAGAGGACGATGAGTGTGCGGTCGATGACCGAGGTATAGAGTGTACGCCAGAACTGCGGTGGACGGTAGGGCGGTAGCTCGAGGTGGAAGGTCGATACTTCGCCTCGCAGCACGGTGTGAGAGAGTACCCATGAGGAGGCGAACATGACCCCGATACCCAGTAAGACGATGGTGAGCACCGCACCGATGCTTGCCAGTCCAGCGTAGGCCGTCGGCACGGCAGCCCCGATGAAGAGCGAGGCTAAGAGGATCTGTGTAGGCCAGCGCCCATTACACAGCGAGAAGTTATTCGTGATGATAGCGATGAGGCGCTCGCGCTCACTGTCGATGATGCGGGTAGAGACGACGCCAGCAGCATTACAGCCAAAGCCCATGCTCATCGTGAGGGCCTGCTTGCCGTGGGCGCCACTGCGACGGAAGAGTTCGTCGAGATTGAAGGCGACACGGGGGAGGTACCCGAAGTCCTCGAGGAGGGTGAAGAGCGGGAAGAATATCGCCATCGGCGGGAGCATCACCGAGACGACCCATACCGTGGAGAGGTACACGCCGTCGATGAGGAAGCCCGTCAGCCACCAGGGACTGCCCCAGCCAGCGAGTGTGGTCTTGAGGAAGGGATGGAGCGTCCCGACGAGGACATTGCTGAGGAGTGAGGAGGGATAGTTCGAGCCGATGATCGTGAGCCAGAAGACACCACCCAGCAGAAGTAGCATGATGGGGAAGCCCCACAGGCGGCTGGTGAGGATCCTATCCAGCCGCACGTCGAGTGGTAGACGGCCCGAGGCGTAGGCTTGCACGACGACCTCGGAGCAGATGCGATACGCATCGGCATAGATCGCTTCGGTGAGCTGATCGTGGAAGTTCTCCCCGATCTCGATATGAACGTGACGGGCTAAGTCGAGTAGCTCGGGCTTGTCGAAGCGGCTGATGATCGAGGGATCTTCCTCGATGAGGCGGTAGGCTACCCAGCGACTATTTGGTACGGTGGGGTAGAGCCTCTGTATCTCGGCCTCGAGCGTGCTGATGGCTTGCTCGGTGCGCTCGGGTAGGCGGCTCTTGCGGTAGGGCGTGCAGGGGATCTCGCCGAGGGCTACACCACGTACCGTCGAGAGAAGCGTGTCGATGCCCTTCCCTGAGCGTGCACTCGCCCCGACGACGGGGATGCCGAGGCGACGGGAGAGGCCGTTGAGGTCGATCTCGATCTTGTTGCGTCGTGCCTCATCGAGGAGGTTGACGCAGAGCACGGCCTTGTCGGTGATCTGGAGCACCTGCAGGAGGAGGTTCATATTGCGCTCCAGGCGGGTCGCATCTGCTACGACGACCGTCACGTCGGGGCGTGAGAAGAGGATGAAGTCACGTGCGATCTCCTCATCCTCCGACGTGGAGGAGAGGGAGTACGTGCCGGGGAGGTCGACGATGGTATATACGTCGCCGGCGTAGGCGAACGACCCCTCGGCCTTGCCTACGGTCTTGCCGGGCCAGTTGCCCGTGTGCTGCTTGAGGCCGGTGAGGGCGTTGAAGACGGTGCTCTTCCCCGTGTTGGGGTTCCCCGCCAGAGCGATGGTGAAGCGCGCATCCTCGGTGTGCTCGCCACGGCGCTGCAGGGTAGAGGCGGGGCAGGCGGCGCAAGAGGCGCAGGCGGAGTTATTCGGTTGCTGAGGCATGGGGACGTTGGATGAGGATGTATCGGGCCTGATCATGGCGTAGAGCGATAGCGGCTCCACGCACGATATAAGCGGTGGGATTGCCTAAGGGACTGTGCATGTCGATGCGGATCGAGCTACCACGCACGAAGCCGAGGTCCATGAGACGGCGGCGCATAGCTCCGCGGCATGAAGGGGAGAGGCCGAGGATCGTGGCCTCTACACCCTCGGGCAGTCGGGTCAGACGTATCGTGTCTTCGGAGTGGCTCTCCTTCAGCTCTTCCTCCTTGGCAGGGCGAAGGGTAAGAGCCACAAAGGCGAAGGTCGGGAGCTCTAAGGCTTCTCCCTCGTAGTAGATCTGTGAGCGGGCGCTCTCGAGGCGCTCGAGTCGGAAGAGGGAGTCACGTGTCAGCCCTGCGTCGATGAGTAGGCGGAAGCTCTCGGGCTCGTCGTCCTCGATGTGCTCGACGTAGTACCACTGACCTTCTGTTAGCTCTTCGATGGAGAGGCTATGAGGGATAGCCGGCTCGGTACCTTGGCTCGTGGGGATGGGGTCGCCGTGTGGGTCGAAGAGTGGGTTGCCCAGCAGGCGGGCGATACGCTCGTGCTCACGCTCGGTGAGCTTGTGCTCCTCGGCGTGGGCAATGCGGTGCCAGTCCTCGGGGGCATAGCCCGAGTGCTCGGCGAGATAGAGCTCGTAGAGGCGGTGGGCACGTGTCAGCTCGAGGGCACGCTGTCGGCCCGCTTCGGTGAGGCGCAGGGCTCCAGGCTCGGTGAGTCCCTCGCGCTCCAGCTCACGCTGTAGGGCTTCGAGTTGCTCGGGTGAGAGGTGAAGGTCGCGCGAGGTGAGGCGGTCGGGAGCCTTACCTGTGCTCTTCTCGTGGTCGTAGAGCTGCTTGAGGAGGTCCTCCGCCTCGGTCTTGCGCGTGAGGCGCTCGGGCAGGAGGTGTAGACGCTGGAGGTAGCTGACCAGATCGAATGTACGGCGTCGCTTCATAGATCTTGGTATGAGGAGGAAGGTGTGCCCTGTGATGTGGGGCAACGAATGGTCTAAAAAGAAGAATGGCTACGCACGAGAGCCCATGCGTAGCCATATAGATGGGCGCCTTGCTTCTCCTGCCTTAGGGGGGAGATGGGCGGAGGCGAATGTGAGGCGTTAGCCTAAGTAGGGCTTGAGGGAGGCGCAGAAGCTCTCCTGACGCAGACGGCGGATAGCCTTCTCCTTGATCTGGCGGACACGCTCACGAGTGAGGCCGAATTTCAGACCGATCTCCTCGAGGGTCATCTCCTGACCACCACCGATACCGAAGAAGAGCTTGACGATCTCAGCTTCGCGCTCGGAGAGGTTCATCAGCACCTGATCGATTTCCTTCGAGAGGGATTCGTTCATCAGGGTGCGGTCTGCGTTGGGGGCGTCTTCGTTGACGAGCACGTCGAGGAGGCTATTATCCTCACCATCGACGAAGGGAGCGTCTACGGAGATATGGCGACCAGATACCTTGAGGGTATCGGTGATCTTGTCTTCGGGGATGCCGAGCTCCTTAGCGAGCTCCTCGCTGGAGGGCTTACGCTCGTTCTCTTGCTCGAACTTTGATAGGGCCTTGGTGATCTTGTTCAGCGTACCGACCTGGTTGAGTGGCAGGCGGACGATACGGGCTTGCTCTGCGAGCGCCTGCAGGATGGACTGACGGATCCACCATACGGCGTAGGAGATGAACTTAAAGCCTCGGGTCTCATCGAACTTCTCTGCGGCCTTGATCAGCCCGAGGTTGCCCTCGTTGATCAAGTCAGGCAGGGAGAGCCCTTGGTTTTGGTACTGCTTAGCTACTGATACGACGAAGCGGAGGTTGGCACGGGTCATCTTGTCAAGAGCCTTGCGGTCGCCACGCTTGATGGCCTGGGCAAGCTCTACCTCTTCTTCGATAGTGATCAGTTCTTCTCGGCCGATCTCCTGGAGGTAGCGGTCCAGGGACTGGCTCTCTCTATTAGTAATCGACTTCGAAATCTTTAGCTGTCTCATTCTTCTACTTCTTAATTGTCCGGCTCAGTCTGCTCATCGCCTCTCCTGCATGTGGAGTAGGGGACAAGACGACGAAGCCCACGTGACCCGCTCGGGGGAGTGTAGCACGTGTGACGGTTTACTATTCCTACTTATGCTTGCGAAGTCCGTGAAGCACTCATGGCATCCTATCCCTATCTCTATAATAATGGTGCTCCCTGTGTTGTCTTCAGTGGGGCACACCGACCTTACGAGTCCCGTGTCGTAGGGATGGATGGTGGAGCGCATCAAGGCATACGCGCACGACACCCCAGAGAGCATCGTGCACCTAATCAACTACAAAGATACCACATTTGTTTTATTTTGTGATGAGATTTTAGGGGGTCCGCATCAAAGTACCCTCCTCATCGGCAGGTCGTATTCCTCTTATCCAGCGGAGGGAAAGTGTCCTTCTCGTGAAGAAAAAAGCGCCTTCCCGTAGTGGTATTCTTCTATCTATGTACGTAGTCTTAAAGACCAGGCACGTAAATCCCAATATCCACGTACGTAGATATTAGAGCCACGTACGTAGTCCAAGCTTATCTGCCACTCGTCCGCAACTTTTATTCCTACGCAGAGCAACAGTCTCATATTGGTCAGTGCGTGGATCTATATAGGTTCGCTGGCTGACCTATATAGGTTCGTCGGGCGACCAATATAGGTCCACCCGCTGACCAATATAGGTTCATATCACCCCCTTGAAGGGGTGGTACTACCTCCCTTTCGGAGCCAAGGTGGGTGACTCTATGGGAGGGTAGGGAGATCTCGCGTTTGGACGGGCTGGGTGCTGCTGTGAAATGGGCGGATGTTGTACCATATTACGCTAAGAATAGTCCATTCTTCGCTATTTGTATCTTTGTGTGAACGAACGTATCTCCCCTATGTTGTGAAGGAGAAGTACACCTCGTGTATGCGCGAGGACCTATTATTATATAATGTATGAGTAAGACGAATTCCCCGAAGCTTTGGCAGCCCGGTATGTGGGCCTTAGCGCTCGGGATCATTGCCCTGCCTGCGACGCTACAGGCGCAAGATAAGCCCGCCGAGACGGAGATGATCATCACCAAGGATCAGTTCTCCCTCACGCTCAATGATGCTGTACGCATCGCTCTGGAGATGAGTCCCACGCTACAAGCTACCCTCCTCGGTATCGACGGGGCGAAGTATGATCAGAAGAAGAATCGTGGCTCGCTCCTGCCGAAGGTCAGCCTCTCGGGCTCCTATGGCTATATGCTCAAGAAGCAGAAGGTCTACTTCGGTGATATGGGCGGCTCGGGCTCTCCCATGGGGAGCTTCTTCCCCGATGACGGGATCGAGATGGGGCAGACGCACTCTCTGCAGGGCGGTGTCAATGCGGGTATGGCACTCATCGCTCCGCAGCTCTGGGCTTCACTCAAGCTGGATAAGGAGGCCGTCGCGCTGGCCGAAGAGAAGGCACACGGCTCGAAGATCGATCTGGTGGCTGAGGTGAAGAAAGCGTATATGGCCGTCCTCCTCGCACAGGAATCCCTACGCGTGCTGGAGGCGAACTATGCCAATGCACAGGCCAACTATAAGGATATCGCGAATAAGTACCAGCACGGGCTCGTCGCCGAGTACGACAAGATCCGTATGGAGACGCAGATGAAGAACGTCCTGCCGAATGTCGTGGCAGCGCGTACCGCCGTGCGTCTTGCTGAGGCGAAGCTGAAGGTCGTTATGGGGCTTCCCTTAGAGACTCCTATCACCGTCACCGAGCATCTGGTCGACTACAAGGATCGTGTCTATCAGCACCTCCCTACCGAGAGTGCTGCGATCTCGCTACAAGACAATAGCACGCTGCGCCAGCTCGACCGCCAGGGACGCCAGCTTGATGCTGCACTCCACGTCAAGCGTATGGCCTATATGCCGACGCTCTCGCTGAGCTTTACCTATCAGTATAGCTTTGCTTCGGATAAATTCCATCTCGACGACCGCAAGCGCTGGAGCCCCTTCTCTACGATAGGCCTCTCGCTCGACGTGCCTATATATAATGGTGGTGCGCGTGGCAATGATGTCCGCTCCACCGAGGTTCAGATCCGTCAGCTGGCAGCTCAGCGTGTCGCTGCAGAGAGCCAGCTTCGTCTCGGGCTGATGAATAGCGTGAGTGAGCAGAAGACGGCCCTCGAGCAGTTCGTCTCTGCGCAGGACGCCGTGGCTACGGCAGAGCGTGGTCATAGTATCGCTGAGGTGCGCTACAAGAGCGGTGCGGGTACCCTTCTCGAGCTGAATGATGCCGAGACCGCCCTCCTGCAAGCTCGTCTCAACTACAGTCAGGCCATCTACAACTATATGGTCGCTGTCTACTCCCTCGATGCTCTCAAGGGCGAGGGCCTTCCTGTGGAAGTGAAGTAACATCCCTTCCTTCCCTCTTCCTCATTGTACAAACTAATAAGAATAAGATAAGAAGATGATCTCGCAGAAGACCATTAAGACCCTGAGCCTTGCCCTTTTGAGTGCTGGGCTCCTCGCCAGCTGCTCCTCCTCGTCCTCGAGTAAGGCTACCGAAGAGCAGAGTGCTGACACCGTTCGCCTCGTCGAGGTCGCTCCCGCAGAGATGCGTGCGCTGAACCTCTCGGAGGAGTTCACCGCCCAGCTCGAAGCTAAGGTGGTCAATAACATCACCGCGCAGGCTGGCGGTCGTCTCAAGCAGCTCCTCGTCAAGGTCGGTGACCGCGTAGGCGCTGGTCAGGCCGTGGCTCGTATGGAGGCTACGCAGGCATCACAGGCAGAGATCCAGCTCGCTGACGCTAAGACGAACTTCGCCCGTATGGACGAGCTCTATAAGGTCGGTGGCGTGTCAAAGGCGCAGTGGGAGCAGGCTAAGAGCGCTGTCGATCAGGCGAAGCTCGCCTACGGCAACGCTGCGGAGAACACCGTGCTGCGTAGCCCCATCAGTGGCTTCGTCACGGCGAAGAACTACGACAATGGGGATATGACTTCTCCCCAGCTCCCTGTCGTCGTCATCCAGCAGATCGCACCCGTCAAGGCTGTCATCGGCGTCTCCGAGCAGTACTACTCCTACCTGAAGAAGGGCGCAGCAGCGACCCTCTCCGTCGATGCCCTCGGCGAAGAGACCTTCAGCGGTATCGTCACGAATATCTTCCCCACGCTTGACCCCGTCACGCATACGGTATCTACCGAGATCGAGGTGGCGAACAAGGATCTCAAGCTCCGCCCAGGGATGTATGCCCGTGTGCACCTTGACTTCGGTACGAAGGAAGCCCTCACCGTACCCGACAAGGCTATCGTCCGTCAGGCTGGTAGCGGTGCACGCTATGTCTATGTCTTCTCTGGTGGCAAGGCCGTCTACCGTGCGGTAGAGCTTGGTCAGCAGCAGGGCGATCTCTATGAGGTCGTCAGCGGGCTCAATGCTGGAGATCAGGTCATCATCTCTGCACCCTCTAACCTCAAGAACGGGCTCTCTGTCAAGCTCCGTAAGTAATTCAGCTAAGCGTCTGCTATGAGTATTTACGAAACCGCCGTACGGAAGCCCATCACTACCGCCCTGATCTATGTGGCGATAGCTGTACTTGGGCTCTTCGCGCTCTCTCGGCTCTCTATCGAGCTGATGCCGAAGACCGAGACGACCAACGTCATGGTCGTCACCTCCTATCCCGGTGCCAGCGCCGCGGATATCGAGACGAACATCTCCAAGCCCCTTGAGAACTCGCTCAATGGTATCGACCGTCTCAAGCATATTACCTCGAAGAGTCAGGACAATTCCTCGGTCATCACGCTGGAGTTCCGCGCTGGTACCGCCATCGCTGAGGCTACGAATGATATCCGTGACAAGCTCGATGCGATCTCGGATTACCTGCCTGCAGGGGCTAAGAAGCCGACGATCTTTAAGTTCAGTACGAGCTCGATCCCCGTGGCCATCCTCTCGGTCGAGTCCGAGGAGAGTGCCTCGGGGCTGTCGAAGCTCTTGGAAGACCGTGTCAGCAACCGCCTGCAGCGCATTGATGGCGTCGGGACGATAAATATCTCTGGTGCCTCTAAGCGCGTCGTGCAGGTCTACTGTGACCCCACGAAGCTCGAGGCTTACCACCTCACTCTGGCGCAGATCTCGCAGCTCATCGGTGCGGAGAATGTGAACATCCCTGCAGGGCAGATTGACCTCGGCTCACGTACCAACTCGATCCGTGTGCAGGGGGAATTCACCGATCCTATGCAGCTCGGCTCGATCATCGTGACGAGTGTCGGTGGGAAGGACATCTATCTGCGCGACGTCGCAGAGATCAAGGACACCGTCGGGGAGCGCCAGCAGGAGAACTTCGTCAATGGGAAGAGCGGTGCTATCGTTATGATCACGAAGCAGGAAGGCTCGAACTCTGTTGAGATCGCTCGTCAGATCCGTGCTGCCCTCCCCGAGATCCAGCAGAACCTCCCCTCGGATGTCAAGATCGGCTATCTCATTGATACCTCGAGCTTCATCGTCAATACGATCGACTCGCTCCAAGAGACCATCATCATCACCTTCGTGATCGTGGTGCTCGTCGTCCTCTTCTTCCTCGGGCGCTGGCGTGCGACCTTCATCATCGTCCTCACGATCCCGATATCGCTTGTCGCCTCGTTCATCTACCTCCTCATTTCGGGGAACTCGCTGAACGTCATATCGCTCTCCTCGCTCTCCATCGCCATCGGTATGGTCGTCGACGATGCTATCGTGGTACTGGAGAACGTCACGACGCACATCGAGCGTGGGAGCTATCCCAAGCAAGCTGCCGTACATGCTACCAATGAGGTCGGTATCTCGGTCGTCGCCTCTACGCTGACGATGCTCGCGGTCTTCCTGCCACTGACGATGATGCCCGGCGAAGCTGGGCTGATGTTCCGCCAGCTGGGGTGGAGTATCAGTATCGTGATGATCGTCTCTACGGCAGCGGCACTCTCGCTGACTCCGATGCTCACCTCGCAGCTCCTGAAGCGCAATGAGAAGAAGAGTCGACTGTCCGAGAAGATCTTTGCTCCTATCAATGCCTTCCTCGGCAAGCTGGATGCACTCTATGCTCGCCTCTTGGGCTGGGCTGTCCGTCACCGCCGTGCGACTGTAGCTATCGCCTTCGGGATCTTTGCCCTCAGCCTTGCAAGCCTCACCTTCATCAAGACTTCGTACATGCCGAAGCAAGATGTCGGCTTCATCGAGGTGAAGGCCGAGCTCCCCGTCGGTACCCGTGTCAATGAGACGCGTCGTCTGAGCCTCGACCTCGATAAGCGTATGCGTGAGGAGATCCCCGCTATCCAGACGGCATCTATGACGGTGGGGCAGGCTGGTGACGGCGACTCTTGGTCGCTCATGCAGGACAATGGCTCCAATATCATCTCCGGCTACATCGGTCTGCGTCCTCGCTCTGAGCGTACGCTCTCACAGGACGAAGTGTCCGACAAGCTCCGTAAGCTCCTCGCCTCCTACCCTGAGCTCTCTTCGTATAGTGTGACGACGGGCGGAGGTGCCAACGGTAATAATACCAGTGGCGTCACGCTCGAGATCTATGGTCAGGACTTCTCTGAGACCGATACCTATGCGCGTCAGCTCCGTGAGGAGATGGAGAAGAGCAGCACGACCTCGGGTGTCACCATCAGCCGTAAGGACTACGTCCCTGAGATTCGCTTCGTCTTTGATCGCCAGAAGCTCGCTGAGAATGGGCTGAACTTAGCTACGGCATCCTCCTACCTGCGCTCTGCTGTCAACGGGACCATCGCCTCGTACTTCCGTGAGGATGGGAATGAGTATGATATCCGTGTCAGCCTCACTCCTGGGGCGCGTCAGTCACTGCAAGACCTCTCCAGCCTGCTGGTCTATACGCCTCAGGGTAAGACCCTTCGCCTCTCTGATCTGGGGCATATCGACGAAGCCTTCACGCCTCCTACTATCGAGCGTAAGGACCGTAGCCGTGTCATCACGCTCTCCCTCACGCCTACGCCTGGCATCCAGCTGAGTGAGCTCGTCGGGAAGCTCAACGAAGTCCTCGCCGCTCACCCCGTACCCTCGGGCAATGTGAGCTACAAGATCACGGGGGCTTACGAGAGCCAGCAGGAGACCTTCGGCGACCTCACGACGCTGATGCTTCTGATTATTATGCTCGTCTTCATCGTGATGGCAGCGCAGTTTGAGAGCCTTGTTGACCCCTTCGTCATTATGTTCTCCGTGCCCTTCGCCTTCTCGGGAGTCTTCCTTGGTCTCTTGATCACACAGGTGCCCCTCGACACGATGTCGTTCATCGGGCTGATCATGCTCATCGGTATCGTGGTGAAGAATGGTATCGTGCTCATCGACTACATCCGTCTGTGCCGTGAGCGTGGTATGGGCGTCGCCAAGGCGGTGACGACCTCGGGTAAGTCCCGTCTGCGCCCTGTGCTCATGACGACGGCTACGACCGTCCTCGGTATGGTGCCTATGGCCCTCGGTATCGGTGAAGGCTCTGAGATGTGGCAGTCCATGGGTATCACGGTCGCTTGGGGGCTCTCGATCTCCACGCTGGTGACCCTCGTCCTCATCCCCACGCTTTACGCTGCTCTCGAAGCTCGTCGTATCGTCCGTGAGCGCAAGAAGCTCGAGAAGAAGCTCGCTACGCGCGCCGCAGAGAAGGCGCTTGCTGCCCAACACTAATCCCCCCACCACGCTATGGATAAGTATCAAATGTTCGCCCCCGAGCAGCCGATGAAGACCGTCTTCATCACCTACAATCAGGCCTATCACGAGATCATCGTGCGCCTGCTCACTAAGATGAGCCTCCGTGGTTACACCTCCTTTGAGCGGGCTCAGGGCCGTGGCTCGAAGACGGGGGAGCCGCATATCGGTGACCATGCTTGGCCTACGATGAACTCGGCGATGTACGTCATCGCTCCCGAGACACGTGTGCCTGAGCTGCTGGAGCGCCTGCGTGCGCTGGACGAAGCTACCCCCGACCAAGGACTTCGCGCCTTCGTCTGGGCTGTCGAAGCGATGATCTAAGTTCGCCTCTTCGGCAGGTTACGGCCTCGCTTCCTTCCCTTTCTTACGGTATACGCCCCGCGCTGTGATCGACCGATCCAGCGCGGGGCGTGTCGTATATATACGGGTGGTAGAGGTGCGGCTATTGGAGCTCGCAGCTTCGCTTCTATTGAGAGGTGAATGCGACCAGTACTGGTCGGCGAGTTGACCAGTACTGGTCACTCGTGTGAGCAGTACTGGTACGATAGGGTGAGTAGTACTGGTTCGCTTGCTGACCAGTAGTGGTCGCTTTTTTGATCTGTGGAGGTGGAGGCTATAATGCTGTGAGATAGCTTGTTGATCTGGTGCGAAAATGGTGAGTATTTCTCTGCTGATAGTAGCTGTCTGCAGGGGACTTGAGGGGCTCATAAAAAGGGCTACGTTTTCCACCTTCGGCAGGTGGATATTTTCCCCTCTGAGAGGTGAAAAAACTTCCTCCCGATCTCGATGTCGAGAGATAATTTGGCCGATCGGTGCGTAAACGCTGATTGATGTCGAGAGCAATACCCCGATGCTTAGCGGGCTGTAGAGGTTGTGGATAACTTTTCCCTTCGGATGTGTGTAACCCTATGGATAAATGCATACATTTGTCTCGGTCCCGATGCCACTCCCTCGAGCTGGTCAATCGCCTTGACGAAGGAGAAGGGTAGGGCCGACCAACCGAAACCTAACTACAAACTACGCAACTACTTAAGATCCTATGGGACAAGAGTCGATTTACATCCTCAAGCGGGATGGAAGTCAGCAACCTTATGATGGCGAGAAGATTCGCAGTGCCGTTGATAAGGCCTTCCGTGCGGCAGGCCTCGTCGATGAAGAAGGCTATGCCCTCCGTATCGAGTCACTCATCCAGACAGAGCTCTGTCATCGCAATTCTCAGGTCGCTGTCGAGGAGATCCAAGACCGTGTCGAGGCTGAGCTGATGAACCTCGCACCTCAGGTCGCCAAGAAGTACATCATCTATCGTGAGTGGCGCACCGTCCAGCGTGAGAAGCGCACGACCCTCAAGCGCACTATGGATGGTATCGTCTCCATCGAGAAGAATGATATCAATCTGGGCAATGCGAACATGAGCGCCTACACGCCTTCGGGGCAGATGATGACCTTCGCCTCTGAGGTGACGAAGGACTATGCGATGAAGTACCTCCTCTCGGCGCCCTTCGCTCGTGCTCACGCTGCGGGAGATATTCACATCCACGACTTAGACTACTATCCTACGAAGACCGCTACGTGCGTGCAGTACGACCTGGCGGACCTCTTCGAGCGAGGCTTCCACACGAAGAATGGGAGCATCCGTACCCCACAGAATATCCAGAGCTACGCCACACTCGCGACGATCGTCTTCCAGACGAATCAGAACGAGGAGCACGGCGGGCAGGCTATCCCAGCCTTCGACTTCTTTATGGCCCCTGGCGTGCGTAAGACCTTCATCCGTCAGCTCGCCGACCGCCTCCTCTATGCACATAGTCTCCTCACGGGGAGAAGCTTTTCTGACGAGGAGCGTAAGGGCTTCGTCGAAGCACTCCGTGGCCTCGAGCCCCCTCTCGCTCATACCGATGCTGCAGCCGAAGCTCTCGCTGCCGGCCTTGAGCGTATCAGCTGTCAGCTCCCCGCTACGGCCGTGCGTCTTGCCCTCGAAGAAGCCTATCAGCGCACCAAGCGCGACACCCATCAGGCGATGGAGGGCTTCGTGCACAACCTCAACACCATGCACTCGCGTGGCGGTAATCAGGTCGTCTTCAGCTCGGTCAACTATGGTACCGACACCTCCGAAGAGGGACGTATGGTCATCCGTGAGCTCCTCGCTGCTACCGTCGAGGGTTTAGGCCAGGGCGAGGTGCCTATCTTCCCCATCCAGATCTTCAAGGTCAAGGAGGGCGTGAACTACTCCGAGGCAGACTATGCGAAGGCACAGGCAGACTTTGCTGGGGCGCTGGCGGGGAAATATGACTTTGAGACGCCGAACTTCGACCTCCTGCTCTTGGCGTGTAAGACGACGTCGCACGCTCTCTTCCCGAACTTTGTCTTCCTCGATACACCCTTCAACCAGCACGAGCTCTGGCGCGCCGATGACCCGAAGCGCTACCTGCATGAGATCGCTACGATGGGCTGCCGTACGCGTGTCTTCGAGAATGTCTGCGGGCCCAAGACCTCTGTCGGGCGCGGGAACCTCTCGTTCACGACGATGAATCTGCCCCGACTGGCTATCGAAGCCTCTCGCCGTGCCCAGCGTGAGCTCCCCACAGCTCCCGTGGAGCAGCAACAGGAGCGGGCGAGGGTACTCTTCCTTGAGTCGGTGCGTGAGATGGCTACCTTCATCGGTGACCAGCTGCATGAGCGCTACCTCTACCAGCGCTCGGCCTTAGCTCGTCAGTTCCCCTTCATGATGGGCAATGACGTGTGGAAGGGTGGTGCAGCCCTCGCTCCACAGGATGAAGTGGGCTCGGTCTTCGACAGTGGCACGCTCGGTATCGGCTTCATCGGTGGGCACAATGCGATGATGGCACTCTACGGTGAGGGTCATGGACGCAGCGACCGCTCTTGGCAGACGCTCTATGATGCCGTGCAGGTGATTAATGAAGTGGTGCGCGAATACAAGCAGAAGTACCACCTCAACTACTCTGTCCTTGCAACTCCTGCCGAAGGCCTTTCGGGGCGCTTCACCCGTATGGACCGCAAGCGTTACGGCATCATCCCTGGGGTCAATGACCTCGACTACTATGTGAACTCCTTCCACGTCGACGTGCGCGAAGAGATCGGTATGCACGACAAGATCCGTCGTGAAGCCCCCTTCCATGCGATCACGCTCGGTGGGCATATCAGCTATATCGAGCTCGACGGCGAGGCGAAGAAGAATGTCTCCGTCATCCTCAAGCTCGTCAAGACAATGAAGGATACGGGTATCGGCTACGGCTCGATCAACCACCCCGTAGATACGTGTCAGGACTGCGGCTATCGTGGGATCATCTACGATAAGTGCCCCGTCTGTACCAGCGATCGCATCGCTCGTCTGCGTCGCATCACGGGCTATCTCACCGGTAGCCTTGAGAGCTGGAACTCTGCTAAGCAGGCAGAGGAACACGACCGCGTGAAGCATCACTGATCCTCCCAACTCATACTATTAAGCAGCTGACGAAGAGCCTGGGTCCCGAGGCGGCTCCCCGCCGACGGACTCCAGGCTTCGTCTTATCCATCCCCCTCCTCCCCCCGTCCCCGTGCGCCTCCTCAACGTCTATCGTGAGAGCATCAGCGATGGTCCAGGCCTTCGCTACTCGATCTATCTGGCTGGTTGCCGCCACGCTTGCCCGGGATGTCACAATCCTGAGAGCTGGTCGGCCGAGGCGGGTATTCCCCTCACCGAGGAGGTCCTCAGCGATATGATCGAGGAGATACGGGGCAATTCTCTCCTGGACGGCATCACTGTCTCGGGGGGAGATCCCTTCTATGACCCCACGGCACTCGCTAAGCTCTTAGCACGACTACGACGTGAGACGGGGCTGTCGATCTGGTGCTACACGGGCTATACGGTGGAGTACCTCCTGCAGTCAGAGGCGCATCGCCCCGCGCTGGAGTTCATCGATGTGCTCGTTGATGGCCCCTTTGTCCAGAGCCTTCTTGATCCGCGCCTCTACTTCCGTGGTAGTCGCAACCAGCGCCTTGTACATATTGATCACGGCGTACCGCTCTCAGCGGCGGCACTCTCGTTCCTCGACGATGCCTTCTGAGGCGCACTCTTGCTGTCTCGAGCCTTCTCCTTATCTTTATATCTCACGGGGGCTTCCCCTGCTGACACATCCACTTACCTTCCTATTAGACGATGATCTACTTCCTTGGGGCACTTTGCCTTGTCTTCCTCGTGCTCTTCCTATACGCAGGGAAGCGCATCAAAGAACTGACTGACGTAGCTGCAGCCGCTGAGCGTGCCGAGCATGAGAAGGCGCTCGAGCTCAAGACGCTAGAGACGAAGCTCCAGACGACTGCCGAGGCATATCAAGAGCTTCGCCAGCGCTACGATGCCCTCCAGCAGAAGGCTGATGAGGCCGCTGTGAGCCTTGCTGCCGTCAAGACAGAGCGTGCCAGCCTCGCCTCCGAGCTGGAGAAGCTCCAGGCAGAGAAGGGCAAGCTCGCCGAAGAGCTGCGCGATAGCTTCCGTGCCGTCGCGAATGACATCATGCGCGAGCGTACCGAAGACCTCGACAAGCGTACGAAGGAGACTCTCACCCCGCTGCGTGAGGACCTCAAGCGCTTCGGTGAGCAGGTCGATAAGACTTATCAAGAAGAAGCACGCGAACGCTTCAACCTCAAGGACTCCATCGAGAAGCTCATCCTCCGCAGTCAGGAGATCAGTCAGGAGACCACCAGCCTCACACGTGCCCTGCGTGGTGATAGCAAGGTGCAGGGTGACTGGGGTGAGTTGGTCCTCGAGCGCATCCTTGATCAGAGCGGGCTCATCCGTGGCGAGCATTACTTTGTGCAGGAGACGCTGCGTGATGAGTCGGGAGCCGTCATCACGACGGGAGATAGCCGTGGTGGGCTTCGCCCTGACGTCATCGTCCGCTACCCCAATCGGGGTGCCATCGTCATCGATAGTAAGGTCAGCCTCACCGCCTATGCACGCTATGTCGCCGCTGAGACGGAGGCAGAGCGCGACCAAGCACTCAAGGAGCACCTCCTCAGCCTACGCAAGCATATCAATGAGCTCTCTGGTAAGCGCTACGAAGAGTACACCGAGGGCTCGCCGAACTTCGTTATGCTCTTCATCCCCAACGAGCCCGCCTACACCATAGCGCTCGCTCACGATCCCACGCTCTGGGAGGAAGCCTATCGGAAGAATGTCGTCCTCATCAACGGCACGAACCTCATCGCTGCCCTGCGTATGGCGCAGGATATGTGGCAGCGTGATAGCCAGCAGCGCAATGTCTTGCAGATCGTCGATGAGGCGGGTAAGCTGTATGATAAGTTCGCTACCTTCTCCGAGACCTTCCTGAAGATCGAGAGCAAGCTCGAGGATGCGCAGAAGGCGTTCGGTGAAGCTAAGGGCCAGCTCCGTGATGGTCGTGGCGATATCCTTGGCCGCTTCGATAAGCTGAAGGCGCTGGGAGCCAAGACGAAGAAGGCACTGCCAGGCGGTATCCAGCCTCCAGCATCAGCCTCCGAAGACGAATAGACTCCACTTCTCTGCGGAGATCGATAGACCTAACTAAGCGCGACAGCCAGCTATCCTCTTATTGGATAGCTGGCTGTCGCGCTCTTGTCGGGGAGGGATATACTACGAGGCTTCGTATTGAATTCGTAAATTTGTACTCATCAGGAATAAGATCACTTACTTAAACGACTATAAATGGCTAAATCTAAGGACGAGAAGAAGCGCAATGGGATTATCCCCGAGCCGACGCTGCGCCGACTCCCTTGGTATCTCTCCTTTGTAAAGCTTCTCCAAACAGAAGGACATAAGTACGTCTCCTCGCCCCGTATCGCTTCGGGTGTTGGGGTCGATGCTGCGCTCGTGGCGAAGGACCTCTCGTATGTAGAGCTCCAGGGGCGTACACGCGTCGGCTATGAGACGGAGGCTCTCATCAACTACCTCGAGGAATTCCTCGGCTTTACGAAGCGTCATCAGGCTTTCCTCGTCGGTGTCGGGAGCTTGGGCTCTGGGCTCCTTTCGGACAAGGGGCTACGGCAGTTCGGCCTTGAGGTGACCGCTGGCTTTGACGTCGCTGAGGATATCATCGGTACGGAAGTCTCGGGGATCCCCGTCTATCATATCGATGAGCTGGCGACACGTATCGAGAGCGAAGGCATCGAGATCGCCATCCTCACCGTACCTATTCTACAAGCTCAGCTGATGACTGACCGCTTGGTGCGCGCTGGTATCCGTGCGCTGTGGAACTTTACGCCCGTTCGCATCCAGACACCCGACCACGTCGTCGTGCAGAATACCTCGATGTATGCGCACCTGGCACTGATGTTCACCCGCATGAAGGCGCTCCAGGAAAGTCAACCTACTACCCCTACCAGTAAGCCTCGCTCCAGCCGATGAAGATCTTAGGCGTAGGCTTCAATTACCGCCCGCACGTAGCCGAAGCACCTCAGCTTGGCCTTCCTGAGCAGGCGGTAGATACTCCTCCACTCTTCTTCCACAAGGGCGATGCGCTGCTCAAGCCCCGCACGCCCTTCTTCCTCCCCGATATGGGTTCGTCCATCGAATATGAGGCGGAGCTGGTCATCCAGATCAGTCGGGTAGGGAAGTGCATCGCCGAGCGCTTTGCCCATCGCTACTATGATCGTGTGACGGTGGGTATTGACTTTACGGCACGCGACATCCAGCGACGCGCTATGGCTGAGGGCTGTCCGTGGCTGGAGGCTAAGGTCTTCGACGGCTCAGCTGTCGTAGGCGAGTGGCTGGACAAGACGGAGCTGGGCTATCCCGAGCGCCCCATCGCCTTCTCGCTACGGCGTGACGGAGAGGTGGTGCAAGAGGCCGATAGCTCGGAGATGATCCATAGCTTTGATGCGCTGATTGCCTATGTGAGCCGCTTCCAGACGCTACGTATGGGTGACCTCATCTTTACTGGGACCCCTGCAGGTGTCGGGCCTATAGCTATAGGGCAGACCTTCGAGGGCTTCATCGGCGAGCGCAAGGTGCTCCACGTCCCCATCAAGTAGCTGGCTACCCTTTCGTGTAGGCCACACCCCATCGCCCCACCGATCCGCTTGTGATCGGTGGGGCTTTTTTGTGCCTTGCGCAATGGTCTCCATATAGGTATATGAGTACGTGGGGTAGAGCTATATAGGATGGCGAAGAAAGCTATATAGCTTTGCTTGGATTCCTATATAGCTTTGTGAAGTGACCTATATTGGGTTGTTCCTCCGCATCGGGATAAAAGTTGTGGACGAGTGGCAGATAAGTTTGGTCTACGTACGTGGCTCTAATATCTACGTACGTGGATATTTGGATTTACGCGCCTGGTCTTTAAGACTACGTACATAGATGCGGAAAAACCACTACGTGATGGCGCTTTTTCCTTCACGAGAAGGACACTTTTCCCTCCGCTGGATAAGAGGAATACTCGCGATAAGGCGAGGGGCTTGTGTATCACTTCGGAGAAGCATATCGGAGAGCTGGGCGTGCGATGCCTTAGCACAATAAATAGAGAGCAGGACTCTGCCGCAGCAGTCTCATTAGATGTGGGGAGAGTTAACGCTGATAAGCTGTATCTATACCTATATATAGGTTGTCTATGTGGGGGCAAATCCCTATTCATAGGTATTTACTCGCCTCCTTGTAGCCTATAACTTTGCCTGCTAATTTCCACCCCTCTATCTATGCGGGTCTGTGGGGAACATGAAGCAGAGATAATATATAAGGTATAAGCTATATGAGTGACATGAAATCGGCATCCCGTGGTAAGCGCCTACGCCGCTTCCTCTTCGGAGGGATTGCCCTCGCCCTTGTCGCCCTCGTCGCCTACTTTGTCTGGGGACGCTATGGGTCGACGACGCGCATCGCCCTGGTGAACTTCCCCGGCTATCAGTCTTCGGGGATCATCCTCTCCAACGACAATAAGCACGTCCGCTATGACGAGCTGGAGCAGGGGGATATCGATAAGTTCGACAGCTACGACTGCGTCCTGGCCTTCGGTATGGGCCTCAAGTGGAATGATGAGCAGCGTGCCGAGATCAAGAAGCTGGGTGATAAGGGCCTCCCTATCAAGGTCGTCTATGCTACGACGAAGGAGAATGAGATCTCCAGCCTTGATGCAGCTAAGGATCAGCGCATCAGCGAGTATCTCGACAACGGGAATAAGAAGAACTACCGCTCTCTGTCGCACTATATCCGTCGCTACATCGACGGGAAGAAGTGGTTCGCTCCCGAGCCTGATTCGGTAGCTCCCAGCTCGGCCGACGTCTACTACCATCTTGATGAGGATGTCGCCTTCGATAAACTCGCCGACTACGAAGCTTATATCAAGAAGCTGGGCTTCTATCATGAGGGGGCGAAGAAGGTCCTCGTCATCGGGGGGCTCAACGATCCCTTCAGCGGCAATAAGCAGAATCTTGATAGCCTCATCACCAGCCTCGACCGTGCGGGGCTCAATGTTTATCCCGTCTCTTCCTTCGCTGACCGCCTCCGCTTCATCCAGGAGGTCTCACCTGACCTCATCATCCACTTCCCTCACGGACGTATCTCGATGATGGGTGGTGACCGCGTCGTCGAATACCTGCGTGAGCGTAATATCCCCGTCATCGCCCCTCTGACACTCATGACCAGTCGTGAGGAATGGGAGGCTGATCCACAGGGTATGATGGGGGGCTTCCTCTCACAGACGCTCGGTATGCCCGAGCTTGATGGAGCTATTTATCCCTACGTACTCACTACGCAGGAGAAGAATGACGATGGGCTCTACGTCCTCAAGGCTGTACCCGAGCGCCTCAAGAAGCTCACCGAGCTGGTGCAGCGCTTCCTCACCCTGCAGATCAAGCCCAATAGCGAGAAGAAGCTCGCTATCTACTACTTCAAGGGCCCAGGTCAGGAGACGCTCGCAGCACAGGGTATCGAAGTCGTGCCCTCACTCTACAACCTCCTGCTCCGCCTCAAGGCTGAGGGCTATAACCTCACGGGACTCCCTACGGATGTGAAGGCCTTCGAGGCACAGCTGATGCGCGAAGGTCCCGTCATCCAGTCCATCGCTGGCGGGCAGATGGAGGAATACCTCAAGACGGGTAACCCCGCTTGGGTCGATAAGGCGGACTTCGATAAGTGGATTGCCGAAGACCTGACGCCCCGTCAGATTAAGGAGCTGGAGGAGACCTACGGTCCCACGCCTGGGAGCTATATGACCCGTACCTCTTCGGCTGGTACACCACAGCTTGCTGCTACGCGCATCCAGTACGGCAATGTCGTCCTGCTCCCTCAGCCTGTAGCGGGTATCGGTAGTGACAACTTCGCTATCGTGCACGGTGCCGGTTCGCCTCCTCCCTATCCCTATGTCAATGCCTACCTCTGGGCTCGCCACGTCTTCGGGGCAGATGCCTTGATGCACTTCGGCACGCACGGGAGCTTGGAGTTCACCCCGAAGAAGCAGGTCGCACTCAGCGCCAATGACTGGGGTGAAGCCCTTATCGCACCTTACCCCCACTTCTACTATTACACGATCGGGAATATCGGGGAGAGCATGATGGCTAAGCGTCGCTCTTACGGTAGCCTCATCTCCTATATCACCCCTCCCTTCGACGAGAGCAAGACGCGTCATATCTTCACCGACCTGCAGCAGGCCATCGAGAAGTACTACGAGCTGAAGGAGCCTGCCGCGAAGGACACGCAGAGCCTGGCGGTGAAGAAGCTCGCTGTCGGCCTCGGTATCCATCGTGAGCTCCGCTTAGACTCCATCCTCACGAAGCCCTATACGGCTAAGGATGTCGAGCGCATCGACAACTTCGCCGAGGAGATCGCCTCAGAGAAGGTCAATGGTCAGCTCTATGTCACGGGCGTGCCCTATACCCCAGCGAAGACGACCTCCACGGTGCTGGCGATGACGGCTGACCCCATCGCTTATGCCAAGGCTCGACTGGATCGCCTGCGCGCAGCTCAACCCATCGACAATACAAGCAATAAGCACCGCTTCTATAAGGAGTATCTCCAGCCCGCCCAGCAGCTCGTCCGTGGCATCCTCGCCTCGGGCTCGGTGAGCGAAGCTACCGTCCTCTCCTATGGTGGTATCACGAAGGAGCAGCTGGAGCGTATCCATGCACTTGCTGCACCTAAGAAGCCCATGGGTATGAAGGCGGCTATGGCTGCTGCCAAGGGCGATAGCAGTAAGTCGGGAGGTAAGCCTACTCGCCTCGATCAGATCCGTGGCGGTAGCCTCAAGGATAAGCCCGCTGGTCATCCTGGCGGTCATCCTGGTGGGCACCCAGGGGGTAAGCCTCAGGGACACGCTGCCGACACGCCCGAGCCATCGAAGAAGGAGCGGGATGAGATGGAGGCCGTCACCGAGCTGGAGCGTGCTATTCTCAACGTCATCACCTATCGTGATGCCCTGCAGAATAGCCCTCGCCTCGAGCTCGATGCTACGATCAATGCCCTCAACGGGGGCTTCACCGCACCCTCGTCGGGGGGTGATGCCGTCGCCAACCCACAGGCTGTGCCTACGGGTCGCAACCTCTATTCGGTCCGTGCTGAGAGCACACCTTCGCAGCGTGCGTGGAGCCAGGGTGTACAGCTCGCTCAGGCTACGCTGAAGGCCTACAAGGAGCAGCACGGCAAGTATCCCACGAAGGTCAGCTATACCTTCTGGAGCAGTGAATTCGTCGAGACCGAAGGGGTAACTATCGCTCAGGTGCTGTATATGCTCGGGGTCGAACCCGTGCGCTCGCAGTTTGGCTCGGTCGAGGATGTTCGCTTGATCCCCACCTCCGAGCTGGGTCGCCCACGTATCGACGTGGTCATCCAGACCTCGGGACAGTTCCGCGACCTCGCAGCTTCGCGCCTGGCGCTGATCACGAAGGCCGTCGAGCTGGTCGCTTCTCTTGGTAAGGAAGATCAGGAGAACTACGTCGCCACAGGCTCCGTCGCCACAGAGAAGGAGCTCGTCGAGCAGGGCCTTTCGCCTAAGGAAGCCCGTGAGCTGGCGAACGTCCGCATCTTCGGTGGTGTCAATGGTATGTATGGTACCGGCATCCAGGAGATGGTCACCTCTGGAGACAAGTGGGAGCAAGAGAAGGAGATCGCTGATGTCTATCTGAATAACATGGGTGCTGCCTACACCGGTAAGCAGGAGGACTGGGGTCGCTTCGTCAAGCCGCTCTTCCGTGCAGCACTCAAGAATACCGACGTTGTCGTGCAGCCCCGTCAGAATAATACTTGGGGAGCGCTGAGCCTTGACCACGTCTATGAGTTCATGGGCGGTCTCACGCTCTCGGTACGTAATGTCACGGGGAAGGATCCCGATACCTATCTCGCCGACTACCGCAACCACAGCAACATGCGTATGCAGGATCTCAAGGAGGCTATCGGCGTCGAGAGCCGTGCTACCGTCCTCAACCCTGAGTACGTGAAGGAGGTCCTCGCTGGTGGCGCTAACAGCGTCGCTAACATCACCGAGGTCGTCACGAATACCTACGGGTGGAATGTGATGAAGCCCGAGGTCATCGACAAGGAGCTCTGGGATCAGCTCTACGATATGTATATCCGCGACGTCAATAATCTCGGTGTCGCTTCGGCATTTGAAGGGAAGAGCCCTGCAGCCCTCGAGGAGATCACCGCTGTGATGCTTGAGACGGCTCGTAAGGGGATGTGGAAGGCTTCACCCGAGCAGCTCTCTACGCTCGCTCAGCGCCATTCGGAGCTCGTGGCTAAGTACGGCCCATCGGGTGGTGGTATGTCGGCAGACAATAAGAAGCTCCGTGCCTTCATCTCCCAGCAGCTCTCTCCCGAGGCCGCCAAGCAGTATCAGTCTCAGATGAAGCAGATGGACGAAGGTTCTTCGGCCGATGCACCCAGCCAGAATGGTATGGTGATGAAGAAGGAGACGGTCGCTGATCAGGCTGGTGCTGTGACGCGTAGCTTCAATGGTCTATGGATCGTAGCTGGGGTAGCTGTCCTCTTCATCGGGCTCCTCATCCTCCTGCGTATCAAGCGCCGCCGTGATGCTGAGTAGTCCTCGGATGCTAACCTCTATCTTCTCGGTGTAGCTGATGGAACTCGTCGTCCAGATCCTCCTGCTCTTCATCATCGTAGCCTCCGTGCTACGCCTTTCCTTTGAGCGGGGCTGGATCATCCCCACACTCTTTGCTGTCGTGGCAGCTGTCTTCGTCTACTTGACCTATCCCTATGCGATCGAGCAGACGAAGACAGGCCTCGCAGCCTATATCGCCGACCGCTCGCTACGTGAGTATGCAGCCATCTTCATCTCGCTGGATGTGGCACTCATCGTGGCCTACAGCTTCTCCCGTCTGAGTCACCCACGTGGTCGAAGGGGTAGGGTGATAGCCTTCCTCCTGCGCCTCTATCCTGGGGTGCTTATCTTCCCCGTGCTCTTCTATCTGCAGTCGACGCTGATCTTCGCCCTGCCTGGGATGGACTTCGGGGTGGTCTCCCTCCTCCTTGCCGCAGGGACGGTAGTGCTCCTGCTGGGGCTTACCTTCCTCTTGCGCTTCCTCCTGCCCGAGGAAGAGCAGCGTCTGGAGGTGCTCTTCTTAGTAGAGCTCTTTGTCTTCATCCTCGGGATCATCGCTTCGGTCGATGAGACCATCCGCATGGCACCCACCGAGAGCCCCATCCAGTGGAGTGGGCTGGTGCTGACCCTTGGCATCGGACTGCTGTGCTTTGCCGTGGGCTACTTCGCTCCCCGTATCCGTCGATCACTTAAACACAAATAATATATATCCGCACTTATGGATCAGATATCCAAGGTACTCTTCGTCATCTCGAATAGCCTCCTCATCCCCGACATCCTCTTCCTCATCATCCTCTTTATCCGTTCGCTCATCCTCGTCGGGGGCTTCTATAATAGCTTCATGCAGCGCCGCCGCATGAATGCGCTCCTCGGCGATGTGCGTGCTCTCAATGCTGGGAACCTCTCCGAGCTGTCGGGCCGCCTGCCTAAGTCCAACCGCTCTCCCTTTATTGACCACCTTGATGACTTGCTCACGCGCGAAGGCCTCACGGAGGACTATGCGAACTACGTCATCAGCAGCTACGAGAATGTCTGCGAGAAGGATCTCTCCCTCTCTAAGCTCCTGACGAAGGTCGGTCCCGTGCTCGGTCTGGTCGGGACGCTCATCGCTATGAGCCCTGCGCTTGTCGGTCTCTCCTCCGGGGATATCGGTGCGATGGCCTATAATATGCAGGTCGTCTTCGCCACCACCGTCGTCGGTCTGGTGATCAGCTTGGCGGGTCTGGTGACCCTGCAGTACAAGCAGCGCTGGTACACTAAGGATGTCGCTCTCCTTGACTACATCTCTTCGCTCCTCCTTGATAGCCGTACGAAGTAACTATGGGACGCAAGCCACGCCGCCCGAGCAAGCTCATGCAGGGCGAAGATACCGACCCACTGACCGTCGTCGTCAACCTCTTCGACGTATCCATGGTCTTCGCCGTCTCCCTCATGGTCGCTATGGTGATGAATATGAATATGACCGAGGTCTTTACGCAGGAGGACTTCTCCGTGGTGAAGAATCCAGGGAAGGAGAATATGGAGATCATCACGAAGAAGGGCGGTAAGATCGAGCGCTATACCCCCTCTAATGAGAAGACCGATAAGTCCAGCTCCCGCGGTCGCCGTGTCGGCGTCGCCTATGAGATGGAGGATGGTCAAGTCTACTACGTCCCCGAGGACGCCCTACCTGCTGAGTCGAAGTAGTTTCCTTTACCCTCATATATGCCGCAGACCAAGCTCCTGCTGACCCTCTTGACGAGCCTGACGCTTAGTGCTGAGCTCGCTCTACCTCCTCTTGCTGCTGCACAGACCTCTCAGCAGACGACGGCCTTCACCATCACAGGCGCCGTCGTCGAGCGGGATGGTAGCCCCCTCTACGGGGTGATCGTCCGAGCTGGGAATGCTAAGACGATGACCAATGCAGGCGGTCGCTTCACGCTGACCCTTGCCACACGGCCCGAGGGTGGACGCCAGAGTCTCACCCTCTCCGCTGTCGGGAAGAAGACCCAGCAAGTGACCTTCGTCGAAGGCCATCCGCTCCGTGTCGTCCTCGAGGATGCCGTCGGGGAGATCAAGGAGGTCGTCGTCCGTGCCCGCCCCAATATCAATGCCCTTGACCTACGTGCCCGCTCGGGTGTCGTAGCACAGGTCGATATGAAGCTCCTTGCACAGAAGCCGATGATCGACCTCTCACTGGCGCTTCAGGGTGCTGTGCCTGGGCTCACTGTCGTCAATCGTGGCGAGCTCGGTATGAAGCCTGAGATCCGTATCCGTGGCAACAACTCCTTCACCAAGGGCGATGCTGCCAATGAGCCCCTCTATGTGCTCGATGGGAAGATCATCTCTCCGCAGGCCTTCATGACGCTCAATCCGCTTGATATCCGTGAGATCAAGGTGCTCAAGGATGCCGTAGCGACAGCGCTCTATGGGGTGAAGGCCGCCAATGGCGTGCTGGAGATCTCCTCACGTCGTGGTGTCTCGGGCCCTATGTCGATTAGCCTCAGTACGCAGGCGGGTGTCACGCTACGCGGTCGTCAGACTACGACGATGATGGATACTGATGAGAAGCTCGATCTGGAGCGACGTATGCAGGTGACCACTGCGCCAGGCTATCTCTTCTCTCCAGACTTCATCTCCTCGGCGACGCTCAGCGACCTCCGTCAGAGCTATCAGTCGACACTCGGTATCGCCCCGACGTGGACGCGAGAGGAGTATCTGGCTTACGGGAGTAGACAGCTTGATTCCCTGCGTCAGATCCATAAGAACTGGTGGCACGACCTCATTCGCCCCAATTCCTATCAGAGCCACAACCTCAGCCTGCGTGGTGGGAGCCAAGATGTGACCTACTACGTCTCGGGCAACTTCTCCCGCCAAGGTGGGCAGCTGGAGGGCAACGATACCAAGCGCTTCACTCTCACTAATAGCCTCGACTGGCAGAGTCGCCTCGGCTTCGTCTCGCTCGGCCTCACGGGAGGCTATGCTAAGACGAATAGCCCGAATAGCAGCGACTTCAGCCCCCAGCAGCTGGTCTACGAGCTCAATCCCTATGAGACGAAGAGCTCGCAGCAACTCTTCTCCTACCCAGGTCGCAAGTACAGCGACCTCACGGGGCAGTTCCGTCGCTGGACGAAGGAGGTCCGCTTCGGTGCAAGCCTGAGTGCTAACCTCCGTCCCTTCGAGGGGATGCAGCTGGATGCTGTCCTCGGTCTTGACTATGTGCTCAATGAGAGTGAGCAGATCACTCCCGCCACGGCCTATAGTGAGGTGACGCGTCGCCGTCCCATCGAGCGAGGGATGATCTCCGTGGGCAAGAACACCGACTTCAACTACTCGGCCAATCTTCGTGCGACCTACCAGCGTCTCTTCGCCGAGAAGCACGATTTCAGTATTTCTGCCAATACCGACTACTACTACAGCGAAGGCCGTCTGCTCTCGGTGACGGGGCATGGTATCGGCCTGCAGGAGTATCTGGCAGGGGTGAACAAGGGCCTCACGTCAGCAGACCTCCGCCCCGACTTCTCCGGCTCTAACGCCACATCCGCTCAGCTGGGCTTTGGGCTGGCTACGGGTTATACTTACGATAAGAAGCTTGATCTCTTCGCTGCCTATAAGGCGGATGCCTCAAGCCTCCTGCCCCGTGACAAGCGCTGGAATACCGCGTGGGCACTCGGTGGAGGCCTGCATCTTGAGGAGCTTCTGCCCTTCCTACGTGGTGGAAGCCTACTGACGGGGCTTGGACTAAAGGCTTCGTGGGGGCTGACAGCAAGCCTCGGGGGGATTACCTCAGCCTCAGCTGTGCCCATCTTCTCCTACCAGCAGAGCTCTTTTTACGCAGATCAGTATCGCCTCATCCGTCTCTCTACCCTCTACAATGACCGCTTGAAGCCTGAGCAACTCAAGAGTGTGGACCTCGGCCTCTCCGTGCAGCTGGCTCATGCCCATACGCTCGACGTGAACCTCTACCGCCGAGACACTGAGGATGCCCTGATCATGACGGATATCCCAGCGAGCAATGGCTTCCTCTCGATGCTGGATAATGTCGGTAGTCTGCGCAACGAAGGTGTGGAGCTCTCTGCTTCGTCTCGCCTTCTTAGCGGTGAAGACTGGCGCCTCTCGCTCCGTGCAGCCTTGGCCTACAACCGCAGTAAGGTACTCGACCTCTATGGGAAGACCGCCATCTATTCGGGCGACAATGTCTATCCCGACTACGAGGTGGGTCGCTCTTATGACTATGTCTATGGGCTGGATGCCCTCGGAGTCAATCCACTCTCGGGCGAACTGATGTTCCGTGACCGACAGGGGGCAGAGCAGAGCTTCGGTAAGACGATCGTGCGCGATGACCTCGTGGGTATCGGCTACCGTACACCACCCTATACGGGGACCTTCGGCCTGACCTTCGGATACAAGGCGCTGGAGCTGGATGCGCAGTTCTACTATGTCTTTGGGGGCTTCAAGGCCTACTCGATGACCTACGTGCGTGGGGTCTCCGATGTGAATAAGAATGCCATCGCAGGGCAGGTGTCCCGCACGTGGTTCGCCCTCGGTGATGAAGATCGCCTCTATCCCAACCCACGAGCGGGGACGCAGACCTTCAACAACCTCTCCCACTATCCCAATACGCGGATGATCTCGCGCAGTGACTACCTGCGTCTCTCGATGCTGAGCCTGCGCTACCGCCTCTCCTCATCGCTGCTGCACCATCTGGGTGATGTCGTGAAGTACGCTACGATAGCCCTACAGGGCTCGAACCTCTTCACGCTAACACCATACGAGGGCGGTAGCCCTGAGTCGGGTACCTATGACCTCGGTGTGCAGCCCGTCCTTACCCTTCACCTCAATCTCAACTTCTGATGTCCTTGCTTCTCCGACGCTCTGTGCTACGGATGCTCTGCTCCGTCCTCGCGGTGGTGCCCTTCCTCTCGGCCTGCTCACTGGATATCCCCGTGGAGAATGAGTTGACCGACCCGAAGGCAATCTCCTCCGTGCAGACGGCTTATGAGGCGCTTGCCTCCGCCTATAGCTCCTATCCGAAGGTGGAGCTCGAGCTTAGTCTCCTCTCTGACGAATTGGTGCCCACGCATCGTGCCAGCCAAAGCCCGCAGATGGCGCAGCTCTATGCCTATACCGACTATGCCCTGCAGAGTCTGGCCTCTGACCTCTGGTCGGGCTACTACGAGACCATCAAGGATGCGAACGCTGTGCTCGTTCGCCTCCCTGACCTCCGCTCACGCCTCTCCTCTGCTGAGCAGCTCCAGCTCGATTACCTTGCAGGTGAGGCAAAGACCCTCAAGGCCCTCTCTTACCTCCAGCTCCTCCAGCTCTTCGCTACGCCCTATGATGATGCCGAGCATACGGCAGGTATCATCCTCAAGGACCGTGTGGAGCGTGAGGAACTCCCACGTAGCGCAAAGGCCGAGACGGTGCAGGCTATCGAGCGTCTGCTGAAGGAAGCCCTCACGGCTTTCGACACGACGACGCGCCCGCCCTACGGCTCTGCCCCAGGCTTCGTCAATGCCGCTACGGCTCGTGCACTCCTTGCTCGCCTCTATCTCTATGCTGGCGACTGGGCTAAGGCCGAGGAAGTGACTCGCACACTCGTCCCCGCGACGCTCCTTGCTTCGATAATCCCCACGACACCTCTTGCTTGGTCGCAGGGCGCATCTACTATAGCCCTCTTCGCCAGCTCGGTACCCGTGACCTACTATAATAGTATCTACGCTCAGGCGAAGTCGGCTGCTAATGCGACCTACCAGCTTCCCCAGCGAAGCTACTTGGCCTCGACAGACCTCCGTCATCGCAGCTATGCCCTCGACAGCACCCTGCAGGTCGATGCTACCACGACCCGCTCGCTGCAGATCATCGGGAAGTATGCCGCCTTCCTCTTCGCTGGAGGGCTCCCTTCTTACAACTGTGTCGTCCGCACGACCGAGCCTATCTTCCTGCGTGCTGAGGCCTTGGCTCGCAGTGGTGATGAGACGGCTGCACGCGACCTCCTCAATAGCTACCTCCGTCTGGTCGGTGCAGATGAGGTCGCTTCGACCGTGATGGGCAGTGCTCTTATCGATGCTATCATCGCCGAGAAGGCTCGGGAGTTCGCCGGCGAAGGCCTACGCTTCTTTGACCTCAAGCGTCTGGGACTACCTATCGAGCACTATACCCCCAATGAGGAGCGTGTCTCCCTCACACTGCCAGCAGGGAGCTACAAGCGTACCCTGCCACTGCCCGCCTCCGAGCGCTCAAATAAGAACCTCGGGGCACAGAACCCTGGGTGGCCTGAGCTCACCCATTGATCTCATCCTTTTACTATCGTATCTCCATTATGAAGACTTCCCTTTATCATCGCTTACGGAGCATCGGGGCCATCGGGCTCTTCTCCCTGCTCCTCCTTTCACTCCTCCCCTCGTGTGCGAAGGATACCCCCGACAATAAGTATCGTGGGGAGAATAAGATACAGCTGCGTCTGCCCGACGGCTCTCGCTCGGTACTCATAGCTGCGACCTCTACCTCTCCTATTAAGGTGACCGTCCGCCTGACTTCTCGTCGCACGGACGCGGTCACGCTACAGCTCAATCTCACGGGCGAAGCTGCCTCATCCCTCACCCTCTCCTCGAAGACGCTTACGATCCCCGCAGGTCAGCTCGAGGGAGAGGTGGTCATCACGCCTTCGGCTAAGGGTGTGACGACCCAGCAGCAGGCCAAGCTCTCCGTCACGTCCTCCGCCTCGGGGCTAATGGTCGAGGGCGATCTGACCATCACGATCTCGCCCTTCCCCGTGTGGACCCCCACAGCTGCTCAGCAGGCGCTCATCGACGGCTATCGTGCTAAGGGCATCGACCTCTCCACGATCCTTGGCTATCATACGGTCGAGGGGAGTGTCGACTGGGCGGGCTTTACCGAGTATGACTATGGTACGGATATCCGTTCGCAGGCCACCTGGCGCATCAGCGGTGCCACGATGCTCGTCGAGCTGAGTGACCGTGCTACGGCCGACCAGCCCGTACTGAAGTTCTCATACAATGCCCTTGGTCTGAACGAGATCTATAAGAAGCTCTGGGACGGCTATACGGTCAATAATCTCGTCTACTTCCACGCCGAAGGGGCCTCGGGGGTAGAGGTGATGAAGGCGATCAACTGGACGCAGTCCTCGGCTGAGACCTTCAATGTCGTGCTGGACAATGTCCGTGTGAATGCTTCCACGGGTACGCTCGCCTTCACGGGCAAGCGTCTCTCGGGTATGCCTGCGACTTATCCGCTCCGTGAAGACGAGTCGGACAGTCCCATCGTCGTACCCTTCACCTACGAGTCCTCGGTATGGACGCGTGTGATGGCGAAGATCGCCGCTGAGCCGACCTTCAAGGAGACGGTCGAGTCGGCCGAAGGGATGGAGCTGTATAGCATCCTCTCCAGCACGGCTATCGACGAAGATCATTCGGCTGACCTCGAGGTAACCGAAGGTCACTACGTCAAGCCCGAAGGGAAAATTGACCTCAAGAAGGGTACGCTTTCCTTCACGTTCCCCTTCCACGGCTACAACTCGGATTACTATTCGGTGGTGAAGGTGACTTCGCAGCAGCGCAAGTAACTCCCCCGCACATTGCCACTCTAAATACCCGCCCCCGAGGCTGTCTGACTGCTCCGTAGTCAGCGGCCTCGGGGGCGCTCTATTCCTATATAGCTTTCGGTGCGAAGCTATATAGCTTTGTGGAGTGACCTCTATATAGGTTATTGCTCCGCGTAGGGATAAAAGTTGTGGACGAGTGTCAGATAAGTGTGGACTACGTACGTGGCTCTAATATCTACGTACGTGGATATTTGGATTTGCGTGCCTGGTCTTTAAGACTACGTGCGTAGATAGAAGAATATCACTACGTGAAGGCGCTTTTTTCTTTACGAGAAGGATACTTTTTCTTCCGCTGGATAAGAAGAATGCGTGCGATAAGGCGAAGGGCTTGCTCGGTCACTTCGGAGAGGCCTATTGGGGAGCTGGGCGTGCGATGCCTTAGCACTCTAAATAGAGGACAGGAATCTAAGGCTGCAGTCTCGAGTTGGTGTGGGTTGTATTTTTCTCTATATTCGCAGTGGAGTACGCAATCTCCATTAAGACACATACTACGCAGCCGTAGAATCTAAATCATCGTATGAAGAAACTCCTCTTTTCGTTGCTCTCTCGTCCACGAGACTTGGCAGTACCCCCACGCATCTGTGCCTCCCTTCGTCATAAATGTGTTGAAGCCAGTACCCTATTGGCAGGCATTCTATTTGTCCTTTTCTCTTGCCCTATGGCCTTTGCTCAGGAAGTGTCCTCGCTGGGTAAGCTTGGTAAGGAGCGAGTCGACTCCGTGAAGAAGATGGTCGTCGATACCGCGAAACTTCGACTACTATATAAGTGTACCTACCGCCCCGACACGGCCAACCTGAAGCGGGAGGGTGAGGCTTGGCGTCTTCTGCAGGTGGGGTCGCATGCGACGAAAGAGTGGACGATGGGGGCAGCGCGCATCGATTCACTGCGTGATGCCTCGGCTGCTCAAGGGCGGACTTGGATGGAGATCTTACCGCTCTATATGGGCGCACTCTCTCAGCAGGCGGGGGACAATCAGATGATCCTTGCGGATATGAGGAGCGGTGTGCTTACAGAGCAGAACAACATAGTCGTAGATGAGTACCTCTACGAGGAGCCTATTCCTACACAAAGGTGGGAGTCGCTTCCTGGAGATACGACCCTCCTCGACTACCCTTGTCGCCGAGCAAAGACCCACTTTCGAGGCCGTGACTTCATCGCTTGGTATACCGATGAGTTACCCTTTAGTGTCGGGCCTTGGAAGTTCTCGGGTCTTCCGGGACTGATCCTCTGTGTCTATGATACGCAGCGTCACTATGTGTACGAAGCCGTGGGGCTGGAGTATGCTAAGGCGGGCGAACTGATTTACCTCAGTCCTCGCTCCAGCGAGCAGCGGGTGAGCCGACTGGATTATCTCAAGGCCAAGGCGGCCTATGCCCGTGATCCAGCTGCTTATATGCGACAAATCCCTGGGGTGATTTACTCCAAGGAGACGCTTCGTCGGATGAAGCCTCGCTCGTACAATCCGCTGGAGCGCGAATAGCGATCCTATTCTGCCTCTCTCCGAGGGTGCGGAGCAAAGCGGTAGAAGACAAGGAAAATAACGAGTAGTCGGACTCCCTGAGCTTCACCCATGACACACTCTAATTATGAAGTCGCGTGCTGTAGGGGGCAGAGGTAAGGCTACAAGGGCTCTTGACTGGGGGCAGTCTTACAGAAAGAGGGTGGATGTTGCCTCAGTATGAGCCTCGGATTTGGAGGCGGAAGCACAGGTGAAATCCTCTTGCAGAATCAAAAGTTCTTCCTATCTTTGCGGACAAGAAAACCCCTTGAGGGGTCTTAACCCTGCGGTAGTAGCTCAGTTGGTAGAGCATCAGCTTCCCAAGCTGAGGGTCACGAGTTCGAGCCTCGCCTACCGCTCACCATGTGAGGGGGTATCCTTCTTTCCAGAGGAGGGATATCCCCTCGCTATTTGCTACATACACTACTCTCTAAGCTCATTCACGTAATGATGACTACTCCACTTCTCGGGGTAGACCTCGGTCAGATCGCCTCAGCGATAGGGCATGAGTTTACCCTCTTCAGCCTCGACGAGCTCTACAAAGCGTTCTTCACGCTCTTCGTCACCATCGACATCATCGGGGCTATCCCCATTATCCTCTCACTTAAGTCCAAGGGGAAGACCTATCACTCCGCACAGGTCGGCATCTATTCGGGGATTATCCTAATCGCCTTCCTGCTCGTAGGGGAGCCGCTCTTAGGGTCTTTCGGTGCGGATATCTCGACCTTCGGGGTAGCTGGGGGGATCGTGCTCTTTGTGATGGCCGTCGAGATGATCTTCGGTATCGAGATCTTCAAGTCCGAGGACGACTCGAGCGGCAATACGACCTTCGTACCGCTGGTCTTCCCGCTCTTTGCGGGGGCTGCCTCGTTCACGACGCTCCTGACGCTCCGCTCGGCTGGTATCGCGATGATCAATCTGGCACTGAGTATCGTGCTGAACATGGTCCTCGTCTACCTCGTCCTGCGCTATGTCTCGCTCCTCGACCGTATCCTCGGTAAGAATGGGGTCTACATCCTACGTAAGTTCTTCGGGGTTGTCCTACTGGCTATCTCGGTGAAGTTCATCACAAAGAATCTGATCGAAGTCATCGCCATGGTACAGCATGGGGTGGCCGCTCTCGGACAATAGTAATCACCATCCTCCCCGCGCAAGTGGGGAGGCCTCATAGACGGCATGCGTGTATCCTCGGCAGGGGCTGCACGCATATCGTCTCTATAAAAGCAATGTAATATGAAGCATGGATTTGTCAAGGTCGCAGCCGCTGTCCCCTTCGTGCGGGTCGCTGACTGCGAGTACAATGTCGAGCGAATAGAGGCTCTGGTACTGGAGGCTGACGCCAAGGGCGTAGAGATCATCACCTTCCCAGAGCTCTCCATCACGGGCTATACGTGTGGAGACCTTTTCCTCCGCCCTTTCCTCAACGATCAGGCTGAGGCTGCACTGCTTCGCCTTGCAGAGCGTACGGCACATACCTCGGTGCTCATCATCGTCGGTATGCCTATCCGCATCCAGTCACAGCTCTTCAATGCGGCTGTCGCCCTTCAGTCGGGGCAGATCCTCGGGGCTATCCCCAAGACTTATCTGCCGAACTACCGTGAGTTTCAGGAAGCACGTTGGTTCGCTGCTGCGCGTGACCTCAAGCTGGCTCACGTACAGATCGGCCGCTTCCAGGTGCCTATCGGGCACAACGTCCTCTTCCGCTCAGGCAAGCTCACCATCGGTATAGAGATCTGCGAAGATATGTGGACGCCCTACACTCCAGGGACACGCCTGGCTCTCTACGGGGCACAGATCATCTTCAACCTCTCGGCGAGCAACGAGCTGGCAGGGAAGAATACCTATCTGCGTAGCCTCATCAGCGGGCTCTCCTCGCAGAACCTCTGCGGCTACGTCTACGCCTCCGCTGGCTATGGTGAGAGCTCTACGGATACCGTCTTCACGGGTAAGGGCTTCATCGCCGAGGTCGGTAAGCTCCTCATCGAGACTCCGCGCTTCACCTACGAAGAGCGCCTGATCATCAGCGATATCGATGTGATGCGCATCGATAACGACCGCATGACGACCAATAGCTTCAATGACTCGATCGTCGACCACACGGAGCGTGGCCTCCTGACAGAGATCCCCTTCCGTCTGCGCACCCACGAGGAGTCGCATGATGTCGATCGTCAGATCGAGCAGAATCCCTTCCTCCCCGAGAGCCGCAAGCGTGATGAGCGTGCCGAAGAGATGTTCGACATTCAGGTCTGTGGCCTCTCACAGCGCCTGCGCTTCATCGGGGCACGCCATGCTGTCCTCGGTATCTCGGGTGGCCTTGACTCGACGCTGGCGCTTCTGGTCACCGTGGCAGCCTTCGACGCACTGGGCCTTCCCCGTGAGGGTATCATCGCTGTGACGATGCCTGGGCTGGGTACGAGCGACCACACGAAGAACAATGCTATCGAGCTGATGCAGGGGCTTGGCGTCACGTCACGCACCATCGATATCACCGAGGCCTGTATGCAGCACTTCGCTGCTATCGGGCACGATCCCGAGGTCCAGGATGTCGTCTTCGAGAATACGCAGGCTCGTGAGCGCACGCAGATCCTCATGGACCTGGCGAATAAGTACAACGCTCCCGTCATCGGTACGGGTGACCTCTCCGAGCTGGCTCTCGGCTGGTGTACCTTCAACGGTGACCACATGTCGATGTACTCGGTGAATGCGGGTATCCCTAAGACGGCTATACAGATCATCGTCTCGCGTATGGCTGAGATCGAGAAGTTCGGTGCTGAGCTCTCGAAGGTCCTGCGCTCCGTCGTCGATACGCCTATCTCTCCCGAGCTGAAGCCTACGAATGCTAAGGGTGATATTGATCAGAAGACCGAGGATGTCGTCGGCCCCTATGAGCTACATGACTTCTTCCTCTACAACTTCCTCGGCTACGGCTATCCACCTCAGAAGATCTTCTATATGGCGAAGGTGGCCTTCAAGGATAAGTACGATGCGAAGTCCATCAAGCGCTGGCTACGCGAGTTCTATCGCCGCTTCTTCGCCCAGCAGTACAAGCGCAACTGCCTGCCTGATGGGCCTAAGGTGACGGCTGTGAGCCTCTCGCCACGTGGCTACTGGCGTATGCCCAGTGACGTGTCTTCCAATGCTTGGCTTGCTGAGGTTGATGCTTTGTCCGAAGAGTAGTCAGAGGGCATTGTACATTGAATGGTATTTTTTTGTACGTTTGTAGCCAGTTCGAGTTCCTGATATGTCAGCATGGTGCTGGCGGGGAGCTTGACTAAACAACACACATAGTACGATTATGAAGAAAGTATTTGTTTCATTCGCAGTACTGGCACTGGCACTGGCCTCTTGCCAAGGTAACACGGAGGCTTCGCAGAGCGATAGCCTGAATCAGGACTCTGTAGCTGCTGCAGTAGTAGACTCTACCGCTAACGTAGCTAACGAAGCTGCACTGGGTACCTACGAAGGTACGATCCCAGGTGCTGACGGCTCGGTGAAGACGACCATCGTCCTCAACGCAGACGGCACGTACAGCAAGCACGAAGAGTTCTCGAAGGCAGGCGCTGAGCCCATCGATGAGAACGGGACCTACAAGCTCGCTGCTGATGGTCTGCTGACGCTCATCACGCCTTCGTCCAACCTCGAGACCTACTACAAGGTAGGTGAAGGCAAGATCACGCTGCTCGACCAGACGACTAAGCAGCTCCCCGAAGGTGAGCTCGCTGCCCAGTACGACCTCGCAAAGAAGTAAGTCACCAACCGATACCCGCTCTCGGGCGGGAATGACCCTTAGGGGCTATGCCTACAGCGTAAACTGTGCGGGCGTAGCCCCTGCTCTTTTGTGCCCTGTCGTGGTCGGTGATGTTACGAGAGAAGCGGCTTAGCAGAGCGGGTGGATGTGAGTTTTTAAGAGTTTTTATACTTTTGCACCCGATAAGATTGTATTCATTAATCCAAAGAAGTATATGGCAAAGAGTAAGTTCCTCACCATCTTGGGTACCGTCGCTTCAGTGACTGCTATCCTCATGTATGTCTCTTATATCAGCACGATCCAGGGCAACCTCAATGGTCAAAAGGGGGACTGGATCCAGCCTCTCGTCGCAGCGATCAACTGTACCCTCTGGGTCTTCTACGGCCTGCTCCAGCAGCCTAAGCGCGACTGGCCTATCGTGATCGCTAACGCTCCCGGTATTGTCTTCGGTCTGGCAGCTGCCATCACGGCGCTGATGTAGTCCGACTCCCTTGGGATAAAGACTTCCCTGATATAGCCTTCGGCCCCGCCACATATCTACCGCTCTATGGTGTAGTATGTGGCGGGGCCGAAGTGCTTCTGTATAGGGCGGGATAGAGTGGGGGATATAGATAGGTGTGGCGACCTATATTGGTCGACGGGTTGACCAATATAGGTCGAAGTGCGAAGCAGTATAGGTCACATAGGGAGACCTATATTGGTCCGAGCAGTGACCTATATAGGTTGATTTGCCCGCTTCGTGTAGTCGCTCGGGAGCGTGCCGTATGACCTGGTACTGGAGACTACCGTAGAGCTTGCTTCATCCCCCTGCTTCCTTCAGCTCTCTGCCTGCTTTGCAACCATGCAAAAATGACTAACTTTGTCCTCTGATATGCATTTGTATCTCGCTACGAGATGCACTCCCCACATCACAGACAACAACTATTAAGTACAATGAATAAAGTAAGCTATGCCCTCGGGCTGAGCATCGGCCAGAACTTCCGTGCCTCTGGCTTCGATGAGATCAATCTGGAAGACTTCCTCGCTGGTGTACGTGACGTACTCGAAGGCGCTGAGCCTCAGATGACCTACGACGAAGCCAAGGTCGTCATCAACGACTACTTCCAGGAAGTACGTCGCAAGGCCGTCGAGCAGAACAAGGAAGCAGGCGAAGAATTCCTCAAGATCAACGGCCACAAGACGGGTGTCGTCACCCTGCCCAGCGGCCTGCAGTATGAGGTCATCAAGATGGGTGACGGTCCCAAGCCCGAGCTCACCGATACGGTCGAGTGCCACTACCACGGTACGCTGATCAATGGTCAGGTCTTCGATAGCTCAATGGACCGTGGCCAGACGGCTAAGTTCCCCCTGCAGGGCGTCATCAAGGGGTGGACGGAGATCCTCCAGCTTATGCCCGTAGGCTCGAAGTGGAAGGTCACGATCCCCTCGGATCTGGCTTACGGCGACCGCGGTGCTGGTGAGATGATCCAGCCCGGTAGCACGCTCATCTTCATCATCGAGCTCATTGCTATCGTCGGTAAGTAAGGGATGAAGCAGCTTACCAAGCACCTCGCCCTGTTGGCAGGCCTTCTCGTAGCACTCGCCTCCTGCTCGCCCAAGCTGAGCAAGCAGAAGAGTGCTGCTCTCACTACCCGTCAGGATAGTGTTGCCTATGCCTTCGGCGTCCTCAATGGGCAGGCCTTCTCCGAAGTCCTCTCCCGTATGCCTGGCGACACGCTGAGCCGTCAGCAGATCCTCGCTGCCTTCGGTGACGTCCTCCTCGGGCGCTCGACGAAGGTCTCGGCATCCGCTGCTAAGGCGATCTTCGACGAGTATGCAACGGGTCTGCAGCAGGCCGAGACACGTCGCACGGCAGCTTCGGCTGACTCCGTCCTCGCAGCCAACAAGGCTAAGGAGGGTGTGAAGGTCACCGAGAGCGGTCTGCAGTACCGCGTGCTCCGTGCCGCACAGGGCACGCGCCCTATGGCACAGGATACGGTCGTCGTCCACTACAAGGGGACGCTCCCCTCGGGGAAGGAGTTCGACAGCTCCTACAAGCGTGGTGAGCCCGCCGTCTTCCCCCTCTCTCAGGTCATCGCTGGCTGGACGGAAGGTATCTGTCTGATGACGAAGGGCTCGAAGTATGAGTTCCTCATCCCTGCCTCCCTCGCCTATGGTGATCGTGGTGTCAGCGGTGTCATCCCAGCTGGCTCGCCCCTCTTCTTCGAGGTCGAGCTGATCGACGTGCGTCCCTTCAAGGCTGCTCCCTCGAGTGAAGAGCACGTCTCAGAGGCTTCCTCCTCTACTCCCCCCAAGGCTGCTAAGCCCCGCAAGGCAGTCAAGCGTAAGAAGTAACAACAGAATATCAATCCAATATCTATCAAAAGAAAAATGAAAAAGATCTCAATGCTCCTGGCTGCTTCGGCCATGGCTCTCGGTATCTTCTCTTGCTCCAAGAGTGGCTCTGCTGACCTTAAGGATGGTGCTGATAGCGTATCTTTCGCTGTCGGTTTCGGTAATGCTACCGAGCTCGTCAACGCTATCCAGGGCGCAAAGGCTCAGGGTGAAAAGGTAGACTCTGCACTCTTCTTCAAGGGCTTCGAAGAAGGCTTCAACAGCGACACGACCAAGCTGTGGTACTACGTCGGTCAGATGCAGGGCGTCCAGGCTGCAATGCGCTTCAAGGACGACTCTACGCTGAAGAAGGCTGCCTTCATGGCTGGCTTCAAGAAGGCGCTCGGCCTCGACTCTGCTGCTCGTGCTAAGCAGGCTGACAGCCTCGGCGCTATCGCTCAGTCCTACTACGAAAAGAAGCAGGAAGTAGAGCGTGCTAAGTACGAAGCTGAAATGGAAAAGCAGATGGAAGAGCAGTACGGTGAGAACAAGAAGAAGGGTGCTGAATTCATCGCTAACTTCAAGAAGGAAGCTGGCGTGAAGACGACTGCTTCTGGTCTGGCTTACCAGGTCCTCAAGGAAGGTAACGGTGCTACGCCTAAGGCTACGGATATGGTCCAGGTGAACTATGTCGGTAAGCTCATCGATGGTACGGTCTTCGACGAATCAAAGGGTACGCCTGCTGAGTTCCGCGTTGATCAGGTCATCAAGGGCTGGACGGAAATGCTTCAGCTGATGAAGGTCGGTGAGAAGGTTAAGGTCGTCATCCCACAGGAGCTGGCTTATGGTGCTCGCTTCGCTGGCGAAAAGATCCCTCCTTTCAGCACGCTGGTCTTCGAAATCGAGCTGCTGAAGGTCTCTGCTGCTAGCGCTGCACAGCCCGACTCTCTCTAAGCTATCGGCGCATCCCCGCGCTAATCACTTATCTCCCCATGTGGCTGCACTCCTCGCTCGAGGTGTGTAGCCACATAGCTTTTTATACCCTCTCTAAAGGCTCCTGTTATGCTGTTGGGATAGGAGTAGAGAGTGGGTAGAGCGACTCTATTGTGGTAGCATCTACGCCCCAAATGCTGGTATACGAAAGTGTGTATCTTTGCAGAGGTCGCTGAGATGTGCTACCAATCTCGTCTTACAAAAGGAGCGTGTCACGCTCCATCATTCACTTCCCCTTATCTCACACATAATTCGCACTATGTCTAACCTCGATACTTCTACGGAACAGCCTTCTTTCCCAACTGCAAATAAGCTGAAGTGGTGGAAACTGGTGGTGCTCATTCTTGGGGTAGCTCTCATCCTTCTGATGTTTATATTCTCCAATGAGCTTGAGTTCTACTGGTACCATTATAGAGCAAATCGGGGGGATGCTGAAGCGCAGTTTAATTTAGCTCTTTGCTATGATGAGGGTAAGGGCGTTGCCATAGACCAAGCAGAAGCTGTCCGTTGGTATCGTCGGGCAGCTGATCAGGGAGATGCCTCAGCGCAGCATAATTTGGGCGTTTGCTATTCTCAAGGGACGGGTGTCCCTCAGGATTATGCAGAGGCTGTCCGATGGTTTCGTCTGGCTGCCGATCAAGGAAGTGCTATAGCTCAGAATGCTTTAGGCGTTTGCTATGAAGAGGGGGCTGGTGTCCCTCAGGACTATGTAGAGGCCGTCCGCTGGTATCGTCTGGCTGCCAATCAGGGATATGCTGCGGCGCAGAATAATTTGGGCAGTTGCTATGATGCTGGCACAGGTGTTCCTCAGGACTATGCAGCAGCAGCTCGCTGGTATCGTCTGTCAGCTGATCAGGGACTGTCCTCTGGGCAGTATAATTTAGGCCTTTGCTATGAGTTGGGTCGGGGTGTTCCTCAGGACTATGCAGAAGCCGTCCGCTGGTATCGTCTGGCTGCCGATCAGGAAAATGCCGATGCTCAGAATAATTTAGGTACTTGCTATGAAGCAGGGGTGGGCGTTCCATTGGACTATAAAGAAGCCGTCCGTTGGTATCGTCTGGCCGCCGATCAAGAGAGCGCTGAAGCTCAGAATAATTTAGGCACTTGCTATGCCTCTGGTAAGGGTGTCCCTCAGGACTATGCAGAGGCCGTCCGCAGGTATCGTCTGGCTGCCGATCAGGGACATCCCTTCGCTCAGTATAATTTAGGTGTTTGCTATGACTCGGGTAAGGGTGTACCTCAGGACTATGCCGAAGCTATCCGCTGGTATCGTTTGGCTGCCGATCAGGGGGAGGCTGCTGCTCAGAATAATTTAGGCACGTGCTATGGCTCGGGTCGGGGTGTCCCTCAGGACTATGTAGAAGCCGTCCACTGGTATCGTCTGGCTGCTGATCAAGGTGATGTTGATGCACAATTCAACTTGGGGTACTTTATGTATAAAGGACTTGGTGTGAAGCCCGATCACAAGGAAGCTCTCGTTTGGCTGAGGAAGGCAAGTGTCCAAGGAAGTGAGGAGGCGAAGACGTTCCTGAGTGAGATTGGAGAATGATGAGATAGCGGTTCTTTCTACTCCCTCCCAGGTGTGATTGTATCCTTTCGCAGGTTGATATTGATTTGCCATTAGTATTGCTCACTGGCCATCATTATTGCACTACTGCAAAGTAGCACCTGAAGCAGGGGGCGCGCGTGGAGAAAATGGAGATAAAAACCAGCTGAAAGGATGCTGTCGTGCAACGGTATTTTTTACGTTGTTTTGGTTATTAAGAAAAATGTAGTACCTTTGCAGTGCAAAAAGATAGCGCGGAGTGGAGCAGTGGTAGCTCGTTGGGCTCATAACCCAAAGGTCGTAGGTTCGAATCCTGCCTCCGCAACAAAGATGATCAGCCCGAGCTGATACCAGAGCCTCCCCTGAATCCCAGTGGAGGCTCTTCTTATTCATACTACACTTACTATTTTCTTCACCTCTCACGGTAATTATGGCCCAATCGAAACCTTGTCCTCTGCGTGAGGATATCGACAAGGAGCGTCTCTTGGACTTCTTATTGCGCTACGCCACGACGCAGACGAGTGTCGGTGTGCAGACCAATCGTATCGTGGTCAATACGACGCGTATCGCCCACGCCTATGGCTATGAGCCGACGATCATGACCTTCCAGCGCAATATGACGATGACACTTAGCCCCGTCCTGGGCGATGGTCGTCACTCTTATCGTCCGCTGGATGCGCATCCTGTATCTGGGATGCTGCAGCATAGACACGGCCCCCTGAACTTCTTCTTCAATGCCGAGCTGAGCCGTCTGTCTTGGTACACCTACGACAATCACCCAAGTCTCGACGAACTCGAAGAGCGCTTCCAGAAGATCCTCAACACACCTCCGATGAATCGCTGGCTTGTGCTCTATCTGATCAGCCAGGCGAACATGGCCTTCTGCCTGCTCTTCGGTGGCGATCTGATGTCGGGGCTCTTCGTCTTCCTTGGCACGTTCTGCGGTTTCCTCCTGCGTCAGGAGCTGAATCGCCGCCACGTCTATCACTATCTGACGGTAGTCCTCTCGGCCTTCGTCGCTTCCTTCGTCGTCGGTCTCGGTGCGAAGTTCGGCTACGAAGAGTTTCCTAAGATTGCCCTTAGCGCCAGTGTGCTTTACCTCATCCCTGGCGTCCCCTTCATCAATGGTATGATGGATATCCTCGATGGCTATGTCCTCAACGGCATCTCGCGCCTCCTGACGGCGGTGATGATCGTCGTGAGCATCACCGTAGGCCTCTCTGTCACGCTGATGTCCCTTGGTCTCTCGCTCCTCTAACCTCTCATCACCATCGCAATCGTATAGGACTACGCTACTATGGACTTCCTCCTTATCCTTGAGAAAGGCTTTTTTGCCGCCATCGCTGCCTTGGGCTTCGCTGCCGTTGGTAATCCTTCTAAGGCGGCCTTCCGATATGTCCCCATGATCGCTTTCTGTGGGAATGCCCTGCGCTTCACGCTGATGACCTACGCGGGTATGAATATCGCTATCGCCACATTCTTCGCAGCGGTCTTTGCTGGCTTCATCGCTGTGGGCTTTGCCTATCATGCGCGCTACCCGATCGAAGTCTTTGCCTTCCCCGCTCTTCTGCCTATGATCCCGGGTCAGTTCGCCTACCGCTCTATCTTGGGCACGATTCGCTTCATGGAGTCGACGCAGGAGGTGGCGCAGGAGCAGTATCTGCCAGGCATCATCTCGAATGGTATCACGGCACTGCTGACGATGTTCGCCCTCGGTGTGGGCGTCGCCATTCCGCTATTCATGTGCTACCAGGCCTCCTTCCGCATGACGCGAGGCGAGGCGAAGTAGTGAGAAGGCACGGCTTCTCCGAAGGCCTTCTTCACTCACCTATATAAGTACAGAGAGAAAGGTATATACCCTTCTGCCGAAAGTAATATAACCTCGGGTCAGAAGTCATATAACTTCCGAGGGAAAGTAATATAAGTTTTGCCGAAAAGTAATATTACTTTTGAGTGAAAATAATATAACATTCGGCTGAAAGTAATATAACATTTGGGACCATCGTCTGGAAGCGTGCCACAGGGCATGCTGAATCGGTGGTCCCAAGCTATTCAATGTATATGGATTTATTGCATTTTACCCCCATCACAGTAGCCTCGAGAGAGGAGATAACGGCTTATACGCTCGCCAGCCAGTCGCGTATCTGCGATCTCGCGTTCGCCAATCTCTTCGGCTGGGCTGTGAAGTATGAGACGAGCTATGCCATAGCTGACGACACGCTCTTCATTCGCTTCACCTCGCCCGCACGTCCACATCCAGCGTACCTTATCCCTATTCGTCGGGGTGGGGGCTGTGGCTCGGATGCGCTGGATCGGCTACGTCACGAGGCCGAAGTAGGTGGTTATCCGCTCGTCGTGATGGGGATCACGCCACATTGTCGGGAGCATCTCGAGGAGCTTTGCCCTGGAGCCTTCACCTTCCTCGAAGACGAAGGCGCGGCGGACTATATCTATCTCCGAGAGCGTCTGGTTAGTCTCTCGGGGAAGGCGCTGCAGTCGAAGCGCAATCACGTCAATAAGTTCGAGAAGCTCTACCCTGATTTCAGCTACGAACCCATCACGGGAGCTAACGCGCTGGAGTGCCTTGAGGTCGAGAAAGCCTGGCTACAGCAGCACGGCAGCGAAGACCAAGGCGAGGACAAGGAGCAGGAGGTCATCCTGCGTCTCCTCTCTTCCTTCGACGAACTACAGCTCTCGGGCGGCATCCTGCGTGTCGGCGGGCAGATCGTCGCCTTCACTATCGGTTCGCCCATCAATGAGACGACCTTCGGTGTGCACATCGAGAAGGCCAATCGTGACTATGATGGTGCCTTCACTGTGATCAATAAGCTCTTCGCCTCGACGATCCCCGAGCGCTACACCTATGTGAATCGTGAGGAGGACTTAGGTATCGAGGGGCTCCGCAAGGCCAAGCTCTCCTACAAGCCCGATATCATCCTGCAGAAGATCGCTGCAGTCCTGCGCCATGAATGCCCCACTGAGCCCTAAAGCACGGGATGCCTATCGCCTTTGGCAGCTCTGCTTCGGGGATACGGATGCCTTCCTCTCATCGTACTTTAGCGAGGTTTACCGCGACGACAGCACGCTCATCGGCTATACCGAGGGCGTAGCGACGACGCATCTGCAGTATCTCCCCGTAGAGCTTTCTTCGGGTGGTGAGCGCCTCTCCGTGAGCTATGTTGTGGCGGTATGTACGCATCCCGACTACGCAGGACGTGGCTTGATGAAGGAGATGCTGAAGGAAGCCCTCAGCCTATCGCAAGAGCGGGGCGATGTCGCTTCACTTCTCTTGCCCGCTGAGGATTGGCTCTTCGACTACTATACGAAGGCGGTCGGCTATGCTCCCATTCCTGTCGCCGTGACGACAACCTCCCTCGAAGCTGTGCTCTCCGAGTCTGACCCCGAATGTGAAGGTGCTACACTCGTCGAATACCTCACTGCCGTGGAGCGTGCAAGCAAGGCGCCACAGCTCCTGCATAGTCCTGCGCTTTGGCGTGTAGTGACCGAAGACTATCCGACCAGTGAGGGCTATGTGCTTCGTGAGCATCGTACGGCAGAGGGTAAGGTCAATGGCGCACTCTTCTGCGTAGAGCGGGAGGACGAAATCGTTGTACAAGCTATCTACGGAACCTCAGCAGTGCGAGAAGTCTTGCTTCAAGAGCTATCCGATTCGGCGAAGAAGGTGAGCTATTATCTTCGTCCCGAGGGAGGACGAGGGGTAGGGGAGGAGCGACGGGGAATGATTCGCCTCCTCGATCCACTACGCTTCCTGCAGCATCTCGCTAGGCTTCACCCCGACCTTAGAGGTGCTTGGGCTTATAGCGATGAGCTCTTCCCTGTGCTCGATGGGCTATATACAGTCGAGGGTGGGGCAGCGCATCGCACGCCTTATCCAACTTCGGACGCCTATCCTAAGTGCCGCACGACGGCGGAGTTATTTGCTCAGCTTGGGAAGTCCCTTGGCGAGGAGCTGAGCTATTCGCTGCGCCTCTTCTTCGAGGCGGTATAATTTGGCTATAAAAGAGATAAGGGCTGTACCACCTGTCTTGGTGGTACAGCCCTTATGCTATTTCCGGCTATCGGATATGGAGCTTAGAGCAGCCCTTCGATAGACTTCTTCAGAGCGTCCTTGCTCTGAGCGCCGACCTTCTTCTCTACGACTTCACCGCCCTTGATGAAGATGATCGTAGGGATGTTGCGTACACCGAAGCGGTTGGGAAGCTCGGGATCCTGGTCGACGTCGCACTTACCGATGACGACCTTACCTTCGTATTCCTTTGCGAGCTCTTCGATGATGGGAGCCACCATCTGGCAGGGGCCGCACCAAGTGGCACCGAAGTCGAGGACTACGGGCTGGTCGCCGGCGATAAGCGTGTCGAAGTTCTGGCTGTTGATTTCTAATGCCATGATTGTTTCCTTTCTTATAGGTGAGACTAAAATTATTACTTGCTACTTAGCTGTCATCTCGATGCCGTACTGACGGCAGAAGTCGAGGAGGATAGGTGTCGGAGCTACCATACCTTGGTCATAGGTGAGCTCGACATCATTGCGCCCCGTACCATCCGAGAGTCTTATTGATAACATAGCAGAGCCGCTATTGTTCGATATGATCTCTCCGAGCTCACTGATGATGCTCTGATTGACGATGCGTACATCGATATTCAGGTGGATGCTGGAGATGATTCGGTCGATGACATCACTCAGCAGGCTCACGCGCTGGATATTCAGCTCCAGCTCTTCGCCGTAGCGGCGCTTCTGGATGACGCCTTCGACGAAGACGAAGAGCCCCTTCTGACAGTACTGCGAGTAGCTCACATAGTTCCCACTAAACAGCGGAATCGTACACGAGCCTTGTGTATCCTCGATCGTGATGCGAGCATAGGGGTCGCCACGCTTGGTCGTGCCGATAAAGACGTTCGATACCATACCACCGAAGGAGACTTGACGGCCCTCGCCCAGAGCCTCTGGGTCATTCATCATCTGCGCATTGACGGGGCAGTAGCACTCGAGGAGTACGCGGTAGGGGTCAAGCGGATTGCCTGAGAGGTAGAGCCCGACGAGCTCACGCTCCTTATTGAGGCGCTCCATATCCGAGAGCTCGACGAAGTGCGTCGGAGGCGTGGGGCGGGGGATCTGCAGGGCTTCGTCATCGCCTCCGAATAGGGAAGATTCATTGAGACTCTGCTCTGCCTGGCTGACCTGACCGAAGCGCACGAGGGCAGAGAGGAAGGAATCATCGTTCCCCGTCTCCATCGGTGCGCTGTAGATTTCACGCTGCAGGCCGAAGCTATCGAAGGCACCAGAGAAGATCAAGCTCTCGAGCGTCTTCTTATTGACGATGCTCATGGGCACGCGCTCGAAGAAGTCATAGACATTCTCGAAGGGGCCATTCTCCTCGCGCTCACGGATGATCATCTCGACCGCAGAGCTACCTACGCCCTTGATGGCATTGAGCCCAAAGCGGATGTTGCCGTCTTGGTTCACGGAGAACTTGAAGTCGGATTCATTGATATCTGGCGTGAGTACGCGGATGCCCATGGTACGGCACTCGTCCATGAGCTTGATGATTTCGGAGATGTTGTTGAGGTTGCGGCTCAGTGCACCAGCCATGTACTCTGCAGGGTAGTTCGCCTTGAGGTACGCCGTCTGATAGGCGACCCAGCTGTAGCAGGTAGCATGGCTCTTGTTGAAGGCGTAGCTGGCGAACTTTGCCCAGTCGGCCCAGATCTTCTCCAGCGTGTCCTCCTTGTAGCCCTTCTTCGTACCACCAGCGAGGAACTTCACCTTCAGCTCGGCCATCTTGTCGGCGAGCTTCTTACCCATCGCCTTACGCAAGCCGTCGGACTCCCCACGCGTGAAGTCGGCGATCTCACGGGAGAGTAGCATCACCTGCTCCTGATAGACGGTGATACCATAGGTGTCCTTGAGGTATCGCTCCATACAGGGCAAGTCGTAGGTGATGGGCTTACGGCCGTGCTTGCGGTCAATGAAGTCGGGGATGTAGTCCATAGGCCCTGGACGATAGAGGGCGTTCATCGCGATGAGGTCCTCGAAGGTCGAGGGCTTCAGCTCGCGCAGGTATTTCTGCATCCCAGCGGATTCGAACTGGAAGGTCCCGACGGTCTTCCCCTCGGTGTAGAGCTCGTAGGTCTTGGCATCATCGATGGGGATCTTGTCGATGTCGATCTCGATACCGCGACTCTTCTTGATGTTCAGCAGGGCTTCCTTGATGACCGAGAGGGTCTTGAGCCCGAGGAAGTCCATCTTGATCAGGCCAGTAGACTCGATGACCGAGCCTTCGTACTGCGTCACGAGCATACTCTCGCCCGTGGCCTTGTCCTCGGCGGTGCTCAAGGGGACGACGTCGCTGATATCCATCTTCCCGATGATGATACCGCAGGCATGTACGCCCGTACTGCGGATATTCCCCTCGAGCATCTGAGCGTACTTCAGCGTATCGTGGAGTAGGGGGTCAGGGCTAAGGGAAGCCTGCTTGAGCTCGGGGACGTATTCGAGAGAAGCGCCGATGGTGACGTTCTTCACGTTGGGGATCTTGTCGGGAATGAGCTTCGTGAGGCGGTCACTCTCCGAGAGAGGGAGGCGCTGCACGCGTGCGACGTCCTTGATGGCGCTCTTGGCGGCCATCGTGCCATAGGTGACGATATGGGCTACACGCTCGTAGCCGTACTTCTCCGTGACCCAGTGGAGCACGTCCGCACGCCCGTCATCGTCGAAGTCCACGTCGATATCAGGCATGGAGATACGGTCGGGGTTGAGGAAGCGCTCGAAGAGGAGGTCATAGCGGATGGGGTCGATGTCGGTGATGCCGAGGCAGTAGGCTACGGCTGACCCTGCGGCCGATCCACGCCCAGGGCCTACGAAGACACCCATATCACGGGCGGCAGCGATGAAGTCCTGCACGATGAGGAAGTAGCCAGGGAAGCCCATGCCGGAGATGACGCCCAGCTCAAAGTCGATACGCTCACGTACCTCCTCGGTGATACCCTCTTCGCCGTACTTGCGGCGGGCACCCTCGTAGGTCAGATGACGGAGGTATTCGTCGGCATCGGCGAACTGCTCGGGGATGGGGAAGTCTGGCATGAGAGGATCATTCTCGATGCTATAGAGCTCGACCTTGTCGCAGATCTCCTGCGTCGTGGCGAGTACCTCGGGTAGGTCGGCGAAGAGCTCATTCATCTCTGCCGTCGTCTTCAGCCATTCCTGCTTGCTGTAGCGCATGCGTCGGGGGTCGTTGAGGTCCTTACCCGTGCTGAGACAGATGAGGCGGTCGTGCGCCTCGGCATCCTCTTCGTTGAGGAAGTGGACGTCGTTGGTAGCGATGACCTTCACACCATGCTTCTTCCCCAGCTCGAGGAGGACGGCATTGACCTGCTGCTGCTTCTCGTAGGTCTCTTGGTTGCCGAGCGGGTTGTCGGTCTTATGGCGCTGTAGCTCGAGGTAGAAGTCATCACCGAAGAGCCCCTTGAACCACTCGATGCTCTTCTCCGCCTCATCGATATTGCCGTACATAATGTGCTGGGGGATCTCCCCACCGAGGCAGGCTGAGGAGGCGATGATGCCCTCATGGTGGGCCTCCAGTAGCTCCTTGTCGATACGTGGGCGGTAGTAGTAGCCGTCGATCCATGAGCGCGAGACCATCTTGATGAGGTTCTTGTAGCCCGTGAGGTCCTTCGCTAAGAGGACTAAGTGCCAGCCACTATTATCCACGGATTGGTTGGGGCGATAGGGGTTGGGGACGTTGGCGTCCTTCTTGAAGCGCGAGCGACGGGCGCAATAGACTTCGCAGCCGAGGATGGGCTTGAAGAGAGGCTTGGCTTCGGCCGCCTGCAGCTGTTCTCGCAGCTCGCTCAGCTTGGCTTCGTCCTCTGCACTACGCTCCTCCTGCTCCTCAAGGGCCTTGATCTGCTTCTTGAGATCCTTGCGCTCGCGAAGCAGGGGGCCGTTCTTCTTATTGACGTAGTCAAAGAACTCCTTGATGCCGAACATAGCACCGTGGTCCGTGAGGGCGATGCCTGGCATGCCGTCGGCCATAGCTTTGTCGACAAGGCCTTTGATCGAGGCCTGGCCGTCAAGGAGGGAGAACTGTGAGTGTACGTGGAGGTGTACGAAAGGCTGCATAATGACTGAAAATGAATGGATTGCGAGGTCGGATTCCTCTGCAGTGTGGTGCAAAGTTACCGCAAATAGCTCAGAATTCTGTGCCCCGAGAGGAGAAAAATTTCCCTCCCGAGAGCTCGATCTTTGTAGTGCTTTGAGGTCTAAATCAATACGCAGAAAACTTACGCTTTGCGGAAGAAAAACTCGTTTCTCCACGATTAAAAGCCATCATCCAGTAGAGCAAAACTTCCGACCACGTATGTAGTCCTAAAATCTACGTGCGTAGACTTTAGGCTTTACGTGCGTAGTCCTTACGTCCACGTACGTAGACGAAGGTATAGCTGTATGACTTCGGAGAAATAGCACCCTAAGCACGAGCGAATAATACCAGTGGTCGGCGATTATTTGCAAATAGCGTGCACGAAACAGGTGTGGTGGTCTATCGGTGCAGGAGTACTCGGGCTGTCGAAATACCTCTGCAAAGTGCGTCGCGACTGAAACGGGAGCGTGACAATAAAAGAAGTAGGTCACTCACATGATACTCGGTGAGTATCGGTGAGTGACCTACGCTTGGGGGAGCCACGAGCAGATTAAGTGAAAACTCCGAAAAACAGGATTTGAGATCCCCGCCCCCTTTGTAATCTACTCTGCTCGCCATAGGCGAGGAGACCCGAAGGCCTCGGTAGCCCGCCATTGGAGGAGAGGGTTGCCTCGGTTTTCAACTTAGTACGATGAGTTTCCCAATCGACAACGTGGCTCTTTTCTTTTGTTCTACTACAAAGATAAGCATTTGTTCGGATCTCGTCAATACGGTAGATCCATGCGCTCTTTGCTTATAGCGAGGGGAGGAGACGGCCGAGGTGGATGCCGTTGGAGCCCTTGACGAGGATGAGGCTGTCTGTGATGGGCTTTGCCTCGATGCGTGCGATGAGCTCCTCGACCGAGGGGAGGACGTGATCGGATGCTCCGAGCTCCTCTACCCAATGCGGACCGCAGAGGTAGATAGTCAGTGGCGAGGCGTTGTATGCCTTGAGTCGAGCATACAGCTCCTGATGGGATTCGTGGCTTGATTCGCCCAGCTCGTTCATGTCGCCGAGGATGACTGTGCGGGGGCGATCCAGGGGCTCAATGTGGAGGAAGTTGTCCAGTGCCGTGTGCATGCTCGAGGGGTTGGCATTGTAGGCATCCGCGATGATTTGGTTGCCACGGGCGGAGGTGATGAGCTGAGAACGACTGTTACTGGGCGTGTAGCTGGTGAGGGCTTCGTCGATACGCTCGGGAGCTACGTCGAAGTAAAGGCCGATGGTGATCGCTGCAAGAGCGTTAGCGAGGTTGTAGTCCCCGACGAGGTGAGTCTGTACGGCACGCTGCTCGATGCCGAGGGTGGGGCAGGCCCAGGAGAAGTGGAGGAAGAGCTGATCGCCCGTGCTGGGGGTAGCTTGCCCGACGATACGTGCTTCGGGATCGGTACCATAGTCGATGCGGTCGATACCTTCGCTCATCTCCTCGAGCGTCTTGTCCTCGGCACGGAAGAAGACGATACCCTTGCGTGCGCGGAGGCTGTCATAGAGCTCGCCCTTGGTGCGGCGTACCCCTTCGATGGAGCCGAAGCCCTCGAGGTGCGCCCGACCGATGTTGGTGATGAGTCCGTAGTTGGGCTCGGCGATGGCGCAGAGCTCATCGATATCCCCAGGCTTGCTGGCGCCCATCTCGATGAGAGCAAGCTGATGCTCTGGGGTGAGGCGTAGGAGGGTCAGGGGGACACCGATATGATTATTGAGGTTGCCCTCGGTATAGAGGAGGCGGTAGGTCGTCGAGAGGACGGCAGCCGTGAGCTCCTTGGTCGTCGTCTTACCATTCGTCCCAGTGATCGCGATGACAGGGATGCCCAGCTGCTGACGGTGGTGGCAGGCGAGCAGCTGCAGGGCCTTCAGGCTGTCCTCCACGAGGATCGTTCGTTCGTCGATCTGTGCGGTGGGGTCGTCGATGATAGCGTAGGCAGCACCAGCCTCCAGTGCGGTACGGGCATATTGATTGCCGTCGAAGCGTGCTCCGCGCAGGGCGAAGAAGATGCAGCCCTCGGGTAGCTGGCGGGTATCGGTGCTCACCACGGGATGGGCGAGGTAGATGGAGTAGAGGTCTTCTATCGTGATCATGAGTCGGGTCATAAGGGAGTAGGGGAGTGGGAAGCGCCCTACGGTGACACTACTATTATATATGGTGTCACAAAGGTACTACATAGCCTCAATACCGCGTAGATAGGCTGGGATTCATCTCGGGGACTGCTGTGAAGAGTAGCGACCTCCGTCCTTTCCCCACCTGCTATTATTAGGTGTATGGCATGTTATTGTATAAGGGTATGATATGCTATTATATAGGTATATGGTATGATTGGCCCACCTTCGAAGCTCGCCCTTCGCTTGCTCCTTCTTTCTGACTAGCGGAGGAGGGCGCGCAAACCACTATACTTCCTTAATTTTTTTATTAAGTGGAGGATTGAAAAGCCTTATACTCTGCATGTTATTTATCTCTATCTTTGTCCCCCAGATTGTAACGGAAGGTACATGGACAAGCATTCGGGCGCGATGCCCCTTTTACTCTCAAATGACTCTGCACGTGTGTGTCGCATGGCTTGCGATATGCGCGAGTGGTCGGTGGCTATGCCCCTCATTGAGGAGATGGCGACACAGATGGACGGCTCCATTTGGTCGACGTGTCAGACCTATACCTCCTACCGATATAATAATAGAGCCCAGAAGATGCTCGGCTATGGCCGTCAGCTCTTCGGGGCTTTTCTTTTGTGTGCCCCTCAGCTCCGTGCTCCACGAGCATAGATGAGGGACACCTGTGTGCTGCTTATTTTTTAATGTTTCAGATATGAAGAAAGTACTATCTATCCTCATGATCCTCTTCCTTACGGTCGCTACCGCGATGGCGCAGGGTAAGAGTATCAGCGGGGTCGTCCTCGACGCCGCTAATCATGAGCCTGTGATCGGGGCTTCTGTCCTGGTCAAGGGCGTACAAGGCCAAGGTGCTTCCACGGACATCAACGGGAAGTTCAGCCTGAAGAACGTGAAGGCAGGTGCGGTCCTCGTAGTATCGTCCATCGGCTACAAGAAGATCGAGGTCCCTGTCGGTAACCAGACTGAGCTTAAGATCGAGCTCCCCAGTGAAGACAATCAGGTGGAAGCCGTTGTCGTCACCGCTCTCGGTATCAAGCGCTCGCAGAAGGCCCTGAGCTATAATGTCCAGGAAGTCAAGAGCGACGCTCTTACGACGGTGAAGGATGCCAACTTCATGAATAGCCTCAACGGTAAGGTCGCAGGGGTAAACATCAACGCCTCTTCCTCGGGTCTCGGTGGTGCTACGCGTGTCGTCATGCGTGGTCCTAAGTCGATGAACCAGAGCAACCAGGCTCTCTACGTCATTGACGGGATACCCATCATCAACACTAACGGTGGTGAGACGAACGGTCGCTACTCTTCGCAGCCTAAGGGTGAAGGTATCTCTGACATCAACCCTGACGATATCGAGTCGATCAGCGTCCTCAGTGGTCCTGCTGCTGCTGCACTCTATGGTGCAAGCGCTGCTCAGGGGGTCATCATGATCACCACGAAGAAGGGTAAGGATGGTCGCGTGCAGGTCATGCTCTCCAACAGCACCTCCTTCTCTCGTCCCTTCGTCATGCCTCGCTTCCAGAACGAATTCATCAGCGCTCCTGGTGACGTGAAGAGCTGGGGGGCACAGACGGCTTCTCCCTATGGGAAGTTCGATCCCGCTGACTTCTTCAACACGGGTTCTAACATCCAGAACACGGCTTCGCTGACTATCGGTAACGCGAAGAATCAGACGTACCTCTCTCTCGGATCAACTAATGCTGCTGGTATCATCCCCAACAGCAAGTACGACCGCTACAACTTCAACTTCCGCAACACGACGAAGTTCCTCGAAGATAAGCTGACGCTTGACTTCGGCTTCAACTACATCCGTCAGGGCGACCAGAACCTTATCGCTCAGGGTGAATACCTCAACCCCATCGTACCTCTGTATCTCTTCCCTCGCGGTGAGAACTTCGATGGTGTACGTACCTATGAGGTCTACGACCCTATCCGTAAGATCTACGTCCAGAACTGGAACTACGGTGATGCTTACTCACAGCAGAATCCCTACTGGGTCGCTAACCGCATGCTCACCACGGGCAGCAAGGATCGCTACATGATCAACGGCTCGCTCAAGTGGAAGATCAACGAATGGATCGACATCACGGGGCGTGCTCGTGCTGACGTCATCAACAGCTTCGACGAAAGCAAGCGCTACGCTTCTACGGCTACCCTCTTCACGGGGTCACAGTATGGCTACTACTCTTACAGCAAGGGTAACAACACCTCACTCTATGGTGACGTGATGGCCAACATCAACAAGCGTATCGACGACTTCTCTATCGCTGCTAACGTCGGGGTGTCTACCAACCGCTCTTACAACGACGCTCGCGGCTTCCGCGGCGGTCTCCGCTCTATCTCTAACGTCTTTGATCCTAACCAGATCGACTACGGTCAGCCTACTGCAGGTAATGCGCCTGTATTCACCAACAGCTCGCACATCACGAACTCTGCTTTCGCAAGCGTAGAAACGGGCTGGAAGAACATGGTCTTCCTCACGCTTACGGGTCGTGAAGACTGGGACTCTGCTCTGGCTCACACCACGGCTAACCCCTTCTTCTATCCCTCTGTCGGTCTCTCTGGTGTCATCTCACAGATGGCTAAGATGCCTAAGTGGGTCAACTACCTCAAGACGCGCCTCTCTTGGGCTAAGGTAGGTTCGCCTATCCCTGCTCAGATCTCTTCTCCCTACCGCTATACCTACGACCCCGCATCGCAGAGCTATGCTACGGTCACGTATAAGTTCCCCGCAGACTTCAAGCCTGAGCTGACCTATTCATGGGAAGCTGGGGTGACGGGTAAGTTCTTCCGCAACCGCCTGAGCCTCGAAGCTACCATCTACCAGTCCAATACGAAGAATCAGACCTTCCTCATGCCTCTCTCTTCGGCCTCCAACGGCTATAACAGCGAGTATATCCAGGCAGGTAATGTTCGTAACCGCGGTATCGAGCTCTCTCTCGGCTGGACGAGCCAGTTCGGCGAGCTGGAGTGGACCACGACGGGTACCTTCAGCGCTAACCAGAACCGCATTGTTGAGCTGATCCCTGGTCGCAAGGATCCTATCTCTAAGGGTGGTCTGAAGGGTGCTGACGTCTACCTCCGCGAAGGTGGTACGATGGGTGACATCTACATCAACACCGGTATCAAGCGCACTCCCGAAGGTTATCCTGTCCTCTCTACCGATGGCAAGATCATCCCCGAGACGCTTGACAACCCCATCTATAAGGGCTCTGTACTGCCTGATGCTAACCTCGGCTGGAGCAACGAATTCAACTGGAAGGGTCTGAACGTGGGCTTCATGTTCTCTGCTCGTCTCGGTGGTATCGTCCTCTCTCAGACACAGGCCATCCTCGATGAGTACGGTGTATCTCAGGCTTCTGCTGATGCTCGTAAGGCTGGTGGTATCGCTGTCGGTAATGGCCGCATCGATGCTCAAGGCTACTACTCTGTAGTCGGTGGTGCAAGCCCCGTCTGGTCAGAGTATATCTATGATGGTACGAACGTCCGCCTCCAGGAAGCTCACGTCTCCTACCTCATTCCTAAGAAGCTCCTCGGCGATAAGGTCCGCCTCTCGCTCGGTCTGACGGCACGTAATCTGCTGATGATCTATAACAAGGCTCCATTCGACCCCGAGCTCACCGCTTCTACTGGTACCTACTACCAGGGCTTCGACTACTTCATGCAGCCCAGCCTGCGTAACCTCGGCTTCACGGTGAAGCTCCAGTTCTAAGCGTATTCTTAGAGACGTTTATTAAGAATGTATCTTATGAAGAAGAATCATATCGCCAAGGGGCTCGGCATCGCTGCCCTGTCACTCGCCTTGGCCTCCTGCACCAGTGGCTTTGAAGAAGCCAACCGCCCTGGCGGTAGCCAGAGCAAGGAGGTCCTGCAGCGTGATAACTACAATATCTCCTCCTTCCTCGTTCAGCTGCAGAACGTAGCTTTCCCCGAGCAGGAGAACGCGTACCAGTGTAACTTTGACCTCGTGGGTAACTACCTCGGTCGTTACTTCACCTATGCTAACAACGGCTGGAGCTCTAAGAACTTCGCCACCTTCAGCGCTCCAAGTGGCTGGCTCGGGTGGTCAAACTCTCAGATCCTCGTCCCTGCAAAGAGTGCGTTCGCTGAAATCGCAAGCCTCGCTGGTAAGGAAGACCTCAACTACAACTGGGCACTCATCATGCGTGCTCACGCCTTCCTTGCTCTGACCGACAAGTATGGTCCTATGCCCTTCGGCCTTGATGCGACCAACCTCGAAGGTTACAACTCTCAGGAAGCTATCTATAAGGCTCTCGTAGCTGACCTCGATGCTGCTGCAAGCAATATCAACGCCTTCGTCCTAGCTAACCCAGGTCGTACGGTCAATGAGGCTGCAGATAAGATCTACTCTGGGGACTTCTCTAAGTGGGTCAAGCTCGCTCACTCGCTCAAGCTTCGTATCGCTATCCGTATGCGCTATGCTGCTCCTGCTCTGGCTCAGCAGTACGCTACTGAGGCCGTGCAGGCTGGTGTTATCGAGTCTTCGGCTGACAACTGCGCTATCACCTATATCCCTCGTGGTCTTTACAAGACTTCGGTCGAGTGGGGTGACTCTCGTGCTTGCGCCGACATCGACTCCTACATGAACGGCTACGAAGACCCTCGCATCCCTGCTTACTTCGCGGCCCCTGCTAAGGCTGGTGACCGTAAGCTTATCGGATGTCTGGCTGGTGCTGACGTGAAGAATAAGAACACTGCTGACGAAATTTATTCGGCTGCTGCTGTCACGAAGAACTCCCCCAGCGTATGGCTCTCTGCTGCTGAAATGTGGTTCTGCCGTGCTGAAGGTGCGCTGGCCGGTTGGTCGGGCATGGGTGGCACTGCTAAGGATCTCTATGAGCGCGGTGTCAAGGAGTCCTTCACTCAGTGGAATGTCTCTGGTGCTGATGCCTACCTGCAGAGCAGCAAGACTCCTGCTGACTACAAGGATGCTGTCGGTGGCTATGGTAAGGACATGTCCGCTACCAGCACCATCACGCCTAAGTGGGATGACTCAGCTTCTGACGAAGCCAAGCTCGAGCGTCTGATCGTCCAGAAGTGGATCGCTCTCTTCCCCAATGGTCAGGAAGGCTGGTCGGAAATCCGCCGTACTGGCTATCCTAAGGTCTTCGCGCTCCCCGTCTCCACTAACGGCTACACCATCCACGTGGCTAACCGTATCCCCTACGACGTCAACGAGCGTACCCGTAACCAGGCTAACTACAACGCAGCTCTCGTCACCCTCGGTGGTGCTGATGACTACGCTACGAAGCTCTGGTGGCAGAAGAAGTAACTATAGCTAACGAATCAAGAAATGAAGATCAAGAATATCCTCGCGGTATCGGCTCTCGCTCTGACCACGCTGGCTTCGTGCAGCAAGTGGACGGATATGGAGATCCAGCATCCCGAAGACCTCACCCAGCCCAACCACTCAGAGGCCTACTACAAGGCTCTGCGCGACTACAAGAACTCTGATCACCAGATCGCATTCTCTTACTACAGCGCTTGGACGGGTGTTGGTACGAATATGCAGAGCTCACTGATGGGCCTGCCCGACTCTGTAGACCTCGTCTCTCTCTGGGGCGGGTGGAAGAATCCAACAGAAGCTCAGCTCAAGGACCTGCGTGATGCACAGCAGAAGAAGGGCCTGAAGGCAATGATTTGCTTCCTCGTCCTCGATATGGGCGGTGGTATCACGCCTGATCCTACGGATGCAGAAAAGGCTGCACTTCAGAATGGTGAGACTTGGACTCACAAATACTGGGGCTGGAGCACGGAGCAGACGGCCGAAGGTAAGGCTGCTCGCCGTGCCGCTGTCGTCAAGTACGCTAATGCTATCTGCGACCTCATCGATAAGTATGGCTACGATGGCTTCGATATCGACGCTGAGCCTAACTATACTCACCCCTTTAGTACTCAGAAAGAGCTGTGGGAGCAGGATGTGGAGAATGGTGTGCCTACGCTCATGACCCTCTTCATCGAGACCCTTGGTAAGCGTATCGGCCCTATGGCGGAGACGGAGGCTGGTCGTAAGAAGATCCTTGCTGTCGACGGTGAGCCCGATGCTCTTCCCGCTTCGCACGCCAAGTACTTCAACTACTTCATCATCCAGGCCTACAACAACTCTGTTGGCTACAACAACAACCACTTCCAGGGTATGCTCAGAGCTTATAAGGACGTTCTCTCGGTCGAAGAGATCTGTAAGAAGAGCATCTTCGTTGTAGACTTCGAGTCAGGTGCTACCACCGGTGGTAAGGCTGGTCTGGGGCAGATCCTCAACTTCGCCCTGCAGAACCCCGTCATCGATGGTGTCACCTACCGTAAGGGTGGTGTCGGTGCCTTCCGTGTAGACCTTGAGTATGCCGTCACTACGCCTGACGTCGTGAACGGGATCGACATGAAGCCTGTCAAGGGCCTCTCTTATCCCTGGTGGCGTCGTGCTATCCAGCTTATGAACCCCCAGATCAAGTAGACGAATCCAATGAAGATCAATAAATATCTCCTCGGAGTCGTAGCTGCTGCTGCACTCCTCAGCTCCTGTAACGACAGAGAACTCAAGGAGCTCACGAATCAAGCTTACATCGCCCAGACGGGTACGCAGGCTGGTCGTATCGGGTCACTCCAGCTGGGAGACAGCGAAGTCTCTACGGATATCAATATCCGCATCTCTTCGCCCCAGACCAAGGACCAGACCTATGCACTCGAGCTGAGTCAGGAAGCTCTTGATGAGTACAACAAACTCAATGGGACGGCCTACACGATGCTCCCCGCAAGTCAGGTCGCTCTCTCTTCCTCTCAGGTTGTCGTCAAGGCTGGTGCTGTCTTCTCCGAAGCTGTTAAGGTAACTCTCCAGCCTCTGACGCAGGAGCAGATGAACCTCGGTAAGAAGTATGCTGTCGCCTTTAAGCTCAAGAGCGTGGATGCCTCTACTCCTATCCTTAATGGGGCTGACACCTACGTCTATGCTATCAAGACGATCACCTCGGCAAGTGCTCCTATCCTCGGTACGTACAAGGGGGTATACTATCGCGCTATCGCTCGTGGTATCCCCGCTACTGACCTTGAGCGCTTCACGGTTGAGATGCGTGTGAATATCAATGGTCTCGACATCAATAACCAGGCTATCTTCGGTGCTTGGGCTCCGGGCTCTGAGATCTACATGCGCTTCGGTGATGCTACGCCTCCATACAACTACCTGAACATCAAGTTCGGTGATGGTGGCCAGATCGACCGTACTTTCGAAGGTGCTAAGACGAATACGTGGTATCACGTTGCCCTCGTTTACGATGGCGCACAGGCTACGCTCTACGTCAATGGTAGCAAGGTCATCAGCACGGACAAGCCTGCTGGTCGTACCTTCAAGCTCAACGATGCTATCCACGTCGCTGGCTCGGGTGCTGCTTGGTTCCGAAATGCTTGTATCTTCAGCGAGCTTCGTATCTGGAATACGACTCGTACGCCTGAGCAGCTGAAGGATAATGAGTACACCGTTGATCCTTCGACCCCAGGTCTCCTCCACTACTGGAAGATGAACGAAGGTCATGGTGGCACGTTTGCTAACTCGATCGCTGGTGGTCCTGCTCTCAACGTCTATGGCGCGGCATACGATGAGAACAACCCAGCAAGCAGCCAGATCCTGACGCCTACTTGGGTCTCTAACGTCCGCTCTGACGGTACCGGTACGGTCAAGGTGCCCTAATCGTAATATTGGTGGTACGACACGACCCTCTCCTCGCTGGGAGGGTCGTGTACGACCCCTCTAATAGAAGTTTAATATGCAAAAGACTCTATCTATAGCTTGCGCAGCGCTCTTCCTTGGCCTCACGTCTTGTAGCAAGAGCTTTGATCTGGATACTCCTCTCTTTGATAAGACAGAGACACAGACTGCTGCATCCGTAGCGTATATCAAGACGGGTGAATTCGACCTCGCTAAGTCTATCAGCCCTCTTCAGGTCACGCACAATGCCTCGACCGTAACTGAGTTCACCGCTCAGGAGCGCTATGTCTACCTCTCCAAGCCCGTTGATCAGGATGTGACGGTGACTGTAGCTCTCGCTACGACGGAAGCTTCTATCGCTTCCTTCACCAGCTCCCTCTCGACCAACCCTGGCTATAAGGTCGCTCCCGAAGGCTATGCTAAGCTTTCTACCACGACCGTAACCATCCCTAAGGGGCAGACGAAGAGCTCTTCAGCTATCACCATCAGTGTGGGTGATAAGTATGCTGAGATCTCTGCGGCTGATGCTGCTACGGAGTACTATGTGATCCCTGTGCAGGTATCTGCTGTCTCAGGCCCATCCTCCGTCGGTGTTAGCCAGGACTATGGTACCTACTTCATCCCTGTCAGGAAGAGCTACCAAAACGTATCCTTCTATACGCATGACCCTCAGGGTACGGCACTGACCCCTGCAGTGATCAACTATGCAGTCTCTTCTGAGCTCGCTTGGGGATCGTTCGCCTATGATAAAAAATACCTCTATGATGGTGATCCCTCAGACGGTTGGTATGCTTCTACTTCGGACAGCGCGCCTTGGGTAACTGGTATCCTTGCCAGCGGTACGAAGAAGTTCAACTACATTCACTTCAAGGGTACTGATGACTCCATGAAGACCTTCTCTGAAGTCGAGATCTTCACGACGCAGGATGGTACGACTTGGACTTCTCAGGGTGTGCTTCCTACGAGCTACTTCAATAAGGAGGGTTCCGTTGTAGTTCGCTTCCTCAGCCCTATCGAAGCTAAGGGTATAAAGATCGCAGCTGTCACGCCTTCTGGTATCTCGGGATACTTTGGTATCGGTGAGCTGACCTTCTACGCAGAGAACTAAGCTTCTCCCTCCTACGAAAAAGACCTCAGGGGCTGTATCTCCATCGTGAGATACAGCCCCTGAGGCTTTTTATTCCCTTCGCAAGGAGAGGACGGTGTGTGCGAATTAGTCCTCTGCCTGCTTAGCTGCTGCGAGGGTATTCAGCATGAGGGAGATGATGGTCATCGGGCCGACGCCACCAGGGACGGGCGTGATGTAGGAAGCGAGGGGCGCTACTTCATCAAAGGCAACGTCACCGGTGAGCTTGAAGCCACTCTTACGCGAAGCATCGGGTACACGTGTCGTGCCTACGTCGACGATGACGGCACCAGGGCGCACCATGTCGGCCTTGAGGAACTCAGGCACGCCGAGAGCTGCGACGATGATGTCTGCCTGCAGGCAGAGCTCCTTGATGTTGGGCGTACGGCTGTGGCAGACCGTGACGGTGCAGTCGCCAGGGGTCCCCTTGTGCAGGAGGAGCTGCGCCATGGGCTTGCCGACGATGTTGCTACGGCCGAGGACGACGCAGTGCTTACCACGTGTCTCGATGTCGTAGCGGCGAAGGAGCTCAATGATCCCCTGAGGGGTAGCTGACACGAAGCAGGGAAGGCCGATGCTCATGCGCCCTACATTGATGGGGTGGAAGCCGTCGACGTCCTTGCTGGGGTTGACAGCTTCGATGATGCGCTGCTCGTTGATGTGCTTCGGCAGGGGGAGCTGGACGATGAAGCCATGCACCTCGGGGTCGTTATTCAGGCGCTCGATCTCGCTGAGCAGACGCTCTTCGGTGACGTCGTCCTCGAAGCGGATCAGTGAGGAGCGGAAGCCCACCTCGGCACAGGTCTTGATCTTAGCAGCTACATAGGTCTCGCTGCCGCCGTCATGGCCGACGAGGATAGCTACCAAGTGAGGGGCTTTTTTGCCAGCTGCTACGCGGGCTGCTACTTCGGCCGCGATCTCCTGCTTGATCTGAGCGGAGGTTGCTTTACCATCGAGGAGCTTGTAGGTTTGTTCTTTCATTGGGGTAGTACGATGAATGAGTAGGTGGGCGGATAGACTCCGCTGCGAGCCCTAAGGCTTATCAAAGATAGGCAAAGTTTAGCGCCTATGAGGTAGAGTCTACTTATGAAAAAGCCCCGCCCCACAGACCTCGCGGAGAGGCTGTGGGGCGGGGCTGCTTTATTGGGGTAGAAGGTATGCTCTTAGCGCTCGATGCCGTCGCGACGAAGGAGGGCATCAATGGTGGCCTTCTTGCCACGGAAGCTCTGATAGAGGTCCTCGGCATCACGGCGGTCACCTTGACTCAGTACCTCACGGCGGAAGCGCTCAGCTGTAGCCGTAGAGAAGATCCCTTCTTCTTGGAAGGCGGCGAAGGCATCGGCATCCAGCACTTCGGCCCACTTGTAGCCGTAGTAGCCAGCTGCATAGCCACCTGAGAAGATGTGTCCGAAGGAGGTGCTCATCTGGCAAGGTGCAGGCGTAGCGGGCAGGAGCTGGGCCTTCTGCCAAGCCGTATCTTCGAAGGTCTTCGTGTCAAGGCCCTCGACAAGTGGCTCGGTGATCGTGTGCCAAGCCATATCGAGGTAGCCGAAGCTCAGCTGACGACAGGCAGCGTAGCCCGCGAGGAAGTGGCGGGCACGCTCCATACGCTCCATAAGGACCTCGGGTAGTGCTTCGCCCGTCTGATAGTGTACGGCGAAGCTCTGGAGCCACTCACGCTCGTCCAGCCAGTTCTCCATCAGCTGGCTGGGTAGCTCGACGAAGTCACGGACGACGTTGGTCCCGCTGAGCGAGCCGTGACGGCACGTAGAGAGCATACCATGTAGGGAGTGACCGAATTCATGCAGGAAGGTGCGTACCTCGCCAGGCGTGAGCAGGGCGGGACGATCGGCTGTGGGCTGGGTGAAGTTCATCACCAGCACGATGTGAGGACGATGGTCTTCCCCCTCGGCCGTGTGGTACTGCTCCTGGAGATTGTTCATCCAGGCACCGCTCTGCTTGCCCTCACGAGGGAAGAAGTCGGTGTAGAGAAGCCCGAGATAGCTCCCATCAGCATCGTGCACCTCATAGGTGTGTACGTCGCTGTGGTAGACGGGCAGATCCGTGCGCTCGGTGAAGCGGATGCCGTAGAGGCGTGTTGCCAGCGAGAAGATGGCATCCGAGACGCGCGATAGCTCGAAGTAGGGGCGTAGCTCCTCTTCATCCAGCTCATAGAAGGCCTGCTTATAGCGCTCTGCCCAGTAGCTCCAGTCCCAGGGCTGGAGGGGGAGGGTAGCGCCTGCCTCGCGTGCGAAGTCGGCCACTGCTGCAAGCTCCTTCTCTGCTAAGGGCTTGTAAGCCTCGAGGAGCTCGTCGAGCAGCCCATAGACTGCCGTCGTGCTACCTGCCATACGGCGGGCGAGGACCTTCTCAGCAAAGCTCTTGGAGCCTAAGAGCTGAGCAAGCTCCAGACGCAGGTTCACGAGGCGACGGATGAGCTCTCTATTGTCATATGCGTCTCCAGCAGCCCCGACAGCCATCTTTGCCAGATACATCTCTTGGCGTAGGGTGCTCGAGGGGCAGTGCTGCATGAAGGGGAAGTAGCTGGGGGCGGAGAGGGTGAAGAGCCAGCCTTTGCCCTTACCCTCTTTCTCTGCCAGCTCGCGTGCTACGGCGAGTGTCGAGAGGGGAAGCCCTTCGACCGCAGCGGCATCATCGACGAAGAGGCGGAAGCGCTGCTGGTCCTTGAGGTTATTTTGTCCGAAGGTGAGGCTCAGCTCGCTCAGCTCACGCTTGACCTCGCGCAGTCGCTCCTTCTCCTCGGCAGGGAGCTGGGCACCGCTCTCGCTGAAGCCTTCGTAGCAGCGCTCGAGGAGGCGTAGATCTTCAGCATCAAGCTGGAGGCTCTCACGTGCCTCCCATACCTGACGGATACGCTCAAAAAGGGGCTCGGAGAGGGTGATGAAGGAGGAGAGTGCCGAGAGAGAGGGGCTGACCTCCTGACTGATCTGCATCAGTTCGTCCGTGGCCTCTGCATGTAGGAGGTTGTAGAAGCTACCTGATACCCACTCGAGGAGGGCACCGGAGCGCTCGAGAGCAAGGATGGTATTGGCGAAGGTGGGGGCTTCGGGCGAGGCGATGATGGCCTCTACCTCACGGCGCTTCTCTTCGATAGCCAGACGGAAAGCCTCGCGGAAGTCCTCAGTCTTGAATTGGTCGAAAGCATAGGCTCCGTGGGGGAGCTGGCTGGGCTGACAAATACTATTCATGTCGTCAGTGATACACGAGAGGGGGTGAAAAGAAAGCTACCTGCCTTCGTCGCAGCCACGCGAAGGGGCAGGCGAAGGCAGGTAGCCGTATGGCGTATCCCTCCAGCGGAAGGCCGCAGGGGTAGGATACGTAGGGATCGACGTCTTAGAGGCGGTCGTTAGAGCCGAGGACGTTGATGATCTTGTGTTCGTAGAGCTTCTTGAGAGACTCACGAGCTGGACCGAGGTACTTACGTGGGTCGAATTCAGCAGGGTTTTCTGCGAAGACCTTACGTACAGCAGCGGTCATAGCGAGACGGCCGTCAGAGTCGATGTTGATCTTGCAGACAGCGCTCTTAGAAGCCTGACGGAGCTGCTCTTCGGGGATACCGACAGCATCCTTGAGGGCACCACCGAACTTGTTGATCGTAGCGACTTCGTCCTGGGGTACGCTGGAAGAACCGTGGAGTACGATGGGGAAGCCAGGGATCTGCTTTTCGATCTCAGCGAGGATATCGAAGCGGAGGGGGGGAGGTACGAGGATGCCGTTAGCGTCGCGGTGGCACTGCTCAGGCGTGAACTTGTTAGCACCGTGTGACGTACCGATAGAGATAGCGAGTGAGTCAACACCCGTCTTGCTGACGAAGTCAACAACTTCTTCGGGCTCGGTGTAGGTGTGGTGCTCAGCTACGACATCGTCTTCGATACCAGCGAGGACACCGAGTTCACCTTCGACCGTCACGTCGAACTGGTGAGCGTACTCAACGACAGAGCGCGTCAGAGCGACGTTCTCGTCGTAGGGGAGGTGCGAACCGTCGATCATCACAGAGGAGAAGCCCATTTCGATACAGCTCTTGCAGAGCTCGAGGCTATCACCGTGGTCGAGGTGAAGGGCGATCTGAGGATTGGGGCAGCCCAGCTCCTTAGCGTATTCTACAGCACCCTGAGCCATGTAGCGCAGGAGCGTCTGGTTAGCGTACTTACGTGCGCCGCTGGATACCTGAAGGATGACGGGAGACTTGGTCTCTACTGCAGCGCTGATGATAGCCTGCAGCTGCTCCATGTTATTGAAGTTGAAAGCGGGGATAGCGTAGCCACCCTTGATAGCCTTTGCGAACATATCGCGGGTGTTCACAAGACCCAGTTCTTTGTAACTAACCATTACTGTTCCTATTTATAGTTGATACGTTTATCGTTCTATGCAACAAAGATAAGGGAAATATATGTAAAACGGTTCGATATACTTAAATTTTTCAGGAAGTTGAGGCTACTCCTCTTCCCTCATAGAGCTCGTATCTCGGGGATGGTGCTGACTATTGGGACATTCATCTCCTGATTTACCCTCTGCTCCCCCCCCGCTATTTATTTCACTTTGATGCGTTTGCGGGGATGGAGATGTGATGGTGTATAAAGCACGGAGAGCCGACTCTATGGCGTAGAGTCGGCTCCCCTTATTCGCTCTTAGGCGATTTTTATCTTCTCAGAAGTCGAGGCCTTTACTTCCCCTTGCGTGGGGCAAAGCCCATGAACATCTTCGTGACCTCGGGGTCATGATGGCTGGGCATGACGAAGGAGTGCCCCGTGTCCAGCTTCAGGATCTCCTGCATCTCGCTCTCTGTCAGCGTGAAGTCAAAGAGCTGGAAGTTCTGCTCCATGCGCTCCTTGCGGGTAGACTTCGGTATGATGATGATACCACGCTGCAGGAGATAGCGCATAGCTACCTGTGCTACCGTCTTGCCATGGGCGGCGCCGATCGTGAGCAGGGTCTCATTGTTGAGGAGCTCGCTACTTGCTTCGGCAAGGGGGCCCCACGACATTAGCTTCACACCCAGCTCATCCATATAGCGGCGCTCCTCGATACGCTGGGTGAGGACGTGGGTCTCGACTTGGTTCACAGCGGGTACGATATCCGTGAAGTGACAGAGGTCAATGAGGTGGTCGGGGTAGAAGTTGCTCACGCCGATAGCTCTTACCTTACCCTCCTTGAGGGCATCTTCGAGGGCGCGATAGGCATTGTAGCGATCGCCAAAGGGCTGGTGAATCAGCATGAGATCGATGTAGTCGGTACCGAGCAGACGCAGGCTCTCATCCAGGCTACGCTTCGGGGCGTCACCCTCGAAGTTGGATATCCAGATCTTGTCCACGATGAAGACTTCATCACGGCTTAGACCGCTCTTTTTGACTGCGCTACCGACACCTGCCTCATTCTGATAGATCTGTGCCGTGTCGATCATACGATAGCCTACACTCAGGGCATCGGATACACAGCGCTCAGCTTCGTCGGGAGAGACCTGATACACGCCGTAGCCCAAGAGGGGCATCTCGACGCCGTTGTTTAGTGTGATTGTCTTCTGTTCCATACTGTTGGGAAGGGTTGATTGTTCGGGATAAGGATGAGAGTTTATGGGCGATGAGTGTCCCCGCACTATGGTGATAACAACTCGTCTTCTTGCAAGGTTTCCCCATGTGCGAGTACGGAGAGAGAATACCCACCCATATAGGAGGGAAAGACAACCTGTATTGGTCGCTGGGCTGACCAATACTGCTTCGCTTCGTGACCTATATAGGTTCGCTCAGTGACCAATATGAGACTGTTGCCGCGAGTGCTGCCCTCTATTTATTGTGCTGAGGCATTGCATGTCCATCTCCACGATATCCTTTCTCCGAAGAGATACACAAGTTCTTCGCTTTATCGCGAGTATTCCTCTTATCCTGTGGAGGAAAAAGTGTCCTTCTCGCAAAGAAAAAAGCACCTTCCCGTAGTGGTATTCTTCTATCTATGCACGTAGTCTTAAAGACCAGGCGCGTAAATCCAAATATCCACGTACGTAGATATTAGAGCCACGTACGTAGCCCAAACTTATCTGCCGCTCATCCATAACTTTTCTCCCTACGCGGAGCAACGGCCTAATATAGGTTCACCCCGCGACCAATATAGGTTCACTCAAGGGGGGCGTAGTGGGAGCTTATCCATAGGCATGAGTGAAGGGGGAGATATCCTATGAAGCCCTTATCTTTGCAAAGGTGGATTTGGGGGGCTTCCCCATACCACGACTCTCGTATGTCCTGACTTCACTCTTATTCAAATAGACTATCATGAAGAGAACATTCAGCCTACTCTTGGCGCTCATGACGCTGACCTTGGCCTCGAGCTCCTGCTCCTTCTTCCGCTCCGCTGGGATGCAGAGCCGTCGCCACGTGCTACCCGACCAGCGTATTAGTATCGAGGAGGTGTATAGCTCGCGCGATCACCTCGGTATCTATGGTCGCCTGTACCGCCCGGTCGGAGTCAAGGGGCGCCTACCGCTGGTCATCCTTAGCCATGGCTTCGGCGTGACGCACCGTGATGGCGAGGGCTATGCCGAACTACTGACACGCATGGGCTACCTCTGCTATACCTTCGACTTCAACGGCGGTGGACGTGAGAGCCTGAGTGCTGGTGCGACGACAGATATGTCTGTCCTCACCGAGCAGGCGGACCTCAATGCGGTCATCGATCAGCTCAAGCGTCGCTCAGACGTCGATCCCCGACATATCACCCTCTTGGGCTTGAGCCAAGGCGGGCTCGTCTCCGCCCTCACTGCGGCATCGCGCCCCAATGATATCGCTTCGCTTATCTTGATTTACCCTGCCTTCAGTATCCCTGAGATGGCGCGTAAGCAGTGGGGAGAGTATTCAAAAATCCCTCAGGTGAATACCTTCTGGGGTATGCGTCTTGGGGAGAAGTACTACAAAGATGTGTGGAATATCGACCCCTATGCCGTCATCGGGCGCTTCCAAGGCCCTGTGCTGATCCTCCATGGGGATAAAGATCGCATCGTAGAGCAGTCCGTCTCGGATCGTGCGTCCACCATCTACAAGAATGCCGAGTATCATGTGATCCCAGGTGGCGAACATGGCTTCTCGGGCGAGGCCTTCCAGCAGGTCAAGCGCTACATCCAGACCTTCATGAAGCGATAGCTACGGCCAACCTTTCCTGATAGAAAAAGCTCCGCCCCGACCGTCCATTCTATGTGGGCGGTCGGGGCGGAGCTCTTTGATGAGATGTGCTTGTGGGGGCTAAAGATTGTAGCTGAGTCCGACAGCGAAGGCCATAAGGTCGGGGTAGCCTGGGACGAAGGTCGTCGCTATGTCGAGCTTGGGGCTGAGGGCATACTTATACTCCAGCTCACCTCCGTACCAGAGGAACTTACGCTGCCACTTGTCTGTGGGGCTGCCTTCGTAGTATTTGGTGTCGACGTACCCTGGCAGGTGGTACCAGTTGCGTCGGTAGATCCATGTTGGTCCGATACCACCGTAGAGGCGATGCCGCCCGATGTGGAAGATACGAGCACGTAGGCCGATACTCGTCACACCAGCGAGCTGGGCGGCGCAGTCGGCATAAAGCCCTTGGATACCCTTGACGGAGAGGATCTCGGGGATGATGAAGTACTCGTAGGAGAGTAGGGCGCCCAGATCAACTACGAAGTAAGCCTCAGGGTCCAGGCGGTTTGGCATCAGCTTGGCATTGGGTCTCCCGCTCAGAGGGTGGAAGCTGAGGCCCATGAACTTCAGGCTGATGTTTTGACGGCTCTGCCCTTGTAAGGGGAGTGAGCAGAGGATGAGCCCGATGAGGGCGCATAGGAAATGGTGTATACGCATAGATGGAGTGTGTGTAATAAAAAAGCGTAGCGCCAGCTTCTACGTAGAGCAAAGGGATTGCTGTCGGGGAAGCTGGTGCTCCTTAGCGTCGGGGCTTGGGGCCCATGACGATGGTGAGCTTGCTATTGGGATGGATATCCTTGTGTGTGAAGGTGAGGCTTTCCGTGATGTCACGTCCGTTGATCGTGGCTTGCTGCACGTACTTATTCTCCTTGCTGTTGTTACGCACCTCGATAGTGAAGATCCCCTTGGGGAGCTGGATCTTCGCCATGTCTACGAGCGGACGGCCGATGGTGTACTCGGCCTTCCCTGGGCAGACCTGATAGAAGCCCAGCGCACTGAGGACATACCAAGCCGACATCTGACCGCAGTCCTCGTTGCCAATGATACCCGCAGGCGTAGGCTTGTAGAAGTGACGTAGGACGGTGTCGAGGATCGCCTGACCCTTGTGAGGTGCAGCGGTGTAGTTGTAGAGGTAGGCGATGTGGTGGCTGGGTTCATTGCCATGTGCATACTGCCCGATGAGGCCCGTGATGTCACCCGACTGCTCAGCTCCATCGATACGTGAGGACGTGGTGAAGAGCGTATCGAGGTTGCGCTCCAGTACCTCACGACCGCCCATGAGCTTGAGGAAGCCCTCCATATCGTGGGGAGCGTAGAAGCTCCACTGATAGGCATTACCCTCGGTGTAGTCGCTCTTCTCGTGAGCGGAGAAGCGGGGGTTGAAGGGCGTGAGGAACGAGCCATCACCCTTGACAGGGCGCATGAGGTTCGTCTCACGGTCCCAGTAGCGGCGGTAGTAGAGCCCGCGCTGGTCGTAGGCCTTAGCTACGGAATCGAGGCCAGCAGCCTCAGCGATTCGGGCGATACACCAGTCATCGTAAGCCATCTCTACACCCCAGCTGACACTCTCGGGGACGGAGTCGCAGGGTACGAAGCCATAGCGCTCCTTGTAGTAAGGATGGCGCGTGATGAGGTCGAGCTCACGCGTACCGGCGAACTTCTCCGCCAGATCAGCGCGATAGATCGAGCTACGCTGTGCAGCCTCCGTCCAGTGACGCAGATCTTCGCTTGTAGCCAGACCCTTAGCGACGAGGTCGGCGAGGATGCTCACCGAGTGGTAGGCTGGCATACAGCCCGTATAGTTTGAGGCGAGCGGCCAGCGTGGGAGGATCGTCCCTTCGTCATAGTCGCTGACGAGGCTCTTACCATAGCGCAGTGCCTGATCGGGGTCGATGATGGTGAGCAGAGGATGCAGCGCACGATAGGTATCCCAGATAGAGAAGACGGTGTAGTGACCTTCTTCGGGGCGGGGATTCTTATGGATAGCCTTGTCCATGCCACGGAAGCTACCATCGACATCCTGATAGTTGAATGGGGCGATATGCGAGTGGTAGAGTGCGGTATAGAAGTTCTTTAGCACTGCCGTGTCAGAGGTCTTGATGCGGATCTTGCCGAGGAGATCAGCCCAGATACGGCGGCTCTCGGTGCGTACAGCCTCGAAGTCCCAGTCGGGGAGCTCTGCCTGCATATTGCGCTCAGCACCCTCGGGAGAGACGGCCGAGAGACCGACCTTCACGAGGTAGGGTGCGCTCCCCTTGGGGAGATAGAGGTGGAGCTTCAGGTCAGCCGTGTCACGCTCGACGGCGAAGCCTGTGCTGAGTCGCTGACGCTCGCCATCACGATAGAGGGCGATGCTATCGGCAGGCGTGGAGAGGCGGAGGATGTAGCTCATCTGATGATGCTCTGCCCAGCCCTTGGTGTAGTAGGTACCGACGATCGTCGAGTCATTGACGAGGCGGAAGTCATTCCCCACGACCTTATGCCCCCAGTTGGGCTGGAGGATATGACCGAGGTCAAGGAGGAGCTTGCGGTCTGTGCTGTCCGCATAGGTAGCTCGTAGGAGCCCGACGCGGTCGGTGGAGGTCAGCTCGGTCTGGATGCCGAAGTTCTTCAGGCGCACCGAGTAGTAGCCAGGGGAAGCGGCTTCCTCGGTCTTATCGAACTGAGCTATGGGGCGCAGCGTGTCAGCTCCGCTATAGGGAAGGATCGCTACATCGCCGAGGTCACCAATACCCGTCCCTGAGAGGTGGGTGAGGCTGAAGGCATAGATGACGCTGTCGGACTCATGGTAGCCACTGCTGGCATCCCATCCGATGAGGTGGGTGTCCGGGCTGAACTGCACCATCGCATTTGGGCGTGTAGCTCCTGGGAAGGTGTGTCCGTGCTCACCCGTACCGATGAACGGATCGACGAAACTCAGAAGATCCTCGCTGGAACTACTGCCCGTAGTCTTCGAGGAGCAGGCCGGCAGGAAGAAGGCGGCCGCAAGGAGGGCTGCTGAGGACGCGGCAAGCGACCTCAGTGAATGGGGTAATAGATGCATAAGATAGGGTGAGATAGATACTTAGCTTTGGCTGGCGAAGGCTGCAGCGAAGAGACGCATCTGACGGAGCATCGAGACGAGCCCGTTGGAGCGTGTAGGGGAGAGGTGCTCGGAGAGACCTATCTCCTTGATGAAGTACAAGTCGGAGTCGAGGATGTCCTGTGGCTTCTGATCATTGAGGACACGCAGCAGAAGGCTGACGATACCCTTCACGATGATCGCGTCGCTCTCCCCCTGGAAGTGCACGCGCTCACCGTCAAAGTGAGCGGTGATCCACACGCGACTCTGGCACCCCTCGATGATGTTGGTCGGGGTCTTGTCGCTCTCGGGGAGTGGCTCTAAGGTATTGCCGAGGTCGATGATGAGCGCATAGCGGTCCATCCAATCGTCCAAGGCAGAGAATTCTTCTATGATCTCGTCTTGTAGTTCGTTGATTGTAGGCATGGAGTGTGGGTGAAGTGATTAGATGTCCTCTCGGATCGTGGTGGCTACGGTCTCGCCGACAGCACGCAGGGTCTCTATGTGGATGACGTTCATGTTGTCTGCTGAGGTGTGCCAATGAGCCCCAAAGCCCGTGGCTCTATTGGGGTCGAAGTTGATGATGTCCACGCAAGGGATACCACGATAGCGGATCACGGGGCCGTGGTCATCGGTCATCTGTCCGCCATTAGCCTGGACGAAGTAGTCGCCCCAGCCAAGCTGAGCAGCAGTTTGCCAGAGGGCGGAGAGTAGGGGACGGGCATATTCTCGTGAGAGACCCTCCCAGTAGAAGCGGGCACCTTGGGAGCCGACCATGTCGAGGAGGATACCCCACTTAGCCTTGTAGTCACTCTGGTGGGGGTGCTGTGCCCAGTATTGTGAGCCGAGGCACCAGCTGTCTTCGTCTTCGCTCTGACCACCATCTTCGAGGTCAAAGAAGATGAAGTCCAGCGCCTTCCCCGAGGGATTTAGGCTCTCTTGGCGAGCAAGCTCAAGCAAGACGGCGACACCGCTGGCACCGTCATCTGCCCCCTGAATGGGCTCGCCCTGACGCTGTACGACAGGGTCGTGGTCAGCTACTTGGCGGGTATCCCAGTGAGCCATGAGAAGGATGCGGTCCCTACCCTCGGGAGTGCGGGTGGCGATGATATTCGTTCCCGACGCCTGCTTGCCGAAGTGGTCCTTCCCCTCGAAGTGCTGTAGGGTCACTTCGTAACCCCACTGACGTAGCTTCTGCTCTATCCAGGCTGCTGTCGCGCGGTGGCCTTCACTGCCAGGAGTGCGCACACCAAAGGCTACTTGCTGCTGTATGTACTGGTAGGCTGAGTCTGCGCTGAAGGGAGCAGCGGTACGTCTCTCGGTGCTTTCGCTGTCCGTGCTGTCGGCACTCTGTGCTTGGCTCTTCGTGCCACCGCAGCTAATGAGAGCTACGCTGAGACCTACACTGAGGAGATAGAGAAGGGGGGACTTAGGCATAATCTTCTTGCTCTGGGGTGAGGAGGGATATGAGATGGCCTTAGAAGACCGAGGGCTTGTTGGGCTCGATGATGATTTCGCTCAAGGGGCGCTTGGGTACGTGATGACGCCCTTCTTCGTCGCGCCAGTAGCGGACGTCTTCGGGGCTACGTGCTTCCTCGAGGATGACCTCTTCGGCTGGCTTACCGATAGCGACGATCGCATTGATAGATAGGTGCGTGGGGAGATCCAGGCGGCGTGTGATCTCACCCTTGCCGTGACCAGCGAAGATACAGATGCCATAGCCCGCATCTGTAGCCAGCAGGCCCAGCGTCTGGAGTTGGATGCCTTCGTCAAAGCGAGCAGCAGGAGCAATATCGGTGTCAATGAGCTGGAGCAGGTAGGCACGAGGGCGCTCTCCTACTGCAGGACCATCCCACTCGGGGAGCATAGCAGCCCAGTGCTGGAGCTCTGTGATCTCGTGACAGAGGGCTTCGTCCGTGATGATGATATACTTCAGTGGCTGGACATTGCGTGATGATGGCGTCTGGCGGACGACGTCCAGCCAGCGGAGGATCTGCAGGCGGTCAATGGCTACCGATTCGTCAAAGCGGCGGTAGGTGCGATCCTTCTTGATAAGAGTCTCGATGAGCGAAGACATAGATAGTGGAGATTTAGTATCTGGGTAGTGCGAAGAGCCGGCGTGCATTCTCGCTGGTCTTCGCGATCAGTGTATCGTCAGTCAGCTCGTAGCAGCTGGCTACGAAGCTTGCCGTGTGGGGGAGGAAGGCAGGCTCGTTGCGCTTGCCTCGCTTGGGGACGGGCGCAAGGTAGGGTGCATCAGTTTCCAGCAAGAGGCGCTCCAGGGGGATGGAGGCGACGTACTCCTTGAGCGTGCTGTTCTTAAACGTCACGACGCCATTGATCCCGACATAGAAGGAGGGGAAGGATAGTGCCTCCTCAAGCTCCTCTCGTGTGCCAGTAAAGCTATGGAAGACTCCACGAAGCTGCGGGAGATTGACTCGACGCAGTGTCTCGAAGGCATCAGCAAAGGCCTCGCGGATATGGAGGATCACGGGGATATCAAGCTTAGCAGCCCAGTGGAGCTGGCGCTCGAAGGCTTCGATCTGCTCCCGCTGATAGGTCGTATCCCAATAGTAGTCCAGCCCGATCTCACCGATAGCTACGTGAGGGCGCTGCGAAAGCTCCCGCTCCATATAGTCAAGCTGGGAGATGTAGTCCTCCTTGACATAGGTCGGGTGCAGGCCAATGGTGGGGAAAAGTCGATCGGGATGTGCGGCGCAAAGATCAAGGACACGAGGATAGCTCGCCACATCGACATTAGGTAGGACCATCTGCCCTACACCAGCCTCAGCGGCGCGTGCAAGCATCTCGTCACGGTCCTCGTCGAATTCCTCTCCGTATATATGTGTATGACTATCGATCAGCTGCATGCTACTTCGTGCGACCGGAGAGGGTATGGAAGAGGGCGAGAAGGAGCTCGCGCCCTTCTTCTCTGAGGGGAAGCTGCTCGACTCCGTGGTAGGCTTCGGCAGTGAGGCGCTCGATCTCAGCCTCGGCATAGAGGCGTGTGCCTGCCTTATCGTAGAGTGCACGTACTTCATCTATGTAGGCTCGGCGCTCCTCGGGAGTGTAGGTCAAGATCTCTTGCAGACGCTTGAGATCTTCGCCCTGTAGCTGCTCTAAAGTATATAGGAGAAGGAGGGTCTTCTTGGCATTGACGATGTCACCACCGATAGGCTTACCGAAGGTCTTCTCATCGCCATAGACGTCTAGTAGGTCGTCTTGGATCTGGAAGGCCAGCCCCAGCTGGATCCCCACGGCGTAGAGTGCGCGAGCTTGCTCTGCCGTGGCACCGCCGACGAGTGCTCCCAGCTCCAGTGATGAGCCGAGCAGTACGGAGGTCTTCAGGCGGATCATCTCCATATACTCCTCGACGCGGACCTCGGAGCGAGTCTCGAACTCCATATCATACTGCTGCCCGACGCATACCTCGAGAGCCATCTGGCTGAAGCGAGGAAGGAGCTCGGCAAGCAGGGACTTGTCTGCGACCTCTGCAAGGGATGCATAGGCCTCGATACTCATGGCATCACCCGATAAGATCGCGGTGTTGTCACCCCAGCGACGATAAACCGTCTCTTGCCCACGGCGAAGTGGAGAGCGGTCCATAAGGTCGTCATGAAGGAGTGTGAAGTTGTGGAAGATCTCAAGGGCTACAGCTACGGGGAGGGCGCGCTGCCAGGCTTCGGTGAAGGCGGTAGCTGCAGCGCAGGCCAAGAGTGGGCGGATGCGCTTGCCTCCGAGGCGCAGGGTGTAGTCGATGGGGGCAAAGAGCCCTTCGGGAGAGCGAGTGCCAAGGGAGCGGGCTGTGAGCTGCTCCTCTACGGCCTCACGGATGAGCTTGAGCTTCTTCTGTTGGTCAGGGTACATTGTCATAAGACGCTATTGTCGGCGATGTGCCTTTTACAAAGATACGACTTAGCCAGCGAATAAGCCCCATCGCTGAGTCTGGGGCAAAAGGAACTCGGGCAGATGCTCCACTGTGGAGAGCATCTGCCCGAGCTGTATGTGTCGCCTCCGTGGGGAGTGCGTGAAGAGGTCTTACTGCAGAGAGAAGACGATAGGGATGACGTAGCGCGTACGTACAGCCTTACCCTGCTGCTTACCAGGCTTCCACTTTGGGATGGACTTGACTACGCGGACAGCTTCCTTGTCGAGTGCGGGGTCTACGCCCTTGTAGACTTCTACAGCGGTAGCTGAGCCGTCACGCTCTACGACAAAGCGGACGATGACCTTACCCTGGATACCTGCATCCTGCGCGCTCTCTGGGTAGTGGAGGTGATCCTGCAGGTACTTACGGAAGGCGTTCATACCACCGGGGAACTCAGGCTGCTCTTCTACGACTTCGAAGGGCTCGTCAGAGAGTTCTTCGGTAGGCGTGCCTGGTACATCCTTGGGGCCGAAGGGGATGTTGACGGGAGGAAGATCCTTACCTTCATCGGCAGAGACGAAGGTGGGCTTATCGACCTTGACGTTGTTGTCTACGACCTTGAATTCCTGAGGCAGCTGGATCTCGGTCTGCTGGGGCTGCTCCTGTGGCTTAGGCTCTTCAGGCTTATCCTCAGGTTGCTCTTCCTTGACGAGGAGCGCTTCTTCCATTTCGGTCTTGTGGCCAGCTCCATCAAGGTTGCCTGCTTGGGCAACAGAGCTACGCCACTCCAAGCTTACGAAGGTCAGGGAGAGTGCTACGACGAGACCCAGTAGGAGCGAGAGCCCCTTGCCCTTCTCGAGGTCAGCTTCTGGTGACTTCTTGATTTCCATACCGTTTACACTGTATCTTTAGTGGTTGATGTTGATCCTGTACGTTGCGTACACTTGTTTTCTTGACCACAAATATACGAATATATTCGTCTACATACTATATGTAGGCAAAAGATTTATCCGCGAGCTTCGCTTGAGGAGTGGTGAATGCTCGTCGAGGAGGGATAAGCACCCCTATTTTATATAGGTATAGCGCCCCCGTAGCAAGAGGACTACGGGGGCACTATCACTTAGAGGATGGCCCGATGAGAGCCTGTGGGATTCAGTTACTTGATCAGCGGGTTGTTGGTCGTTTCGTTCTGAGGAATTTCATAGACGAGGCGAGAGTCATCCCACTTGATGGCCTCTTCCTTGAAGAAGAGACTGCGAGCCGAGCGCTTGTTGTCGTACTTGAAGCGCTTGATCACCGTCAGGGCAAGGCCTTCGCCCCACATTTCGACACGCCAGTTGTAGAAGATCTTTTCCAGCAGCTCATCGTGGTTGAGACCCGTGATAGTGGTCTCTACATCGGAGTACTTATCCGCAGCGGTACGCTCCTTGAGGAGCTTCAGCAGGATGGTCTTTGCAGAGGCATCATCACCATTGCGAGCGGCAGCTTCGGAAGCGATGAGGTAGATCTCAGCCATACGCATGAAGACAATGTCGCTTAGCCAAGTGCGGTCTGCCATCGTACCGATGGGCTTACCCGTAGCGGAGAAGAACTTGTTCCAGGGTATCCCACTCTTGGGGTGGAACCAATTCTTACGCAGGTCGTACTCGGGGATCTGATCCTGAAGGTACTTGTTGATACCCTTGCGGGCACCGACGGCAGCATAGCTATAGGTGTAGATATCCATATGCCCCCAGAAGCTTCTCAGTGAGCCTGTGATATCCTCAGTGATATCAATAGCCCAGATGAATTCAGGAGTCTTATAGTTGTTGAAGCCGTTGGTCGTCAGTTCGCTGGCAGGGATGAGGGGGTAGTTGGTGGCTTGATTCGTGATCACGTCATTGGCTACCGTGTAAGCTTCGCTCCACTTCCCCAGATCCATGTAGGCACGAGCCAGAGCGCCCTTAGCTACTGTCTGGTCTATGTACTGGCGGTCAGCTCGCTGCATGCCAGAGACGTCCATAGCAGCGATACCCTCGGTGAGATCCTTGACGATCTGGGTATAGAGCTCTTCGATGGTAGCGAGCTTCTGTGGCTTGCTGGCATCGTCGGTAGCAGCATAGATGGGTACTACAGTGAGGCTCTTTGTATCGGTTGCATAGGGCTTGCCGTAGAAGTGCACCAGGTTGAGATAGGCTAAGGCGCGAAGCGTCTTCACCTGCCCCCAGTCAAAGATGTCCTTCATTCTCTTGGCCTTCAGATTCGGCTCCGTCGTCACTTCGGGAGGCGTCGTGTCACCCGTGCTTGAGCGGAAGAAGCTATTGGCCATTGATATCGTGCGGTAGCTGATACGCCAGACGGCATAGTTGAGGCTCCCATCTCGCTTATACGAGAGTAGGCGTGCTGCCTCTTGGAACCATCCATAGCCCAGCCCCCCTTGCAGCTCCATATCGCCAGACATGAGGTCAGAGCTGATATCAAAGGCCTTCTGTGCGAAGTCATCGTGACGGCTGGAGGATTGCCCATTCTTGAAGAAGGTACTGAGGATACCATTGATGTATCCCTCATTGATACCATCATTCCACTGGCTGGCCTTCTTGAGCTGATCGGCCGTGAATAGCTGGGAGGGATCTTGTTCGAGGAAGTCCTTCTTACAAGCCGAGAGAGCGACCAGGGCGAGTGCAGCCCCTACGAAGGTTCTTATACTTGTACGCATAGTATATAGGTGTATAAGAGGTGAGACGAATTAGAAGCTGATGCGTGCCCCTGCGACGAAGGTCGATACAGGCAGGTAGCGGTTCGTACCTGAGCCCCCACTGAGGCTGGTCATAGCAGCGTAGCCCTTACGAGCGGAGATGAGGAAGAGGTTGTCACCGCTGACGTAGACGGAGGCGCTGTTGAGGCCGAGGTGCTTCATCAGGCTCTTGGGTAGGTCGTAGCTGATACGAGCATTGCTGAGCGTGAGGAAGGAGCGGCTCGTGAGGAAGCGCGTAGAGGTTGAGTTAGCGAACTTAACTGCTTCCACGTTGTGCGTGAGGATGGGTAGGTCCGTGTGCTTGTCCGTGCTCCAGTAGTTGCGGATATCCTTGTGCCAGTTGCGTGTGCCGATGACGCTACCGCTGCTCATCAGGCCAGCGTAGACACCGTCGTAACCCCAACCGCCGAGACCGTAGCTGAAGTTCGTCGAGATGCTGACGTTCTTGATCTGCACGTCGAAGCCGAAGCCACCGACGAAGTCAGGGATAGCGCTCTTGCCGACGAATTCGTTGACAGCCTTGTTGTAGTCCGAAGTCGTCGTCTCGGTGAGTGCCTTAGCGTCACCACCCGTGCTGATGTACTTTTCGTAGTCGGTGACGTAGGCATCATTGCCACTGGCATCCTTGTAGGTGTAGGCCTTCCACATAGGCAGCCCTTCATTGCTGACACCCTTCCAGATAGGCATGTAGTAGTCGAGTACGGAGTGACCCTTCTTGTAAGCATAGTTGCCCTGGAGTTCGTAGTGCTTGGGTACGCCGAAGGGGTCGACGGGCATGATGAGCATCTTATTCTTGTAGTAGCCACCGTTAGCGCGGACGTTCACAGAGATGTCCTTGCTCTTGTAGGCCTCCCAGTTAAGCTCGACTTCAAGCCCGTTGTTGCGCAGGCGACCTTCGCTCACAGGATAGTAAGCATAGCCAAGTGAAGGAGCGACTTGCTTCTTGAAGAGCATGTTGTCCGTCGTCTTGACGAAGTAGTCGACGTTGAGCTCGAGAGCGTTGAAGAGGCGAGACTCGAAGCCCACGTTGAAGGTGCCAGAGCGCTCCCACTGCAGGGCACTGTTACCCTTGGCGTAGAAGGAGAACGAGGGAGAGTTATTGAAGTTGTCTACTTCGTAGAAGTCGTGGTAGAGGTAGTAGTTAGGAGTAGTACTACCATAGGCGAGGTTCAGGGACTGGTTCCCCAGGACACCGTAGCTGGCCTTGAGCTTGAGGTTGTTGATCCACTTGACAGGAGAAAGGAACTTTTCCTTGCTGATGATCCAAGCAGCACCTACCGAGCCGAAGGTACCCCAGCGATAGTCAGGAGCGAAGCGCGAAGAGCCGTCTCGGCGAACCGAGGTGCTCAGATAGTACTTGTTCTGATAGTCGTAGCGAGCTTGACCGAAGTAACTTTCGATAGCATAGGTCAGGCGGTAGCCAGAGATATCACCACGGATGAGCCCATCATCGAGGGTGGTTACGTTCCCGAGGATGAGCTTCTTCTTGCCAGATTCGTGGAAATCGAGCTCGTTCTTCGTGGCTTCGTGAGCGATGAAGGCATCTACGGTGTGGTCACCGAAGGTCTTGCCCCAAGAGAGGATCTCGTTGAGCGTCCAGCTGAAGTCGTTTTCATTCAAATTGGAGATACGGCCGATCTTCGCAGCATCCCCGTAGTAGGGGTTAGCCAGCGTTTCCTTCTTGGAGGCCGTGGACTGGAAGCCGTAGGTGACGGCGAGCTTGAAGTCCTTGAGGAAGCGATACTCGAGGTTGAGGTTCCCCGTAGTGAGGTTCGTGAGGTTTTCATCGCGGTCGAGGCGGACAGCACCAGCAGGGTTGATACCACCAGCATAGGCACGGCTACCTTCGGAGGTCTGACCGTAGTCGTAGCTCTTGCCGCCAGGGATCTTGGGGTCATTGACGAGGTTCCCGTTTTCGTCGTGCTCGAAGACAGGGTAGATCGCAGGGATCTGGTTGACGAACTGGAAGCCGTTGTTGGAGTTGCTCCCCTGGCCTGGGCTCTTAGCGAGTGAGCGAGAGTAGGCGAGGCCGAGGCTTACCTTGAAGTCCTTAGTGGGGCGGACGGTGACGTTGTTACGTAGGTTCAGGCGGTTGAATTCGGAGCTGATGTAGTACCCGATGTTGTCCTGATAGCCCAGTGAAGAGGAGAAGTTGACCTTCTCAGAGCCACCTGATACGCGTACATTCGTTTCCGTGATGCGACCGGTGCGGAAGATGTGATCACGCCAAGACTCGGGTGTGTAGAGGCGCTTGTAGCTGTTGTTGAACTTACCCGTGTTCACATCGATCATCTGACCTGAGCCAGCCTTCCAGAGATTGTAGTGGTCCCAGATACCGGTAGCATCTTCGCCACCTGCGAGGATCCCAGGGAAGAAGAGCAGGTCGGCTGCATTCTTAGGTGCATCAGCGATGGTCTTGCCATCGGCGAACTTAGCCTTGGGGTTGTTGTAGAGCTGGGTGAGCTTATCCTTGAGACCGAAGCGTTCGTAGGTGTTCTTCATGGCCTCGTAGGCTACCTCCATATATTCTTCAGGAGAGTCGATGACATCGTACTGGGGGAGATAGCGGACGTTGATACCACTCTTGATCTCGGCGTCGAAGGAGAGACGGCCAGCCTTACCCTGCTTCGTGGTAATGAGGACGACCCCGTTAGCAGCGCGTGCCCCGTAGAGTGCGGTAGCCGAAGCATCCTTGAGGACCGTGAGGTTCTCGACGTCGGCCATGTTGAAGCCGCTGAGGAGGCTGGTGTAGGGTACCCCGTCGATGACGTAGAGAGGTGACGTGCTGGAGTTCACAGAGCCGATACCACGGATCTGTACCGTAGCGGAAGCACCAGGCTGGCCACTGGTCGTGAAGACCTGGACCCCAGGAGAAGCCCCTTCGAGAGCCGAGGTGATATTAGATCCCGTCTTCTTCGTTAGGCTGGCGACGTCGATACGAGCGGCTGACCCCGTGAAGGAGTTCTTTGTCTGCGTACCATAGGCGACGACGACGACCTTATCGATCGACTTTTCCTCATTCTTTAGGGTGATCTTGAGCTCTTGCCCCGTGATGGCTACTGTTTGGGGGAGGTAGCCAATGCTGGAGACCTTGAGTGTCTTAGCCTCGGCAGGGAGACGGAGCGTGAATTTCCCATTGACGTCGGTCAAGACCCCGTGGGAGGGGAACTCGACGCAGGTCACGGATGCGGCGACCACGGGCTCCTTGTCATCTGCCGCGATGACGACACCGGTGACGGTGACTTGCTTTCTCTGAGCCCACGCTACTCCTATAGATATGCAGAGGAGTAGGACGAAGAGTAAACTCTTTCTCATTAGACTTGTGGTGATTAGGGTGAAACGGATGTTAGATTGCTGTGGGGTAGTGTGACCCTTGGGTGATGACTCCTCGGTCGTCATCTCGCTGTGGTAAAGACGTGGCGTGTGATATCTGATGTGTGTGCCACTTCGAGATGAGGGCCTCTGTTGAGGGATATGCGGCCGCTTGCCACAAGCATTCCTGCGGTCTGGTGGTAGTGTAGTCTGTCGATGTGAGGGTAGGTGGTACTCATATCTCCCTCGTTCCATGGCAGTCTGTGTGCTATATTCAGACTCTATGAGCAAAGGTAGCAATCTTTCTTTTCTAAGCAAGTCCGCTGCTAAATACCTCCTTTTATGGGTGCTATGCTTCTATTTTATAGCCTTTTAATTATCTGTAAGATGGTACGTTCCCATGCGGATACTTACTTAATTTCTTTATGTAGGGTGCGTATATGCTACCGCACGTCGCGCTACTTCTGGCACGTGTATGAGAAGTCTTTGTATTGAGTGGTACCGAGGATAAGTAGGAGGAGAGCCCCAGCCGAATGTCTGCTATCAGATCATTCGGCTGGGGCTCTCCCTTATATTATTATGGTATAGTGGTGTAGACTACCCCTTTGCCTAAGGAGACAAGGAGGCCGTGTGCCGTCTACCTCTATCCGTAGCTACTTATTGCTCTTGCGGCGGTTGCAGTCTCGGCAAAGCATCTGTAGATTCTCTATCTCGGTCTTCCCGCCCTTGCTCCAAGGCTTGATGTGGTCGCCCTCCATCTCTTCGTACTTGTACTTCTTCCCACAGCAGGTGCAGATCCCGCCCTGCTGCTCGTAGACGGTGCGCTTCTGGCTGTCGCTGAAGTCTCGGATGCCGAGCAGGCTCGGGTCGTCGTTCCCGATCGCCTTCTCCAAGACGTACTTATAGATGCCACTCTTCTTGGTCACATCTACATCCGCCATCAGGGTGGCGACCTCCTGCTCCAGTGCTATTGGGTCGTAGGTGTTCTTGTGGTATCTGTTGTAGTAGATCCCCCAGGGAAGCCCCTTCATCTCCTTGCGATAGTTTGGGAAGAGCTCTTCTACCCATGTGATGACCCATTTAAAGTAGTCCCAGAGGTCTTTAGAGTCAGGGTCGTGCTGGTGCTTCATCATACACTCCTCGATGCTCTGTTTGGGGTTCTCTCGGTCACCATACCAATAGATCACGGTCTCCAGGTAGTCCTGTCGGTTAGCTGTTCCCTTGAGGTACTGATTCCCAAGCCCGTAAGCGACACAGCCCGTCTTGCTGAAGTAGCGCTTCGCATCTGATACCCAGGGTCCTGTATAGACCGCATTACGTAGCTCTTGGTCGGTAAGCTCTTCGCCTGCGATATTGATGGTCTTGAACCACTCGAGCTTCTCGCTCTCCGTCCCATCGCAGATATAGACGGTGAGTTCGTAGTCAAGAAGTTGCTCCCTTCGGTCCTCAGGAAGCGAGTGAAATGCCTGAGGCTGCTTGATGCCAAAGAGTCCAGCACAGGAGAAGTCCCCATCGAGGAAGGTGCAGATAGATAGCGTTCGTTGCTGGCCATCAATGAGCTCATAGTGCCCATTCCCGTGATCAGCCCAGTACATGACGTTTAGCGGATAGCCCTTGCTAAGGGTATCGATGACCGCTTGCTGTTGCTCGGGCTTGTAGACGAATTCGCGCTGGTAGGCAGGGCGTACATCCAGCTTGCCTCCATAGGCGACGACACCATTGTCGCCATTGTCTTTGTAGCCGTTGAATAGATCACGGACTTTAATGTGTACGAGTCGAATGTTCATAGGTTCTTGCTATTTGCGTTTGCGGATAAGTATGCGGGCGTATTTCTTTTCCCCATTGATATAGGGATATCCGAAATTATATTCATCAATGCAGGTTGATGCCATCTGTCCTATAATTTCGAACTGATCGGGGTTGTGCTTGTCCAGATAGGTAATGGGTACACCCATTACTCCGTCATAGTCACAGGGAATATCAGCGGTTTTATCTACGTTGATCGCATCGTAGTTGTCGTAGTGAGGGTATTCCTCTGAGTTATACTTCTTGTAGAGGGTGAGCTTCTCGTGTCGTTTCTGGATATCGAGGTTCGTAAACCAAGTTACCCCCGAAACTCGGATCATCCCCTCTTTGTGTGAAGATGCGGTAGCATAGTCCTCGTATATGTGATTGATGAAGAAGCCTGCATTACCCCGGAAGCCATAGCCTAACCATATCTTATTTTGAAGAATGAGGGGGAATATCTCTTTGTAGGTAATGGCATTTTGGTGCCCTATGATGATAAACTTCTTATCATATTTGATTAGTTGAGCGACATATTCGCGGAAGAGGGAGAAGGGAGGATTGGTGACGACAATATCTGCCTCCTCAAGGAACTTGATACATTCTGGACTTCGGAAGTCTCCGTCTCCTTGCAAGGGATGTACCAGCCCTGCAATATTAGGATCGGGAGGTGAGCCGATATCCTCTCCTTCGTACACAAGATAGACAGCTTGCTCTGAGGTGTTTTTGGAAAAGAGATCCGGATTTTGATTCTTGTAGCAGGTCGTGATGAGCTTCTTGAGACCGAGATGATGGAAGTTTAGGACGAAGTAGTAGAAGAAGTTGCTCATCCGAGGATCGTCACAGTTGCAGAGCACCGTCTTGCCTGCAAAGTGCCCTCGATAGTGCTTGAGCTCAGCGTCGATGTCCGCCAGCTGGGTGTAGAACTCATCTTTCTTCCCCTTCTTGGCTTGAGAGAGTTGTTTGTTTGCCATAAGCGCATAGCATGATTGGGCGCTGGCTATCTCTCGGGTGGGCTACTCAGGGCTTGGGTACAAAGAGAAGCGTAGACGCGCCTCTCTCCGTACCTTCAGGCCCTAGGAATAGCCCACGTCACAAGAGATAAGTCACGCCTACGCTATGCGCAGGCGTTCACTGACTTATTCGAGCGACGTAGCTTTGAATTTCCTAGGTTCGAAGGTACTTTCCGAATAAATAGCAAACGCTATGTTAGTACTGAAGATGGAGCGCTATTGGCAGACGCTTCTGCCCGCCTCCAAGTGCAAAGGTAGGGATAATCGGATACCTCCGCAATGGTAGGAAGATCGCATCGGAGTGTGCGGAGCAGATGTGTGCGCCACTGCTTTTTCGCAGGGCTTCCCTTGCTTAAATGAAGGGGGAAGTCGTCTCTTATAGGGTCGTTTTCGAGACCTTCGCATAGAGGGTGATGTGAACCTATATTGGTCGCTGGGTTGACCTATATAGGTCGCATCAACAACCTATATAGGTTCGCGTGACGACCAATATAGGTCGACTCACTGACCAATATAGGTTGATATTATGTCCTTCTATGAGGCTCTGGTGAGGTATCGCAGTCGGAGCTTCTGTCGTATGCGGATGGTGTGGGAGAGGGACTAATGCTCAGCTCTCCTTCTATATAATTAATGCTCTCCTTCTATATAATTAATGTACGCGCGCAGGGTGGAGTGCTTGCGGGGAGAAGTAAGCGTGCGGGGTTCGTAATAGGTATATGAGTACGTGGGTAGAGCTATATAGGATGGCGAAGAAAGCTATATAGCTTTGCACTGATTCCGTATAGCTTTGTGAAGTGATCTCTATTAGGTTATTGCTCCGCGTGGGGATAAAAGTTGCGGACGAGTGGCAGATAAGTTTGGACTACGTACGTGGCTCTAATATCTACGTACGTGGATATTTGGACTGACGTGCCTGGTCTTTAAGACTACGTACATAGACAGAGGAAAACCACTACGTGAAGGCACTTTTTTCTTCACGGGAATGGCACTTTTCCCTCCGCAGGATAAGAGGAATATGCGCGATAAAGCGAAGGGCTTGCCTGATCTCTTCGGAGAGGTATATCGGGGAGCTGGGCGTGCGATGCCTTAGCACTACAAATAGAGGTCAGGACTCTATGCAACAGTCACTATTTGGAAGTACGGGTATTATTACTGTATCTTTGCAGTCGCAAGTCAGGCGGACGAGCAATGAATGACAGGGTTTAGATCGAGAGTGGTAACGAAAAAGTTTCGCTCAAGATTTGGTGGAGTGAAAACTTTGCTTTACCTTTGCACTCGCAAAAGAAACGAACGGCCTAGCGGTGACGCGGGTAGTTTGA
>ERZ1674243.3-NODE-3-length-167378-cov-33.663149_pt1 | contig 167378 bp, 126 predicted proteins | sample MGYA00581201_ERZ1674243 | MGnify/ENA primary metagenome ERZ1674243 (study PRJEB41354, sample SAMEA4873342) | human saliva metagenome | biome: human-associated habitat [ENVO:00009003]; feature: mouth environment [ENVO:08000002]; material: saliva material... | reverse complement strand
TAAGTGATTAGTCGAACTTCTTATCAAATTGGACGGATGCTTCGCCCATAAATTCCTTGATGCGCTGCTCTTCATCACGCTTACAGATCAAGAGGACTCCCTTGCTCTGAGCTACGATACAGTCATTGATCCCCTGGACGACGACCAGTTGCTTCTCGGGATCTCCATCAAGCGAAACGATATTGCCCTCAGCCTCATAGAAGAGAGCCTTGGTGTGGAGAGCCACATTCGCACGAGTCTCCTCACGCTTAAGCTCATAGAGTGAGCCCCAGGTACCGAGATCTGCCCAGCCGAAGTCGACGGGAAGCACCATGACGTTATCCGCCTTCTCCAAGACAGCGTAGTCAATCGAGATATTGGGGCACTCAGAGAAGACTTCACTGACACGGCCCTGCTCCCTATCAGTGGCATAATCGCCCTTCACCTCATCAAGGATAGAGGTCAGCGAAGGCAGGTACTGATGGAAGGCATCGAGGATCGTCTGCACGTTCCATGCGAACATCCCACTATTCCAGAGGAATTCCCCACTCTCGTAGAAGACCTTCGCCATCTCGATATTGGGCTTCTCCGTGAAAGTCTTCACCTTCACAAAGTGCTCATCCTCTGAGTCAGTGAACTGGATGTAGCCATAGCCCGTCTCAGGACGCGAGGGGCGTACGCCGAGAGTGACCAGCTTGGGATGCGCCTTCACATAGTCCAGCGAGCGGCGGATAGCTTCGTCGAAGGCATCCTCTTGCAGGATCAGGTGGTCAGCAGGAGTGACCAGGACGTTAGCATTGGGATTCTTCGCATAGATATGATAGGTCGCCCAGCCGATACAAGGTGCCGTATTGCGGCGCATCGGCTCCAGGAGGATCTGCCCTGGGGTCAGCTCAGGGAGCTGCTCCAGCACAAGGTCTCGGTAGATAGCGTTGGTGACGACGACAAAGTTCTCCTTAGGGATTACCTTAGAGAAGCGATCATAAGTCATCTGAAGAAGGGTGCGACCTGTGGCGAAGATATCAAGGAACTGCTTCGGCTTAGCCTCACGGCTATATGGCCAAAAGCGGCTGCCTACGCCTCCGCCCATGATGACACAATAGTTGTCTGTGTGCATAGTCTTTTTTACTACCGGGGTTAGTATTACTACACAAATATAAGCATTAATACCATACGAGGAGATAGACTACTGGAGTAAAAACGCCAAGTGGCACCCGCCTCAGGAGTGCCCTCCAGAGTACCCAAAGAAGGTGCGACTTCCCCTACATGTTGCACGGAAGAGAGGTTACCCAGCGAAGCCTATCTACCGACTCACAAAAGAGCTACTACGGAAGGAGATAAAGCAAGCAGTACTGGTCACGCCGCTGACCAGTACTGGTTCGTTTCGCCTCTCCATAGGGTCTCTATCTATGAGGCTATTAAAAGGGCAGGTTGGTGCGAAAGAAGCAGACTCAATAGAGGCGCAGGAAATAGAATGCCAGCACCCCTTGGAGCAGGACGAAGGAGGGGACGAGATAACGGAAACGCTTGTGCGAAGTCTTATGATTCCACACGACCATACCAAGGCAGGCACCTAAGGCTCCGCCGAAGGCAGCCAAGAGAAGGAGTGTCCGCTCGGGGATGCGCCAGCCTCCCCCTCAAGCACGCCACTTATCGACGCCATAGATGACAAAGGTCAGGGCATTGAGGAGTAGGAGGAGTACTAAGATGAGATCTGTGGGCTGTAGTCCGAAAGGCTGCATCATGCGATACTGACGAGCTCCAGCTCGAAGATCAAGGTTGATCCAGCTGGTATGCCTGGCTGCGCATAGCGACCATAGGCCAGCTCTGCAGGGAGATAGACTTCCCAGCGGTCACCGATACACATCTGCTGTAGGGCAATGATCCAGCCCTCAATGAGATCACTTAGGCGGAAGGCTGCAGGCACATCGCCCTCCGTACTATCGAAGACCTGCCCATCAATCGTCCGCCCCGTATAGTGAGCCGTAACGATGCTGCGAGGCGACGGGTGCTTACCATCGGCACGCCCTTCGGTAATTACCTTGTAATAGGCTCCTTTGGGCAGAGGCTTAACGCCCGCTTCTTGAGACTTCGCCTTGAGCCAAGCCTTATTAGCCTCGATGTATTCACGCTTCTTCATACACATGCATTTATAAGCCTTCACGACGAAGGCAAAGTAAACCCCGCCTCCACACAATGTGGGGGCGGGGCTGTGATAGGGCTCCTCTACGAAGAGGGATGCCGTTAGATCGAGTAAAGGATACTGATCGACTCGTGGTTGATCACACGGTTGATAGCCTCAGCGAAGATATTGGCTACCGACACGATGTGGATCTTATCTGAGTGCTTACGCAGGGGGATGGAGTCGGTGAAGATCATTTCCTTGAGTGCCGAAGCATTGATACGCTCGGTAGCAGGATCACTCAGTACTGCGTGGCTGGCTACAGCACGGACACTACGTGCGCCATTCTGCATCATCAGGTCAGCAGCCTTACAGATCGTCCCTGCCGTATCAACGATATCATCCACGAGGATGACGTCCTTGCCCGTGACATCCCCGATGATCGTCATCTCAGCGACTTCGTTGGCCTTAGCACGGCTCTTGTGGCAGATGACCATGGGCACGCCGAGGAACTTAGCATAGGAGTTAGCACGCTTAGCACCACCGACGTCAGGCGTAGCGATGACCGTGCGCTCGAGGTCCGAGGTCTGGCGCAGGTAGTCGATGAAGACCATAGAGGCATAGAGGTGGTCCACAGGTACGTTGAAGAAGCCCTGGATCTGGTCAGCGTGCAGGTCCATAGTGATGACGCGCGTGACCCCTGCCGTGCTCAGCAGGTCTGCCATGAGCTTCGCCCCGATAGATACACGAGGCTTGTCCTTACGGTCCTGACGAGCCCATCCAAAGTAAGGGATGACCGCAGCGATGTAGTGTGCGGAAGCACGCTTAGCAGCATCGACCATCAGGAGGAGCTCCATGATGTTGTCCGAAGAAGGATAGGTGGACTGTACGAGGAAGACATCCTTACCACGGATGCTATCCTTGTAGTAGACAGAGAATTCGCCGTCAGCGAAATGCTCTACCTGCATATCACCGAGGTTAATACCCAGGGCTTCGGCGATCTTTCCTGCCAGTTCCAGCGAAGCAGAGCCTGCGAAGATGGCAATGTTCTTTGTGTTGATACTCATTTGACGTGTAAGTTGATTGGGGCTCACCACTATGGAGAGTCATTTAATTGTTTGTGTTACGCTTGAGCACGAGAGCCGTACGTGCGGGGAGGTAGAGGTGCAGCGGTGCCAGTGTAGGGCAGGCTGTAGTCCCAGCCTTCTCGGCAGGCTGCGTGGCATAGGTGAGACTGTCGTCGATGAGGCCATAGCCACCAAAGGCCTTGCAGTCGGTATCGATGACGACGGAGTACGCACCCTCGGGGACATTGATAGGATAGCCAACGTGAGAGCGCGTGGGGTGGAAGTTGAAGACGAAGAGATAGTCCCCGCGCCCGAAGGCCAGAGTCTTATCCTCCTCGTGGATATGATACTGCTCGATATGGAGCGAGGGGAAGTCCTTCACCGAGTCGATGAAGCGAACCATCGCGCGGTCGAACTTCTGCAGGTCGTGGTAGAGAAGATCGGCATTATCTGCGAGGCTCCACTGACGGCGAGCGTAGTGGTAAGACCAGCCATTGCCCTCGCGTGGGAAGTCAATCCATTCGGGGTGACCGAACTCATTCCCCATGAAGTTGAGATAGCCCCCATTCATCGTCGTAGCAGTGGCGAGTCGAATAAGCTTATCGAGAGCAATAGCGCGATCGGTGACGAGCGTGCGGCTTGAGTGGCTCATGTGCCAGTACATATCGGCATCGGCCAGGCGGAAGATGAGCGTCTTGTCGCCCACGAGTGCCTGGTCATGGCTCTCGGCATAGCTAATGGTCTTCTCATCTTCACGACGATTCGTGAGCTCATGCCAGATCGCACCTGGGCTCCACTCCTCGTCGGGGTGATCCGTGATGAGCTTCGTCCAGAAGTCGGGGATATTCATCGAGAGGCGGTAGTCAAAGCCAAAGCCTCCGTCCTCGATGGGAGCAGCGAGACCAGGCATACCGCTCACCTCTTCGGCGATCGTGATCGCATCGGGGTAGACGCTATGGATCAGCTTATTGGCCAGCGTGAGGTACGCCATAGCATCGGCATCCTGATGACCATTGAAGTAGTCGGAGTACGAGGTGAAGCACTCGCCGAGGCCGTGGTTGTAGTACAGCATCGAGGAGACGCCGTCGAAGCGGAAGCCGTCGAACTGGAAGACCTCCAGCCAATACTTACAGTTGGAGAGGAGGAAGTGGATGACGTTGTTACGCCCGTAGTCGAAGCACAGCGAGTCCCAAGCGGGATGGTCACCACGAGGACCTTCGTGGAAGAAGAGCGTGCGAGAGCCGTCATAGCATGCCAGCCCTTCGACCTCATTGCGTACGGCATGGCTGTGCACAAGATCCATGATGACCTTGAGACCAGCTGCGTGAGCAGCATCGATGAGCGCTTTCAGTTCGTCGGGCGTCCCGAAGCGACTACTGGGTGCGAAGAAGCTCGATACATGGTAGCCAAAGGAGCCATAGTAAGGATGCTCCTGGATAGCCATGATCTGAATGGCATTATACCCGAGGTCAATGATACGGGGCAGGACCTTCTCTTGGAACTCACGGTAGCTACTTACCTTGCCCTCCTCTGACGACATACCTATGTGGCACTCGTAAATCATAAGGGGCTCTTCGGTGCGAGCTGGACGTGCATGACGGAAGGTATAGCTATCCTCGGGTGCCCAGACCTGAGCGCTGAAGATACCCGTCGAGGGATCTTGTACTACACGCGTAGCCCAGGCTGGGATACGCTCACCACTCCCATAGCCCCAGTGGACAAAGAGGCGATAGAAGTCACCGTGACGCATTGCCTTGTCAGAGATGCAGATCTCCCAGTTGCCATAGTCATCGACACGCTTGAGCTTCCACACCGACATCGTCTGCCAGTTGTTGAATGAGCCAATGAGATGCACGCTCTGAGCTCCAGGGAGGAACTCACGGAGGATCCAGCATCCCTTCTCCTTATTATGGTGTAGGCCATAGTGAAGGTAGCCGTCGGCAAACTGCTCCAAGGGAATATCTCCACCTTGAGTGATCGAGCGCTCACGGGCATGAGTGAACTCCATGCGGCGGCGGATACGCTCTTCGTAGGGCTTAAGCCATGGGTCATTTGCTGCTAACTTCGTCATAGTCTTTGTGCGTTGAGGCCAGTTGCTGGCGTGAAGTGATGAGGAGTGGACCTATTTGAGATTGAGTATTAAGGTGGAGGGAAGCTGTGCAAGGAGCTCTTCACAAGTATCGAAGGACTCCTGCCAATAGGTGTAGCTGACGACCACGAGGTCACACTCGGCGGGGACAGAGCAGAGCTTATCTGTTGTGATAATCTCTTCTCCTGGATGAGAATTGAGGCTCTCACGTGCGACTCCGGTGGAGAGGACAATGCGCAGTGTAGCCTGATTATTTTCGGCCATCGTGCGGGCATAGGGCAAGAGACGCAGGTCGCTGGCACTACGCACATACACGAGGATATGCTTAGGTGAATCAAAGGAACGGCTCAGCAGGATACCTACCGAGCAGGGAGCACGGTGCACGAAGAAGGCCATCTTGTCGCGCAGCATGCTATGGATGGAGAGGAGGCTCTCCGTGGTGCGCATCGGCAGTGAGCCCATGAAGCGGCTCATCTGCTGACGCATCGAGCTGGCCTCACGGTCATCTTCATCCGAGGAGAGACGTACGCCAGCCCCTACGATCAGAAGGTTGTAGCGCTCCGAAGTGAGCTTATTCAGCACGGCACTCTCTACCTCATCAGCTACGACATAGTCGGTCTCGAGAGGCTGCTCCAGCTCTTCGGCAGCACGAAGGATGGGGCGGAAGCTATCTTGATAGAACTTATCCGCCTCGATGGGATTGATATCCTTGTCGGTAGTGATGTGCAGGGCCGTCACATTGGGGTGAGCGCCACCACGGCGTAGGAGCTGATTCGTCAGATGCAGCAGCGTAGCCCCCGAGGAAGGACGACCAAAGGAGAGGAGCACCTTAGCTCCTGCCTGCTTATCAATAGTCTCGATGCGGTCACGCTTACGCTCCTTCATGCGGATGAAGACATTGATCAGGTGCACCATCGGCATCGTCATCACTGTCGTGATCACCGTCATCAGCACCAGTACCGCATAGATCGTCGGAGGAAGGATCTTCATCTCATAGCCGATACCCAAGACGACGAGCTCCATCAGCCCACGGGTATTCATAAAGGCACCGAGATAGATGCTGCTCTTGGGGCTTTCGCCAGAGAAGCGAGCAGAGACATAGGTGCCACCGACCTTCCCAATGACAGCGACAAGAGTGAAGAGCCCGAGGAGCATCCAGGTAGCAGGGCTATCGATCAGCCCCAGCTCGGTCTGCAAGCCGCTCGACACGAAGAAGAGCGGAAGGAAGAGCATCAGCGAGACGTCCTCGATCTTGTCGGTAAGAATCTTGCGGAAGGAGAGATCCTCTGGCATGACGAGCCCGAGCATGAAGGCTCCGAAGAGGGCGTGCATACTCAGCAGCTCGGTGATGTAGGAGGAGAGCAGGAGGAGGATGAAGATCACCCCGACCATACCATGGCTGATGACCTCCGTATTGTTGTACACCTTCCCCGCTACACGGAAGAGCGGGCGGATGATACCAAACATCACCAGCAGATAGACAATGAGGAAGAGTAGATTGTAGCCTGTGCTCAAGATACTCCCACTCTGCGAGATCGCGATGATCGCAGCGAGCATGAGCCAAGCAGTGATATCACCAGCAGCAGCCGTAGAGAGGGAGAGCTTCCCGAGGTGCGTGCGCTGTAGATGGTTCTCCTGGATGATACGCGCCAACACAGGGAAGGCCGTGATACTCATAGCGATCCCGATGAAGAGAGCGAAGGGCGTGAAGTCCGTTAGGCTCGAGGCATACTCCGTATATATAGCGTAGCTGAGCGGTAGGGAGAGTGCAAATGGGATGAAGATCCCAGCATGGCTGATGATAAGGCTACTCTTGAGCTGACGACGGATATCCCCTAAGCGAAGCTCCATACCGATGGCGAACATAAAGAGAATCAGCCCAAAGTTGCTTAGCAACTGGATATTAGGAAGGCTCTCCGCTGGGAAGAGTGCACCAAAGAGCTCGGGAGACACACGCCCAAAGAGCGATGGGCCCAAGAGAATCCCTGCGACGATCTCCCCGATGACGGCAGGCTGACGCATCTTGCGGAAGACCCACCCCATGATACGGGCGGCCAGGAGGATAATAAGGATCTGGAGGAGGAGCACCCCGATGGTGGAGTGTACATGGTGTGTGACGCTGGTACTGAAGTCTCCGAAGGCAGAAGAGAGCGTCGCGACTTCTTCTGTGGGACGTAATGCCGTAGGGGTAAGTGCCTCACCTAACTGGAGCGTCCCCCAAAGGGCAGCCACAGAGGCAAGCAGTATCACGATGTAGAAGACATAGGGAAGGACTCCCCGTTCTTTAGGCATGCTGTTCCGTTGTGTTGTAAGCGCGGGCTGCGGCAGATGGAGGGTACTCGTCCTCGTCAGCCAAGCCCATACGCACCGCCAAAGATACAAATTCTTTAGGAGGTAGGCAGTAGGCCACACACACCTCCAGAGGGGATCTTACCTACGGTACATCCTCCTATTCAGACACGTATAGCGCACATTTCTCAGCACACCTCCATACACATTATATATACGCCCATAGAAAGGGCTAATAATTAAGATTGCATTTTATGATTATCTTTGCAAGAGATTACAATTAATACTTAAAACGTAAAGCAAAACAAGCAATGGGAAAGTTCATCCAAGAGTTTAAGGAGTTCGCCCTCAAGGGTAATGTCATGGATATGGCTGTCGGTATCATCATCGGTGGTGCCTTCGGTAAGATCATCACTTCGCTGGTCAATGACATCATCATGCCTCCCATCGGTCTCATCACGGGCAACAGCTTCGCTGACGCTAAGTACGTCCTGCGTCCTGCCGAACTCGATGCTGCTGGCAAGACTGTCAAGGAAGCAATTGAGCTGAACTGGGGTAACTTCGTCCAGACGACTGTGGACTTCTTCATCATCGCCCTCTGTATCTTCCTCATGATCAAGGCCATGAACTCTTTCCGCAAGAAGGAAGAAGAACAGCCCGAAGCTCCTGCAGCTACACCTGAAGATATCGAGCTCCTCCGCGAAATCCGCGACGAGCTGAAGCGCCGCGGCTAAGCTTCCCTCCCGCCCTCTGTGGCTGGTACAGCATCAAGCCCTTCTCTGAGTACCATGCTCGGAGAAGGGCTTTTCACTTTCCTCCCCTAAGCTAGCAAGTTAGCGACTAAGAGTAGAGCATATACGAGGCAATATAAGTGGAGGATGTAAACCACTATTCGTGTGGAGGGCGAACCAATAGTGGTCGATGAGTGAACCAATAGTGGTCACGACGTCGACCAGTATTGGTCCGAAAGCGAACCTATATTGGTCGGAGCGGTGACCAATATGAGACTGTTGCTTAGAGTCCTGTCCTCTATTTAGAGCGCTAAGGCTTCGCCCACCCAGCTCCCCGATATGCCTCTCTGAAGTGACCGAGCAAGCCCTTCGCCTTATCGCGAGTACTCCTCTTATCCAGCGAAGGGAAAAGTATAGTTCTCATGAAGAAAAAAGCGCCTTCACGTGGTGGTTTTTCCTCATCTATGCACGTAGTCTTAAAGACCTGGTACGTAAATCCAAATATTCACGTACGTAGATATTAGAGCCACGTACGTAGTCCAAACTTTTCTGCCACTCATCCATAAGTTTTATCCCTACGCGGAGCAACAACCTAATATAGGTCACTTCACAAAGCTATATAGGAATCAATCCAAAGCTATATAGCTTTCTTCGCCATCCTATATAGCTCTACCCACGTACTCAATATAGGTTAACCTCCCTCCCCTCGGGAGACTGCTCCATGATCCGACCCAAATGGAAGTCTCCTTGATCACAACTCGAGGAGCGAGCTATCTGAGGATAACTTCCCAATCAACAGAGTCCGAAAAAGTTGGCGTATCTTTGGTAATCCACTCCTCTCCCCATGAGAAGAGGCACTCATCTGGAGGCAGATCGCCTCCCTACCCTATCAAGAATACTTATGAGTAATAAGCGTACCATCCCCACCTCCGAGCTCATCATCAATGGTGACGGCTCTGTCTTCCACCTTCATCTGCGTCCCGAGCAGCTCGCTGACCGCGTCTTCCTCGTCGGGGACCCCGCACGAGTTGACATGGTCGCTTCACGCTTCGACTCCATCGAGTGCAATGTATCGAGCCGCGAGTTCCACACCATCACAGGCTCTTACAAGGGCAAGCGCATCTCCATCGTCAGCCACGGCATCGGCACGGACAATATCGACATCGTCCTCAATGAACTGGATGCCCTGGCGAACATCGACTTCGAGACCCGCCAAGAGAAGGACACCTTCCGTCAGCTGACCCTCGTACGCGTCGGCACCTCGGGCGGACTACAGGACGAGACTCCTATCGGCACCTACGTTGCAGCCGAGCACTCCATCGGCTTCGACGGTGTGATCTACTTCTACTCTGATACGGCACGCATCCGCAATCGCGCCTTCGAAGAAGCTCTCATCAGTCAGCTCGAGTGGAAGATCGAAGGCCTGCGCCCCTACGTCGTGGCTGCAGACAAGAGCCTCATCCAGCAGATCTGTCAGGATGACATCCTGCGCGGGAACACCATCGCTGCTAATGGATTCTACGGTCCCCAAGGTCGCCAGCTGCGCCTCCCTCTGCAAGACCCCAAGCTCAATGAGAAGATTCAGGGTTTCAACTTCGAGGGCTACCGTCTGACAAACTACGAGATGGAGAGCTCCTCCCTCGCTGGGCTTGCCGCTCTCATGGGGCACCGTGCCATGACCGTCTGCTGTATCATCGCTGGGCGTAAGGCACAGAACATGAACACCGACTACAAGGGTAGCATCGAGGGGCTTATTGACCTCGTCCTCGAGCGTATCTAAGCCCCCTCCACAGCTAAAAAATGGAGGCACTTTCGCTCAAGGCCCTATTATACATCTTCATCGGAGGAGGCTCAGGAAGCCTCCTCCGTTACCTTATTGGCTGGGGGACAGCACAACTCCTCGGACGGCCTACCCCATGGGCGACCTGGGGTATCAACCTCCTGGGCTCCCTTCTCATCGGTCTGCTCTTGGGGCTGATGATGCGCCCTACGGGACTCAGCTCTGACTACCGCCCGCTACTCATCATCGGATTTTGCGGTGGCTTCACGACCTTCTCCACCCTCTCGGCAGACCTCGTGAACTACCTGCGTAGCGGGGAGCTTCTCACAGCTCTCGCCTACCTCAGCCTTAGCCTCATCGGGGGCGTCCTACTGGCTTACCTCGGCCTTCGCTGGGGGCGCACCCTCTGATAGTACCCTAATCCTACGCTATGCACAGACCTCTACGCTTTCTCACCCTACTCCTTTCCCTCACAGCACTCACCGAGAGTGCCCTTGCTAAGCCCATCGACCAAGCGACAGCCTCGCAGCTGGCACGCCAAGTCCTCCGCGTCAGCAACACCTCCGCACGTAGCCTCCAGCACCTTCAGCTCACCGAGCGCCCTACCTACTATATATATAATGTAGGGGGAGGTGGGGGCTTTGCACTCATCGCCAAGGACGATACAGGAGGAGCTATCATCGGCTACAGCGACCGCGGGAGCTTTGACCTGGAGCGCATGCCCCAGGAGCTCAGAGCGCTTTTCTCTACGCTTGACCAGCCTCAGCCCGCCACACAAGGCAAGAGCGAAGCACGCGCCTTTGCCTATCCGCCCAAGCACGGGAAGGTAATAGCCCCCTTGGTTAGCTCGCGCTGGGGGCAAGGCCACCCCTATAGCCTCGGTACCCCGACCTATACCGACAGCGATGGCGACCAGCAGCACATGTATGCTGGGTGCGTAGCCGTGGCTATGGCTCAGGTGATGTACTATCATCAGTGGCCTGCTCAAGGCACTGGATCCAAGTCGCACAATCAGCTCGGCTATCGCGACTTCTCCGCAAGCCACTACCGCTGGAGCGATATGCGCCCCGTCTATGGGAACAATGAGCGCTATATCGGCTCGGGGAACAACCCTCGTGTACGCCCCGATGATGATCCGATCTTCACCTCGGTAGCCCAACTCATGTCCGACCTCGGCGTCGCCGTATCTATGGGCTACACCCAGTACGCCAGTAGCACCTCCTCAGAGCAGGCTGCCGCAGCCCTCTCGACCTACTTCAGCTATGATGCTACGCCTGCTCTATCGGCCTCGGTCCTTGGGATGAGCACGATCGAGCGTCTTCTAAAAGAAGAGCTTGAAGCGGGCTTCCCCATCTATGTCAGTGGCATGAATCGGAGTGGGGGCAAGCTCTATGGCCACGCTTGGGTCGTGGACGGAGTGGATGCCGACGGGCTCTTTCACATGAACTTTGGCTGGGACGGGCAAAGCGATGGCTACTATTCGCTCCGACGCATTGCCCCCGGACAAGCCGGGAATGAGTTCGCTGGTCGTAAGGTCGACTTCTCCCAAGGGATACAAATCATCTTAGCCCGTCCCAAGCGCACAGGTACAGCTCCGCTCTCTGATGAGGTGAAGGGCATGGGATCAGGGTTAGCAAGTCACTACTCAGCCTTCCTCCGCCTGCATGAAGCTGGAGGCATGAAGCGTGCACGCAAGAAAAGCATCGATGTAGACCTCGCTGGCTTCATCAACAAGGGCCTTCCCTTCAAGGGTGACTACGGCTATGGACTCTACGACAGCGAAGGGCATCTCCTGCGTATCTACCCCTCCAAGTACCACAGTGCAGGGGGCTTCACCAAGGTCAAGCTCTATGGACAGATGGTCGACGGGCAGTACATCAGTGAGGAGATGGCCGAGACGGACCGCTTAGCTATCGAGGGCCTCGCAGCGGGTATCTACGCCCTGCGCCCGATGAGTTCACGCCTCCAAGAGGATGGGAGCTGGACACCCTGGCAGCTCATCCTGGATGCCCCCACCCTGGGTCTTCGTCTCACAGAGAGTGAGGTGGAGGTCATCGAGGAGGACGGCTTCGACCGAGGCTTCCAGATCATGGAGCCCCTGCAGCAGCCCGCACTCTACCCAGGTGATGAAGTCCGTCTCCCCCTCGTCATCAAGCATCTCGCTGCTACCAGCCGCGATACCCAGCTCGTCCTTCGCCTCTATGACGAAGCAGGCAAGCTCGTCGAGGGCTTCCAAGAAGCAGCACCGCTTGAGCTGGAGTTCACGCCTATGGAGACACGCCTTGTCCACCTACCTCTCACCCTCCCTGCAGGGATACAAGCAGGGCGCTATCGTCTCTCGCTTGAGGTAAAGCACGGTGATGGGAGCAGCACCTATCCGACACAGAGCTATCAGCTTCGTGAGGAGACCTATCTCACGGTATCAGCTCCCATCACGGGACGCGTACAGGCCGTAGGTGCTCAGATCACAGATGCCGCAGGGCAAGAACTCAAGAGCTACCCTGTAGACCTCACTACGGATAGGAGCCCATACCTTGCAGTCAGCGTGAAGACTCCTTCATCCAACACGTCTCTCGGCACGATACGCCTCTACCTCGAGGATGCTACGACGGGGAGCCGTACACTCTGTGCAACACGTACCCTCACCCACTCGAGCTTCTACACGATGACCAACATCGTCAAGAGCGATGCCCTCACCCAGCAGCTTCTCGGCAACCTCATCACAGGTAGAGCCTACCGCGTCGTGGCAGAGGTCACACAGGGTGAGACGGTGTACAGCGCTTGGGCACCTAACGAGCCTGCCGTCTACGTGACCTTCATCATAGGACGAAGCCCAGAGACGCCACCGGCCACCGAGGTTCGTCCTGCCGAGCCCGCAACTGAGGAGCAGCCTGAGCCTGAGCCAGCACCTACACCTACACCTACACCTCAGCCACAGCCTACGCCTCAGCCCTCACCCCAGCCGACTCCGAAGCCTCAGCCTACACCAGTGCCCGTGCCTGATCCCAAGCCGGAGCCTAAGCCGACACCAACTCCAACTCCAAAAGAAGAGGAGTATCAGGAAGGGCAACTTCGCTACTTCCCCAGCGAAAGCCGTGTTGAGGTCTTCGGCAAGCAGCTCCTTCGTCTGGAAGTCTTTGACCTGACGGGTAAGCGTCTTATCCTCCATACCCTCACAGGTACGACACAGGCAAACCTCTCGCTCAGCACCCTGCCACACGGGCTCTACCTCGTACGCGTGCTGGATGGGACGAGCTACTCGACGCACCGTATCGCCCGATGATCAGGCGAGCGGTATTGGCTACAACGGATATTATCACTACCTTTGCCACGCAATTACAGAAGCCTTGCCCACGGGCAACAGACTTCACACAGGCGGCTGTGGTGTAATTGGTAGCCACGTCAGACTTAGGATCTGATGCCGCGAGGCGTGGGGGTTCGAGTCCCTTCAGCCGCACTGAAAGCAGGCGATCTACTCTATCGATGAGTAGACCGCCTGCTTCTCTTTTATGCGTGGGGGCGCTATTTGTTTGGTAAATGCCCTGCCATGGCTTACCTTTGCGCCCAAGAACTAAGGACAAAGGGGTGCTCACCGCACATACGATGGTGAGCTGAGATGATACCCTCAAGACCTGACCCAGATCATGCTGGCGTAGGGATTGTTCATCGACCATTATCTACCCTTCCCCCTTCAGCTCTGCATTACTATGCCTATGAATAAGTATTGTATGATGAAGAGAAAAACAACGATCCTCTCCACCGTGGTCCTCTCGGCCACAGCTACCTTCCTAACCTCTCCCTCCATAGCTACAGCTACACAGCTCGCTGATAGTCTCAGCACGCACCGTCTCGAGGAAGTGCAGGTAACTGCTACGCGCGCTTCGGCAAAGACGCCGATGTCCTTCACCAATGTATCGAAGGGTCAGCTACTGAAGTCCAACCTTGGGCAAGACGTCCCCTATCTCCTTCTGCAGACACCCTCGGTAGTAGCGACGAGCGAACCTGGTATCGGTATCGGCTACACCTATCTCCGAGTGCGCGGGGTCGATGCCGCTGGTATCAACATCATGACTAATGGCGTGCCGCTCAATGACTCCGAGAGCCAAGGGGTCTTCTGGGCAAATATGCCGAACTTCTCCTCCAGCATCCAGGATGCTCAGCTCCAGCGTGGCGTCGGGACCTCATCTAATGGCTCTGCGGCCTTCGGTGCCAGCCTCAACCTCCGCACTGACCACTTCTCTATGACGCCGACTGCCTCCCTCACCCTCCTCGGTGGATCTTACAATACCTTCCGCCGTGATGTCCACGCCTCCACAGGGCGCATCGCAGGGCATTGGGCCTTAGAAGCTCGCCTTGGCAAGACGACTACGGATGGCTACATCGACCGCAGTGGCACGGAGGGCACCTCCTACTTCATCCAGGGAGGGTACTTCGGGGAGAACACCATCCTCAAGCTCCTCTCCTTCGGCGGAAAGCAGCGCACAGGTATCGCTTGGAACGGACTTAGCCCCGAGGAAGAAGCCGTCTACGGCCGACGCTACAACTCCGCTGGGCACATGAATCCCGGCAGCACACCTCAAGATGCTCGCTACCGATACAATACGGACAACTATGAGCAGTATCACTATCAAGCACAGCTCACCCAGCGTCTGAGTGAGGGCTTGATACTCAATCTCACCGCACACTATACCAAGGGTTACGGCTTCACCGACGAGTACCGCACGGGGCGTAAGCTCAAGGAATACGGGCTGAAGGAATTCATCCTGCGCGATGAGAATGGAGCTGCTATCCTCGACAAGGATGGCAAGGAGCAGAAGGTCAAGAAGATCACGCTGCTTCGCACCAAGTACCTTGACAATGATTTCGCAGGGGGTATCGCGACGCTCGACTATAAGTCCGACCGTCTGGAGCTCACTGCTGGGCTGTCTGCTAACCACTATGCGGGCGATCACTACGGTGAGCGCCTTCCCGTCACTCCCTACCCTTACCTCGTAGAGCCCAATGAGCGCTACTACGAAGACAAGGCCAATAAGACCGATCTCTCAGGCTTCGTCAAGGCGAACTATGAGGTAGTGACTGGTCTCAACCTCTTTGCCGACCTCCAGTACCGCTTCATCGACTACCGCATCGCTGGTACGATCGACCACTTCATCAAGAATAGCCAGGGAGCTATGGTAGCACAAGAGATCAACCTCAAGAAGACCTTCAACTTCCTCAATCCTAAGGCAGGGCTCTTCTATCAGTTCGCTCCCCAGCATCACGTCTATGGCTCGGTCGCAGTAGCTCACCGAGAGCCCAATCGTAAGAACTACACTGAGGTCAGCCCCAAGGACTACCCTCGTGCTGAGCGCCTCACGGACTACGAAGTAGGCTACGGCTTCCGCAGTCGCTCCTTCACCGCTGGGCTCAACCTATATTATATGGACTACCACGACCAGCTCGTGCTCAATGGTAAGCAGAGCGATGTCGGCGGTAAGCTCAGCGAGAACGTAGCCAGCAGCCACCGTATGGGTGCCGAGCTCAATGCTTCATGGAAGATCTGCCCCATGCTTCGCTGGGATCTGGCAGGTGCCGTCAGTAAGAACCAAATCAAGCGGTACAACCTCTATGCTTGGAGCGATCAGGCTGGTGACGAAGTGCTGACGACCTACGACCGCACTCCTATCGCTTACTCGCCCCAGCTTGTCCTAAGCAATACGCTGACCTTTACGCATCGTGCCTTCGAAGCGGCCCTTACCTCGCAGTACGTCGGTATGCAGTACCTCGATAATACGGGGAGCCGTGAGCGCAGTCTCCCAGCTTACCACGTAGCCAGCCTACGCTTAGGCTATGAGCTCCCCGTACACTTCGTGCGAAGCTGGAGCATCAGTCTGCAGATCAACAATCTCTTCGATGCACGCTACTCCAGCAATGGAGGTGCAGGCTACACCTTCGACAAGAAGGGTGCGATCAGCAGCTACACCTGGACCTATCCTCAGGCTGGTATCCACGCCTTCCTCGGCACAACCATCACAATATAATCTCTACCTTTACGGTCTATGGATATGACCGCTCTCCTCTCCTTCCTCTCCTCGCACGTCCTGGAGCTCGTCACGCTCGTCGTGTCACTCATCTGGCTGTACCTCGAGTACCGCGCCAGCATCTGGCTCTGGCCCGTAGGTATCATCCTACCTCTGCTATGGATACCGATCTGCTATCAGAGTCATCTCTATGGCATGCTCGCTATCAATGTCTACTACCTCGTGACCAGCATCATCGGCTGGATAGCATGGCTACGCAAGGGCAATGCCGAGGGAGAAGAAGTTCCCATCTCTAATATTCCAGCGAAGGCTGGGGCGATCTACCTCGCCCTGGCCTTCGTGGGTTACATCGCTCTGCTCTTCCTCCATCCCTTCATCCCCGAGTGGCAGCTCCCTTGGGCGGATGGACTCATGACGATAGCCTCGGTCATCGGCATGCTCTGGATGGCACGGAAGTGGCGCCAGCACTGGCTCTGCTGGATCATCGCGAATGCTGCTGGCTTCATCGCCCTCTACGGAGCAGAGGACTACATCTCCTCCTTCGTCTACGTCGTGAACTTCGTCACCGCCTTCTTCGGCTACAGCAAGTGGGGGCAGCTGATGAAGCAGTCCGACAAGCACACCGCCTAAGTAGCCCCCGACACCATGCGCACCTACCCTCGCTTCACTCAGGAGACCCTCCCGCAGACTCTCGTCCTCGCGAACGGAGCCTTCCCCACCGCCCCGACGCCCCTTGCTCTCATCGACCACTGGATACTGGGCAAGGAGGACTACAGCCTCACCTGCTGTGACGGCGCCGTCAATAAGCTTCGTCGCTATACCGACCGCCTGCCCGATGCGGTCATCGGGGACCTCGACTCGGTATCTCCTGCGCTCAAGGATCTCTTAGCGGGGCGCATCCAGCACTTCCCGGATCAGGATACCAACGACCTGACGAAGACCTTCACCTATCTCCATTCGCGCTACGGGAAGCAAGCCATCACCCTCCTCGGTGCCAGTGGCGGACGCGAAGACCACCTCCTTGCGAACCTCGCACTCCTCCCGACCTATGCGCCCCTTGTCGAGGACCTCGTGATGCTCACCGACGAAGGCTACTTCCTCCTTATCACCGAGCCCTCCACGATCGAGGTCTTGATCGGGCAGCAGATATCGATCTTCAACTTCCAGCGGACACCCATCAGCCTCGGAGGAGTACGCTGGCCCCTTGTGGAGGCTACGCTCCCTGCACTGTGGTGTGGCTCACTGAACTGCGCCATCGAGAATCAGATCACCGTCCACACCACCTCCCCCATCCTCATCTATCTGGCCAATGTCTGAGCAGGAAGCCCTCACCATCGTCCTTGGTGCACTGGATCAGCTCACGCCACGGCGCACCAATCCCCCCACACTGATGGAGCTGACTCTATGCCTTGGTTATAGTGAGTCTGAGCTGGACGAAGCCTTCGCGACCCTCTTTGCCTGCCGTGCAGACGAAGCTCTCGCGCTCTTCTCTCAAGACGCTCTTCGCCTGTGCCCTGCGGAGTTCCTCTCCGACTACCCCACACGACTGACCCTTGACAGCAGCTACACAGGGTCCGTCTCCTACTGCTTCTTCCCCTACCACTTCGGCGAGCTGCTTTTAGCCACTACGCCACTCGGGCTGTGCTACAGCAGCTTCACCCTCGGCGACTGGCAGGGGACTTACGCTGAGCTACGCCAGCTCTACCCCCAAGCTACGCATGACCTCAAGGTCGAGCACGAATACCTCCAGCAGGCTATTCGCTACCTCAAAGCCCCGACGACGGAGGCTCTTCCCCCACTCCACCTCATCGGCACGCTCTTCCAGCGGAGCGTCTGGATGAGTATGCTTCTCATCCCAGAGGGGAGCCACACCAGCTATCAAAGCCTCGGTGAGACCTTCGGCATGCCTCAGGCCGCCCACGCCGTCGGGTCAGCCGTAGGAGCCAATCCCTTAGCCCCCTTCATTCCGTGCCACCGCGTCCTGCCGAAGGAGCACACCATTGGCCACTACCACTGGGGGGTCGCGCGCAAGGCCCTACTCCTCATACCCGAGCTTCTCGCACCACAAGCATAGCCCTCTGCACCCTTATCACACAAAGCCCCCGCATCGGTTGCCCAATAGGAGCACGATGCGGGGGCTAACTATTTGTACCCAACTCCACGGGCAAGGAAATCACACATGGTAAACTATCTGAGGCTTAGGCGTGTTCTCCTATTGCCTATTTATTTAAGTATTTAATAATATACCCCGATGAGTATCAATCTACCTCCTTCTTCTCTCCCCCGCGTCGTCATTGCGGGCGGAGGCTTTGCTGGGCTCAAGCTGGCACAAGCTCTTGACTCTTCGCTCTTCCAGATCGTCCTCATAGACCACCACAACTACCACCAGTTCCCCCCACTCATCTATCAGGTCGCCTCATCGGGTCTGGAGCCCAGCTCCATCGCCTTCCCTTTCCGTGCAGCCTTCAAGCGCAAGAAGAACTTCATCTTCCGCCTGGCGAACGTCATCGGCGTCGAGCCTGAGCAGAAGCAGCTCATCACCTCGGTGGGCGAAGTGCCCTACGACTACCTCGTCTTGGCATGCGGTGGTACGACGAACTACTTCGGCAATGAGCAGGTCGCCAAGCATAGCCTGCCGATGAAGACCCTCTACGAGTCGATGAACCTGCGCAACGTCCTGCTGCAGAACATCGAGAAGGCACTCGTCTCCGACAATCCCGAGACCCGCGAAGCCCTCCTCACGGTAGTGATCGTCGGTGGCGGTCCTTCAGGCGTAGAGATCGCAGGGGCGCTGGCAGAGATGAAGCGCTATGTCCTGCCGAAGGATTACCCTTACATGGAGACGGACCAGTTCAAGATCCACCTCATCGACGCTTCACCCCGCCTCCTGCAGGCGATGAGTGAGAAGAGCTCTCGCACCGCCGCCGAAGGTCTCACCTCCCTTGGCGTCGAGATCCACCACAATACGATGGTCACCGACTACGATGGCCGCGTGCTTACCCTCGGTGATGGGACGAAGATGAATACCCGCACAGTCATCTGGGTCAGCGGTATCGTCGCCAACACCGTTGAGGGGATCCAGGCCGACTCTCTCGGTCGTGGCAAGCGTATCCTTGTCGATGGCTACAACGAAGTACAGGGTGTACCCGACGTCTTTGCCCTCGGTGACCAGTGCCTCATGACGGCTGACCCAGCCTACCCTCAGGGACACCCTCAGATGGCTCAGGTAGCTATCCAGCAGGCAGCCCTGCTGGCGAAGAACCTCAAGGCACGCCTCACAGGAGCAAAGCAGCAGACCTTCCGCTACAAAGACCTTGGCTCGATGGCGACCATTGGCCGAAACCGTGCCGTCGCTGAGATTGGCAAGGCCAAGTGGGGTGGCTTCACAGCCTGGCTCCTCTGGCTCGTCGTCCACCTGCGCTCCATCCTCTCGGTGCGCAACAAGGTCATCGTCCTCCTCAACTGGATATGGAACTATGTGACCTACGACCGCTCACTCCGCCTCATCCTCAAGCGTAACGTGCCTGTCGATCCCTACCAAGCTCGCCAAGAGCGTCTCGCCAACCGAGACACCCATGTAGAGTAGGTAGCTGGCATTCCCTCTTACTGATAAGGCCCACCCGGTACGATACAGGGTGGGCCTTATTGCAAGGTACCGCCGCAACCAATATAGGTCAGCGGGCGAAGCTATATAGGTCGCGAAGGCAAGCTATAGGAGACTGTTGCCGAGAGTCCTGTCCGCTATTTAGAGTGCTAAGGCATCGCACGCCCAGCTCCCCGATATGCCTCTCCGGAGTGATACACAAGCCCTTCGCCTTATCGCGCGTATTCCTCTTATCCAGCGAAGGGAAAAGTGGCATTCTCGCGAAGAAAAAAGTGCCTTCACGTAGTGGTTTTCCTCTGTCTACGCACGTAGTCTTAAAGACCAGGCATGTAAATCCCAATATCCACGTACGTAGATATTAGAGCCACGTACGTAGCCCAAACTTTTCTGCCACTCGTCCACAACTTTTATCCCTACGTGGAGCAACGACCTAATATAGGTTCGCTCATCGGCCAATATAGGTTCACACCTCGTACCACTATTGGTTCATACCTCACACCTCTCTACTCATTCACTCCACAGGCCGCTATTCGTTCAGGCTCTTCGCCTTCATCGGATGGTGGTACCCACGGCTATGCCTTGCATCTACCCCTCATAGAGCCACACTCTCGAACCCACGCTCTTTACCAGCTTGCCCCAAGCGTAGCACGGACACTTACCCCATCAAGTATGGAGCGAAAAATATGGGGCGCATTCCCTTGGAAAGTCGTATCTTTGCCCGCGAGGCTCAATACATAAGAAGGAATTGGGCTGTGATGAGATATTACATATGATCAAAAGACTTTGTTTGGCTTGTGCGGGGCTCCTGCTCCTCTCTTCATGTGGTGAGTACTACCGCGTGCAGAAGTCCACGGACCTCGGGGAGCGCTACTCCTTCGCCAAGAAAAGCTATAATGAAAAGAAATATGGGCGCGTCGTGAGCCTCCTCGAAGACATCGTCCCCCAGCTCGTCGGTACGAACGAAGGCCCTCAGAGTACCTATCTCTTGGCCGACGCCTACCTCCAGCGGGGCGATGAGAGCGAAGCTTCACGCTACTTCCAGAACTACTATACGAGTTACCCCAAGGGACCCATGGTCGAGGAAGCCCGCTTCAAGGCTGGCTACTGCCTCTTCCAGGCATCGCCCGACCCACGACTGGATCAGAGCGCTACCATCGGGGCGATCAAGGAGCTCCAGTCCTACCTCGACTTCTACCCCAAGGGCAAGCATAGCTCGGAGGTTGAGCTGATGCTCTTTGAGCTACAGGACAAGCTCGCCTATAAGGAGTTCCTCGCTGCCAAGCTCTACTACAACCTTGGCCTCTACCTCGGTAATAACTACGAGTCGTGCATCATCACGGCGCAGAATGCCCTGAAGGATTACCCCTTCACCAAGCACAAGGAAGACCTGACCTTCCTCATCCTGCGTGCCAAGGCCGAGATGGCTGACCTCAGCATCCCCGAGAAGCTGCAGGAGCGTCTCCGCGACGTCATCGACACCTACTATGCCTACCTCAATGACTTCCCCAACGGGACATACACGAAGCAGGCACAGAAGATCTTCGACCGCATGAACAGCAAGAAGGTCAGCGAATAACCCACCCACGAAGTATCATAGAGAATAAAGAATATGCCTAAGTACAAAAAGAATGTACCGACCAACACGATTAGCCGTGACATGGTCAGCCTCAGCAAGGACACGGAGAACATCTACGAGACCGTGATGATCATCGCCAAGCGCGCGAACCAGATCGCCCAGGAGACGAAGCAAGAGCTCGAAGCTAAGCTGCAGGAGTTCGCAGTCTACACCGACGATCAGCAGGAGATGGTCGAGAACGAAGAGCAGATCGAGATCTCCCGTCAGTATGAGCGCATGCCCAAGCCTACGCTCATCGCTGCTAAGGAGTACGAAGACGGCGAGCTCTACCACAACATCGCTGGGCGCACCAAGAAGTAAGTCCCGACAAGCTCTCTATAGCTATGTGGCAACGCATACAGACCGTATGGCTCCTCCTCGTGGGGCTCATCATGATCACCTTCGCCCTGCAGGACGTCGCGGTCTTCACCCTCCCCGAGGGGCAGGCTTGTGTCCTCGACAACTGGCGCATCTATAGCGCCGTCGACAGCACGACGCTGCACAGCACCTGGGCCATCGGTGTACTCAGCATCCTGACGGGCTGCGCATCACTCGGACTGATCTTCCTCTACAAGCGAAGAATCCTACAGATGCGCCTGACGATCCTGACGATGCTGGTCATCATCGGCGAACTCATCTACATCGCTTGGGCCAGCTATCAGTTCTGCTCAGCGAACGGGGCGACCTTCGCCATCCGCTTCCCACTGGCTCTGCCGATCATCTGCCTGCCTCTGCTCTACTTAGCCTCCCGCCGTATGATCTATGACGAGACGCTTATCCGAGCCTCACAGCGCCTACGATAATCCCCATCAGCGAAGCACCTCCCTCTGCGTATGTGAGACGGGAGGTGCTTCGCTGCTTTCTCCCCCTTCCCCTCCTATCACATCTATTACTCTGCAATCATGCAATTCGATTCGCTACAAGCTATCTCCCCTATCGATGGGCGCTACCGCGGCCAAGTAGAGGCCCTCGCCTCTTACTTCTCTGAGGAAGCCCTCATCCGCTACCGCGTACGTGTAGAGATCCTCTACTTCATCGCCCTCTGCGAAGAGCTCCCCCACCTCCGTGGTATCCTCAGCAAGGACCGCACGGACCGCCTCCACGATATCTATCTGAGCTTCACCACCGAGGATGCCCTCCGAATTAAGGAGATTGAGCGCGTGACGAATCACGACGTCAAGGCCGTCGAGTACTTCATCAAGGAGAAGTTCGATGCCCTCGGCCTGAGCGATGAGAAGGAGTTCGTCCACTTCGGGCTCACCTCACAGGACATCAACAATACGTCCTTCCCTCTGATGATCCGCGAAGCTGTGGAGCACGTCTTCTTACCTGAGTTCGGTGGGCTGGTCGATCAGCTCCAGTTCTACGCTACGGAGTGGCAGCACGTATCGATGCTGGCACGTACCCACGGGCAGCCAGCCTCCCCCACGCGCCTCGGCAAGGAAATCGAGGTCTACGTCTACCGCCTGCAGGAGCAGCTCAAGACGCTCGAAGCACTGCCTCACACAGCGAAGTTCGGCGGAGCTACGGGGAACTTCAATGCCCATGCCGTAGCTTACCCTCAGCATGACTGGAAGCGCTTCGCAGCAGACTTTGTCCGCAGCCTCGGCCTCGAGCGTGAAGCCTTCACCACACAGATCTCTAACTACGACCAGATGGCAGCTCTCTTCGATGTGCTGACGCGTATCAATGTCATCCTCATCGACCTGGCGCGTGACTTCTGGATGTATATCTCGATGGACTACTTCAAGCAGCAGATCCGTGCTGGCGAAGTGGGGTCATCAGCCATGCCTCATAAGGTCAACCCCATTGACTTCGAGAATGCTGAAGGTAACCTTGGCATCGCGAACTCCATCTATGGCTTCCTCGCTCGCAAGCTCCCCATCTCACGCCTGCAGCGTGACCTCACCGACTCGACCGTACTGCGCAATGTCGGTGTGCCCTTGGCGCACAGCCTCATCGCACTGAAGAGCCTGCGCAAGGGCCTCGGGAAGGTACTCCTCAACAAGGATGCCCTCTACCAGGATCTCGAGCACAACTGGGCCGTCGTAGCTGAAGCACTCCAGACGATCCTCCGTCGCGAGGGCTACCCCAAGCCCTACGAAGCCCTCAAGGAGCTCACGCGTACCAACGCAGCCATCACGGAGAAGTCCATCTACGACTTCATCGAAGGCCTCGCTGTCAGCGACGCGATCAAGGAAGAGATGCACCGCATCTCCCCCCACAACTACACGGGGATCTAAGCCATCCCACCCAGCTTCAGCGGGCGACGTTCCGCCCACTGAGCCCATAAGACAAGTGTGCCCCCGAGTGACTCTATCGCTACTCGGGGGCACACTTTTATATAATGTGGTGGGCCGTCTGCGACCCCAAACCGTCTAAAAACGAATAGGGACTGTCTCCCGACAGCCCCTACTCTCTGTTAACCTTAAATCTAATACCATGAAAAACACACTACAAAGGTACGACATTTTTTTATACTACCAAACAAATCTATAAAATTGATTAAACTTCTTCTGCAAAGGACGACTATCATCTCGTAGAGACAGCGCATTTCCTTCCTGCACACAAAGACACTATGCTTTGTATATCAATAGATTGCATCATAAGAATAAGGCAAACCTACCCCATACGAGGAGATAAGACCTTCACAAATGAGCACAGAAAATTTTTCTTGAGTAGCGAGAAAGAGTACCGAATCCCTCCCTTTTCCATCTGCTGCTCCCCTATCAGCGGACGATCTTCTTCACTTTTGAGGTAATAGAACGTATAAAGGCCCACGAGCCTACGACAAAAAGAGCGCTCCCCACTATGGTCTGGTGATCATAGTGGGGAGCGCTTCATTGTACCCAGAGCCGGGATCGAACCGGCACGAACTTTCGTCCATTGGTGTTTGAGACCAACGCGTCTACCGATTCCGCCATCTGGGCTTATCGGATCGGCTGCAAAGATACGACAATTCTCAGAAGTAGCCGATACGGATTCATTGCACTACGGTATGCGGTGCATTCCACTACTGCTCCATGCGCGAAGCACTATTGCTTTCCACTCGTTGCACTACTGGTTCGCACCGCAAGCAATAGTGATTCATACCGCATACCACTATTGAGACCATTGCTCTGCGTAGGGATAAAAGTTGTGGACGAGTGGCAGATGAGTTTAGTCTACGTACGTGGATCTAATATCTACGTACGTGGATATTTGGACTGACGTACCTGGTCTTTAAATCTACGTGCGTAGACAGAGGAAAAGCACTACGTGAAGGTGCTTTTTTCTTCAGGAGAAGGACGCTTTTCCCTTCGCTGGATAAGAGGAATATGCGCGATACAGCGAAGGGCTTGTATATCACTTCGGAGAGGCATATCGGGGAGATGGGCGTGCGATGCCTTAGCACTCTGAATAGAGGACAGGACTCTATACAACAGTCTCCTATTGGTATGAGTCTGTCTGCATGAGTCTCCGGCTAAGCCCTTGTAGCTTATCAAGATAAGCGCCTTCTACTTCACAAGATCCTCACAAGTAATATGAGAGCCCTGCAGATATATCGCTTCTGATGCAGCGCCTATATCTAAATAGCGATACATCGGATAGACTATTTCCTTATATTTGCAATAGTATATAAGCATGCATTTAACAAAGGCGACCATAATACACGCCACCAACTTACAGAAAAGGACCTAATCAATGAGCAATATTTTCTCGAAAATCGCACAGCTCTTCTCCGGCAACAAGGAAGGGCAGCGCGCACAAAGCACCGAGGCACAAGCATCATCTTCTCAAGCAACGACCTCCCAAAGCACAGCCTCTTGCTCTCGCCCTGCAATTAACTTGACACACATTGATCTACCCGCCGCTCCTTCTTTTGGCACACGTAGCCTCGAAGAAGTACGGGCGGCGGCTGAAGCTGGCGACGCCGAAGCACAGTACCTTCTCTTTGACTACTACGCCTCAGGGCATGGGGAAGGTAGCGATCGTCCTGCCTTCGAATGGCTAACCAAGGCTGCAGAGCAAGGCTATCCCTTAGCGCTCTATACCAGTGCTCTCATCCAGATCGAAGAAAAGGAAGGTACAGCAGTACCACCACAGGCGCTCTTCTACCTCCAGGCCTCTGGAGAGCGAGGCTTCTCCGATGCCTACCTCCAGCTCTATCATCTCTATCGCGATGGGAAGGGCGTCGAGGCCAACGAAGACACAGCTATCAACTATCTCCGCAAGGCTATGGAGGCTGGTTCGGGCACAGCCTATTTGATCGTCGCCAAAGGCTTCCTCCCTGACAATGGTGGGGGGCCCATTGACTACGATGCTGCCTACTACTATGCTGAGCAAGCAGCGCACCTTGGCTGTCCTGAGGCAGTGGAACTCATCATCCATCTGCTCGAAGAGAACCTTGCCTCTGGCGACCACACGGAGCTCCTGCGCTACTGGCGCCGTCAGCTCCGCCCCACACATTAGCTATAACTCAAGCTCGATGAGCTGACACACTACAAGAACTCCTATACGTACAAAGGGTACTCTCCACTTGAGGAGAGTACCCTTCTATTTTATTACACCCTCAGCAGAGAGGGGCTGGAGTAGGCTGTATTAATCGGGAGCTTTATTCCTCCGCTTCATCAGGCCACCCTTGAGCACGCAGACGAAGCTCTGCGCCATCGGGGGTAACGAGGTAGCAGCCCTGCCCAGGACTGGTCACATGACCGATGATGTGGATACCATCCAGCTCCTTCAGGCGATCCAGCTCAGCAAGCGGAATGGTGAAGATAAGCTCGAAGTCTTCGCCGCCATTCATCGCTACGGTCGTCGTCGACATATTCAGCTCCTCAGCCATGCGATGCGTCTCGATATCGATCGGTAGACGCTCCTCATAGATACGCACCCCGACACCACTCTCCGTCGCGATGTGAAGGAGTTCGGAGGCCAAGCCGTCCGAGCTATCGATCATTGACGTCGGGCGCAGTCCCTTCTCGCGAAGAGCAAGGATGATGTCTTGGCGAGCTTCGGGACGAAGCTGACGCTCGAGGATGTATTCATGCTCGGCAAAGTCAGGCTCGAAGTCCCCCTTCTCCCCAGCGAAGACGCGCTTCTCACGCTCCAGAAGCTGGAGCCCCATATAGGCGGCGCCAAGGTTTCCGCTGACGCAGATGAGGTCGGTGGGCTGAGCACCACTACGATAGACGATCTCCTCTTCACGAGCAGCCCCCAGACAGGTGATGCTGATGCAGAGGCCCGTGAGGCTTGCCGAGGTGTCTCCCCCGACTAAGTCGACCCCGTAGCGACCACATGCAAGGCGAATACCAGCATACAGCTCCTCGAGATCCTCCACAGCGAAGCGAGCCGAGACCCCAACAGAGCAGGTGAGTTGCTGTGGATGTCCGTTCATCGCGTAGATATCGGAGAAGCTCCCGACAGCAGCCTTATAGCCTAAGTGTCTGAGCGGGGTATAAGTCAAATCAAAGTGAATCCCCTCAAGAAGGAGGTCAGTCGTCACGAGCGTCTGCAGTCCTTCGGGGTAAGCGATGACGGCAGCATCATCGCCCACACCACGGCGGGTGCTCTCATGCTGTATGGGGAAGTCTCGGGTCAGGCGCTTGATGAGCGCAAATTCGCCGAGCGAAGAGATCTCTGTTCGTTGCATATAGATATAGAATACTTGGGATAGGCACCGCGAGTGCAGCACCTTCGATGGGAGAGGGAAAGCCCCTTAGCGCAGCCCTTGCAAGGAGGGGGGTAGGGACTTAGCCGCCTTGCATATCATCTCACGGAACTCCTGCGGCTTGTAGAGTATCTGCGTCTCGATCGGGAGGAAGTACAGCTGCTTGACCAGCTCTGCGGGGAGCTCTCCGAGGCTATCGGTGAAGCGCACCGCATCCTTCTCCGTACAGACGATGTAGACAGGACGCCCCGAGTGCTGCTCACACAGCTCCTGCCAGCGCTCACTGATCGCTACAAAGTCCTTTCGCCGGAACTGATGATGATCAGGATAGACGAGCTGGTCAATCAGCTCATATCGCTCCTCAAGGTAGGAGAAGAAGAGCCCAGGCGAGGCAATCCCCGAGAGGGCGATGACGAGTGCATCCTTAGGGAGCGAACTACCCTCCCCCCCAAGGAGCGTACGCACTGCGCGGGGCTGCTGATAGTGGATACGCGAGAAGAAGATCTCCTGATGCGCATAGAGATTGAGGTTGCGCTGCATGATGCGCAGCTTAATCGGCTGCATGTCATGTGGGCACTTCGTCAGGATGATGCAGTCGGCACGATAGCGTGCCGTAGCAGACTCACGTAGCCCTCCGAGAGGGAGAAGCTCATCATCATGCAGCTCTCGCTGAGCATCGATGAGCAGGATGGTGAAGGAGGGATGCACGTAGCGGTGCTGGAAGCCATCATCAAGCAGGACCACCTCGGGGCGCTCTCCCTCAGGGAGTGCGAGTAGGTAGCGCATAGCACGGCGACGATTGCCATCGACGACGAAGCGCACCTCGGGGTACTTCTGCTTGATTTGCTTGGGTTCATCCCCGACTTCCTCAGCTGTCGAGGTCAGAGTCACCTCCCTCAAGCCACGACTCTTTCGCTTGTAGCCACGACTGATGACAGCGATACGATATTGCTTACGAAGGATCGAAATGAGTAGCTCGACATGGGGCGTCTTCCCTGTCCCTCCGACGGTGATATTCCCGACGCAGATCAAGGGAATGGGATAAGACTGCTGCTTGAGTATGCCTTGGTTGAAGAGAAAGTTGCGCAGACCTACCCCCAGACCATAGAGCCAGGAGAGCGGATAGAGGAGCGGGTTATTACTTTTCTTCATTACACCGAGGTGAGGAGAGGGAGGGCGCGAGCGAGGAAAGCCAGCGCCCTCCCTGTGATTAGTAGGTTGTATATTCGTAGGGCAGACGTGCGAGGATCCCCGTATAGCGATAGCCTTCGCGGAAGAATTCACGGATCTTCTTCTCTTCGTCTGTCATGAAGAAGTCACGTAGACGTGCAGTGAAGCGGTCTGCTGTCTTCGAGGCGAAGAGCTCGTCGAGGAAGCTCGTAGACGTAGAGCCATAGTCTACGCTATAGCCCTCATGAAGCCCAGCGAGGCGTGCAGCAAGGCGGATAGCCGTCTCCAGCCCACCCAGCTCGTCGACCAGTCCAAGCTCCTTTGCCTTAGCACCGAGCCATACGCGACCCTGACCGACGGAGTCTACTGCTTCGACAGACATATCACGCCCTGTGGCGACGCGGGAGAGGAAGGTCTTATAGCCACGCTCTATCTCCATCTGGATCAGCTGTCCCTTCTCAGGAGTCAACGGATGCAGAAGCATAGCCATCGGATCACTCAGACTCATATCTGCATAGGGCGAAGTCTGCACGACATCAATGCTTACCCCGACCTTACGTCCAAGCTCAGACGCATCAGGCAGAATACCGAAGATCCCGATAGACCCTGTGAGCGTCACAGGACTGGCGACGATAGCATCAGCTGCCGAGGCAATGTAGTAGCCACCCGAAGCCGCTACGTCCCCCATGGAGACGACGACCGTGCGCGACTGACTCAGCTCACGTACCTCGTGCCAGATCTGCTCCGAGAGGAAGGCACTCCCCCCAGGCGAATTGATGCGTAGGACGACAGCCTTAGCCGTAGGGTCATCACGCAGCGCACGGAGGTCACGTGCCAAGTCGCTCGTGATACCATCGCTACTGCTACTGAGCGGGCTCTCTGTGATCTCCCCTTCAGCGAAGAGTACCTTCACAGCGTTGTCCTTATCGGTACGTCCCTTGTCCAGCGGATCGGGCTCCGTAAGGAAGTCCGACAGCGTCACCACAGGGATATCATCAGCCGAAGCGACATCGAGACGCTGTGCGATGAGATCCTCCACATCGAGACGATAAGCTAAGGTGTCTACGAGGTGAGCACGCACGAAGGTCTCTGCCTCACCGAAAGCGCGACCGCTATCAGCGAAGGCGCGCAGGCTATCGACGGGCACCGAGCGCGAAGCCGAGATCTCACGAAGCATGAAGTCCCACAGCCCGTTGAGGTAGACCGAGATCTGCTCACGATTGGGCTCACTGAGCTTATCAAGCATAAAGGGCTCTACAGCTCCCTTATAAGTACCGACCTTGAAGATATGCGCCTTGACACCGAGCTTATCCAAAGCCTGACGGTAGAAGGTCGGAGCCGAAGCCAGCCCGACAAGCCCCACCATACCCTGAGGGTTGAGGATGACCTTGTTCGCTACCGACGAGAGGTAATAGGCCTTCTGGTCATAGGAGTCAGCGTAGGAGATGATGAACTTCCCCGAGGAGCGGAAGTCCTTGAGAGCCTCACGCAGATCTGCCGTTGAGGCCATGCCCCCACTATAGCCCTCCACATTGAGGTAGATCCCTCGTATGCGGGAGTCCGCCTTCGCCTTACGGATGCTGGCGAGGGCCTGCGAGAGCGAGATCGGCTTCTCGTCCGAGCCCATCCCAGGGATGAAGCTCGAGAGTTCGTCCGTGGTGACGATCTCCGAGATCGAGCTAAGATCGATCTTCAGCACGCTTCCATCCCGGATCTCAGTAGGAGTAGAGCCTGAGGCCAAAGCACCTACGACGATGACGATAAATAGGAAAAAGGCGAAGATCGAGCAAAGGATATTTGCCGCGATGAAGCCAACGAAGGAGGCCAAGACGGTCTTCCAGAAGCCTAAGGGCTTTTTGGGTTGTAAGGGTTCTTCCATTGGGGTGTGAAGCCAGTGAGGGAGGTGATAGATGGTGCAGGGAGTGTACTTAGGCACTTACCCCTTTAGGACAAATATAGTGAATCCTCACTATTTAGCTGTTGGAGCGCCCATCTCAGAGCCGAGGCACAGCGCTTTAGCAAGAGGAGCTCTTCTCAGATACGACTATCCCCCGTGCGGTGAATAGCACCACACGGGGTATATTTATAGGTATGGGAGAGACTGACGACTAGCGGTCAGCTGCGAGAGCACGCTCCTTCGTCCACCACATGGGCGGGATATACTTATACAGCTTAGCCTGTGCCTTCAGCTCGTCGAAGCCCATCTTATCCTTGCTATAGTCGGGGGCAAAGATGGGGCGTTCATAGATGTAGCCGTTCTTCGTCGAGGCTCCTGGGATCGTGCTACCCGTGCTGGTATCCTCCATCCAGTGGATACCCAGAGCTGGAGTCTTCACGCGATCACGGTCGTAGTAGTAGCTGAAGCGATAGCCCCAGTCAAGAGCTTCGTAGCGGTGACGCATGACCCAGTCGGAGTTGTGGTTGATCTGCATCTCCTTACGAGGCAGGTCACGGCCTGGCTTACGGAAGAAGGTAGCCGTAGGATACTGCGCACGGATACCATTGGTGTACCAGAAGAAGGCATCGACCGTCTCGACGGTGCAGCTACCCCCCTTCGTCTTGCTACCACCCTTGCTGGAGGAAGTCTTACGTACGATACGGTGGCGTGAGCGGTACTGCTCGCCCTTCACATCGAAGCGAGGAGCATAGAACGCCTGTGCATACTGGCGCTTATCTGCCGAATAGTTGCTCAGGATACCCGTCTCAGCTGCGATATTGAAGAGGTAGACCAGACCATCACGGTTTCTGAACTGTGGCATCATCCCCTTATTCACGACAGCAGCCGTATAGAAGACTGCCGACTTATGAGGAGGTAGGATACCTCTTCTGATGCCGTAGTCTCCAGACTTGTCGATAGAGCTGGCTACGCCCAGACCATCTAGGAAGAGGAGGTTAGGATCAGGCAGAAGTCTTGACTCGTAGGTAGGCTTATTACTCGAGTACCACGTAGAGGGCGAGTTCCCCGTCTTGCAGTAGTCAAAGCGCTGGATATAGTAGTCCTTCAGGTCAATGGGCTTATTTGTGGGGTTGTAGAACTCCCATGCCGTAGCACCACCATAGGTACCACCACCGATGAAGACCTCGGTGATGATGAGGTCACCCTTAGGAGCGGGGAGCTCGAGGGGGAGACGGTGTACCTTGCCTGCAGCCAGTGGCTTGACATTCCACTTCGTCGTGATATCACTCTCGGTAGCCCCCAGCTTATCATCGTAAGCATCAGTACGGAACTCCATCAGCATCTCGCGGCGACCATCAAACTTCGTAGGCACAGCCCAGAAGTAGTACGTGTGCTTCTTACCGATAGCGACGTCACCCTGCTCGAAGTAGATGCGCTGCATCGTGCCAGCATTCTGAGTAGTCTTCCACTTGGGGACGGACTTATTGTTGCTGTCCGTCTCATAGTCGAAGAGCTGGATAGTACCTTCGGTGGTGAGGGCATCCGTCTTGAGAGTGATCTCATGAGGGGAGTAGGTCATATTCCCATCGGTGTTATCAATCGTAGCACCCACCATCGCACCATAGAAATGGAAAGTCAGGTTGTCTGCATAGTACCCCTTCTGCTTCGTCTTAGGATCTTCCTTGGCACGGAGCTGCGTAGGAGCGAAGTACATGGGGAGGGTGTAGGCCTCTCCAGAGCTATAGAAGGAGTGAGGATTGGGCACGATAGCACCACCCGTGGCATTGATACCCGTGACACCGATAGCACCAGCGATCATGATCTTTTCCTTGGTGGGATCAATACCGTAGGGAGCATCGACATTGACGCGAGCCTTGTAGACAGAGCCCTCTTTCTTGAGGATCGTGAGCGAGCTCTTATGGATCTGAAGCTTGCTGCCAGGCGCATCCGCTCTCTTGAAGGCCAGGTAAAGCGTCTCCTTATCACCTGGATTCCAGACGAACTTCAGACCGGCATGCTTGCCTCCCTGCATATTCTCCTGGATAAGCATTCGGAGATCATCTGAGGGAAGCCCTGCAATGTCAACATCAAACGAGATTTTTTCGCCGCTAGTAGCCGCCTCTGCTGTCGTAGGCGTAGTCACTGGGGCCTCTTCATTCTTACACGCGCTCATCCCAGCCGTCAAGGCAATGAGCAGGGTCGCGCCGTAGATACGTAGTAAGTTCATACTTTTCATCGAATAAATTTACGAGGTTAAGAGAAGGGGAGGAAGGTATCTTCATCACCCTCATCGATACCATCTGGCAGCGTACCACTACCAGAGATAAGGATACTCTGCCCGAAGATCATTTCGAGCAGTTCGGCTCGAGGAGCCTCATACGGGCCGTAGAGCCCACATGCTTCAGTCTGTCTCATCAGCTAAAAAATTACAGTTACACCCCTCGGGAGACGACGTAATTCCCCCATAGAGGCTATTCAAAAATTACCTGGAAGTCTTAATTTCAGAGCGGAAATGCCCTAGGTTAATGCAAGAACATGAAGGGAAACGTCAAAATATATAAACAGAAGAAATCTCCAGCTTGCACACTTGACTTTCGCCTTACACACTAATAACGAAGAGTATATTTGCAAAGTATATCTCTCGACGAAATAATGAGAAATTTTATCCGTTAGTATACGCCGCGACTAAGATATTATACCAGTAGGATTCGGAAAATCACCAGTGTACCCCCTACTTCATGATGCCTGTCGAAGCCCTTATATTATAATGAGACGGTTGCCGCGAGTACTGCCCGCTATTTAGAGTGTCACGGTATCGCATGCCCAGCTCCCCGATATACCTCTCCGAAGTGATACACAAGCCCTTCGACTAATCACAACTATTCATCTTATATCCAGCGGAGGAAAAGTGCCCTTCTCGTGAAGAGAAAAGCGCCTTCACGTAGTGGTTTTTCCGCATCTACGCACGTAGTTTTAAAGACCAGGCACGTCAGTCCAAATATCCACGTACGTAGATATTAGAGCCACGTACGTAGCCCAAACTTATCTGCTACTCGTCCGCAGCTTTTTATCCCTACGCGAAGCAACGGCTCAATAGAGGTCACTTCACAAAGCTATACAGCTTCCCTCGCCATCCTATATAGCTCCACCCACGTACTCATAATGGAGTAAAAGAAGAAACTATATGGCGGTGTTGTATCAATCTATATTGGTCGCACAACCCAGTTGTAGGGAGGCACACCACGCCTTATGCAAGAAGGCTATATCTATATATAACTATCCCCCGTGCAGCGCCAAGCACTACACGGGGGATAGCTATTGAATATATAGAGGGCTTGCTAATGACTAGCGGTCTGCTGCCTGGGCACGCTCCTTAGTCCACCACATAGGGGGAGTGTACTGACTAGTCTTCGCCTGCGCCTTCAACTGATCAAACGTCAGATCTCCAGTGCGGAAGTCGGGAGCGAAGATAGGTCGCTCCTTAACCAAGCCATTCTTAGCAGATAGTATTGGTAGATTGGGACCAGTCGACGTATCATCGAGCCAGTGCGCACCATGAGCTGCACCACCGAGGCGCTCACGATCAAAGTAGTAACCGAAGCGATAACCCCAGTCAAGCCCCTCTATACGATGACGCATGACCCAGTCTGAATTAGACTTGAGGTGCATACGCTTGCGAGGCAGGTCACGACCTGGCTTACGCATATAGGTAGCCGTAGGATAGTGGGCAGCACCGTTGTCCTCATACCAGAAGAAGGCATCGACTTCGTCATAACCACCAGGCTTACTCTTTACCAAGAGATAGCGAGTTGACTTATTAGAGTAGAAGGCCTTTGGCCATTCCTTATCACCTGTGACTGCAATATGCGAAGCAAAGCCATACATATAGGCAAGACCTGGGCGTGCAGCCAACCTCGACTTATCAAAGTAGAGCTGCACACCACTAGCCACGTAAACGATCGTCTTGTGGGGAGGGAGTATATATTGATTTACACCCAGACGGCCTGAGTTATCAACGTGGACTTCTCTGAAAGATGCGGGCTGATACAGCCTAGTAGTAGCGTCGGGAGTGGTAGAATAGTCACCAGTCGACGTACGATCATAGCGTCTGAGCGAATACTTACGCAGATCGACAGGAGCTTCTGTTGGGTTATAGAACTCCCAAGCTGTAGCGGACAGGCCTCCTCCGAAGAATACCTCAGAGATGATGAGCTCACCCTTTGGCGCAGGGATCTCTACCGAGAGGCGATGCACCTTAGCCGAAGCCAGCTGCTTAACCTTCCACTTCGTCGTGATATCAGCCTCGGTCTCTTTGAGCAAGTTATCATAAGCATCCGTACGGAATTCCATAGTCATCTCACGACGACCACTGAACTTTGAGGGAACGGCCCAGAAGTAGTACGTACGCTTCTTACCTACGGCGACATCACCCTGCTCGAAGTAGACACGCTGTGCCGTGGTAGCATTCTGCGTCGTCGTCCACTTGGGAACAGACTGATTGTTCGCATCAGTTTCAAAGTCGAAGAGATTGATCTCCCCTTCGGTCGTGAGAGCCCCAGTCTTCATCGTGATCTCGTGGGGAGAGTAGAGCATATTGCCCTGCGTGTTGTCGATCGTAGCACCGACCATCGCTCCGTAGAATCGGAAGGTCAGGTTGTCGGCATAGTACTCCTTTGACCCACCGACCGTCTTAGAGCGAAGTCGCGTAGGGGCAAAGTACATAGGAGGAATATAGCTCTTACCCTTCTCAAAGAAGTAGCGAGGACCGGGAACTAATGCACGACCCGTCGTAGCATCAATACCCTTGACACCGAGGGCACCAGCCACGAAGATCGTTTCAGTGTCGGGATTAAAGCCCGAAGGTGCATCGACATCGATACGAGCCTTATAGCGGTTGCCTTCCTGGCTGAGGATCTTGAGCGTGCTTTCGCGAACCACCATAGGACCTGAAGCCGTGAACGAGGAGCCACTCTCCTTCTTAAATGCGATGAAGAACTTCTCCGTACTACCTATCGTCCATTTAAACTTCAGACCAGCATGCTGGTTGCCGACGATATTCTCCTGGATCTCCATTGCACGAAGATCACCTGTGGAAAGCCCCTCAATATCTACATTGAGAGAGATCTTCTGACCACTGTTAGCCTCCGCATTGGTAGCGGGAGCCGTCACAGGGGCATCTTCATTCTTACAAGCACTCATCCCCATCGTCAGAGCGACGAGCAGGGTAGCACCGTAGATACGTAGTAAATTCATTCCCATTTAGGTAAAGTAAATTAAGTGGTTAGGGTACAAACTCGAAGGTATCGTCATCACCTTCGTCGATACCATCAGGCAGCGTACCGCTACCTGCGATAAGAATGCTTTGCCCGAGGGCAACGTTGAGGAACTCAGCTCGAGGAGCCTCATACTGGGCTTGGAGCCCACGCGATTCGTTCTGCTTCATAGACTAATAATTATTTGATACATCCTCTTAGCTGTGGATGCAACCTCCTCCCAGAGGTGATACTGTAGCCACTCTGTAGCCACGTGGAGAGGCGCATACGCACCCGAGGTTGGAGCGACAAAGTTAATAGAATTCCAATAATTGCAAATAAACGTATCACAAACAAGCCTTCATAAAAGAGCCATAGGAACGCTGCTTAACAAGCACTTAAGCGCTATATATACATGGTAAAATAAATCAAAATTCTAAGCGTTTAATTCGACGAAACACAAGACAACACATATAACCAGCTGAAAAATCACCAATTTTCTAACGAATCACGCAGGCTATGGATCGCTATAAAAGTGGTATTTTTGCGCTGGATAAGCCCTTGTGAATGGGCGAAGCTCCCCAAGACTTCAGTACATTATAATGCAAGCTCTCTATTCGTGGCTACACGATGTCTTCATCACTCCCTCGGTGCTGGAGACCCTTGTATGGCTCACCCTCGTCTCTGCCGTAGGCATCCTACTCGGCAAGCTGCGCTTGGGTAAGATATCTCTCGGCATCACCTTTGTATTCTTCGTCGGGATCCTCTCCGCTCACTTCGGCGTGCGAGTCGACCCCGAGATGAATAGCTTTGCCCAGACCCTTGGCTTAGCACTCTTCGTCTACGCCCTCGGTGTCGAGGTGGGGCCGTCCTTCTTCCCTTCGCTCAAGAGTCAGGGTGTGCTATATAATACGTTAGGCCTTATGGTCATCGGCCTCGGCCTCACCGTCGTGGTCGCCCTACATTATATATGTGGTATCTCGATGCCGAATATGCTCGGGATCATGGCGGGTGCTGTGACGAATACACCGATGCTCGCAGCAGTACAGAGCACGATGCAGGACGCGCTCGGCTCAGCCGGTGCCCGCCAAATCGCTGACCTGGCGCTCGGCTGTGCCCTCACCTACCCGCTCGGTGTCGTCGGGATGATCCTCGCCATACTGACCCTCAACGTCCTTGACCCGAAGCGCCACAAGCGCAATGAGGAGGACAACTCCCGCAATACCTATATCACCGAGCTGGAGCTCACGAACGCAGCGCTCTTCGGTAAGACCATCCTCGAAGCCGTACGCCTTGAGGAGAAGCATTTCATCATCTCGCGCATCTGGCGCGGAGATACGCTGATCATTCCCTCCTCGCAGACAGTACTCCATGAGGGTGACCACCTCCTGGTCTTGGTGCACCCCGAGGACGTCGAGGAGATGGAGCAGTTCTTCGGCCGCCGTGCTGAGAGCCGCGACTGGAACCGCCCCGACATCGACTGGGACGCTATCGACTCCCAGCTCGTCAGCAAGCGCATCATCATCACGAACTCCAAGGTCAATGGTGCTAAGCTCGGCGCCCTACGCCTGCGCAATCAGTATGGGATCAACATCACCCGTATCGACCGTGCTGGTATCGAGATCCTCGCTACGCCCGACCTACACCTGCAGCTTGGTGACCGCCTCTCGGTGGTAGGTGAAGCGCAGGAGATCGAGCGTGCATCGAAGTTCCTCGGGGACTCGATCAACGTCCTCGACAAGCCGAAGCTCTTCAGCTTCTTCTTCGGCCTCGCCGTAGGCTGTATCCTCGGCTCGATCCCCTTAGCTATCCCTGGACTGAGCATGCCGATCAAGCTCGGGCTCGCTGGGGGACCTATCATCGTGGGTATCCTGATGGGAGCCTTCGGTGCGCGCCTACGCATCGCGACCTACATGAGCAATAGTGCCACGCAGCTCATCAAGCAGCTCGGCATCATCCTCTATCTCGCAGGGCTGGGTCTGGCCAGTGGTGAGCACTTCTTCGAGATGATCATCCACGGAGACGGCCTGCTCTGGATTGGCTTAGGCTTCCTCATCACCTACCTCCCGACGATGGCTGTCGGCCTACTCTCGCTCTTTGGTTATAAGAAGACGCATGCCGAGACTGTCGGGATGCTCTGTGGCGTGATGGCGAACTCCATGGCGCTGGACTATGCGATGTCCATCAACGAGTCGCGCTCCAGCTCCGTAGCCTATGCTATCGTCTACCCCGTGGGGATGTTCGTACGTATCATATCTGCTCAGATCCTCCTGAGCTTCTTCCTCTAACCTCGACTATATGCCTCAGCAAGACGGACTCATCGTCCTCTCGGGAGGGATGGACAGCGTCACCCTCCTCTACGAATATCAGGCAAATATCGCGCTGGCCGTATCCTTCGACTACGGCTCGAAGCACAACGCACAGGAGATCCCCTACGCCCGCTTGCACTGCGAGCGCCTTGGTATCGAGCACCTGACGATCCCTCTCGGCTTTATGGGCCAGTACTTCCGCAGTGCTCTTCTTCAGGGTGGCGGTGACATTCCTAAGGGGAGCTATGACGAGGAGAATATGGCTGCGACGGTCGTACCCTTCCGCAACGGCATCATGCTCTCCATCGCTGCGGGTCTCGCTGAGAGCCGAGGTCTGAAGCGCGTATATATCGCCAATCACTTCGGTGACCACGCTATCTACCCCGACTGCCGTGCCTCCTTCATCCGCCCGATGCACGAGGCTATCGCCGCCGGCACGAGCAATGCCGTCGAGGTCACAGCCCCCTATACCGATATTAGTAAGGGTGAGATCGCTCGCCACGGCAAGGCACTCGGCATCAACTACGCTGAGACCTGGAGCTGCTACGAAGGTGGAGCCGTGCAGTGTGGCCAGTGTGGCACCTGCATCGAGCGCCGTGAGGCCATGCTCGAGGCTGGCATCGAAGATCCCACCACCTACAAAGACTAATCACAAAGAACTCCTATCCGAATGAAGTTCATCTCCTGGAATGTCAACGGCCTGCGCGCCGTCTTCACCAAGGGTTTTCCCGATATCATCAAAGAATTAGATGCTGACTTCGTCTGCCTACAAGAGACGAAGATGCAGGCGGGTCAGCTTGATGCCGACCTGCCCGGCTACATTAGCTACTGGAACTATGCCGTGAAGAAAGGCTATTCTGGTACCGCTATCTACACCCGTCACGAGCCTCTCAGCGTCAGCTACGGCATCGGCATCGAGGAGCACGACCAAGAGGGTCGCGTCATCACCCTCGAGTATCCCGACTTTTATCTCGTCACGGTCTACACACCGAATTCGCAGGATGACCTCCGTCGCCTCGACTACCGCATGACGTGGGAAGACGCCTTCCGCTCGTACCTCAAGGGGCTGGATGCGAAGAAGCCCGTCATCATCTGCGGCGACCTCAATGTAGCGCACAAGGAGATTGACCTGAAGAACCCCAAGTCCAACCGCCGCAATGCGGGCTTCACAGACGAAGAGCGAGGCAAGCTACAGGAGCTCCTTGACGCGGGCTTCATCGATACCTTCCGCTACTTCTACCCCGACCAAGCGGACATCTACTCGTGGTGGTCGTACCGCTTCAAGGCCCGTGAGCGCAACTCAGGCTGGCGTATCGACTACTTCGTCGCCTCCGAGCGCCTCGCTCCCCGCCTGAAGGGTGCCGCCATCCATACGGAGATCTACGGCTCTGACCACTGCCCCGTAGAGCTCATCCTCGACTAATCTACCCAGAGATCAATCCACTATCACCTATGATCCTTTGTATAGAGACCTCCACGACGAAGTGCAGCGCCGCCCTCGGTCGTGGCAAAGAAATACTCGCTTCACGCGAAGCTGAGTCCCCCGAAGGGGGGCACGCCGCGGCCCTTGCCCCTATGGTCGACGAGCTGCTCGAGGCACTCCGTAGTCACGAAGGGGCTACCCTCTCGGCTATCGCTGTGAGTGCAGGCCCTGGTAGCTACACGGGACTGCGTATCGGGGCTTCGCTTGCCAAGGGCCTCTGCCTCGGCTATCACGTCCCCCTCATCGCTATTGACACGCTGGAGCTGCTGGCACATCAAGCACAGTGCGTACTCCCCGAGGGGCGTACCGCTACGCTCTTCCCTCTGCTGGATGCCCGACGAATGGAGGTCTATGCTGCAGAGTTCACCCACACGGGGGAGCGCAAGCAGGATGACTTTGCAGCGGTCCTCTCCCCCGAAGCACCTATCTTCGGTACTGCTCCAGACCCTATACTCATCGGCAATGGTGCGACGAAGGCCCGTGGTCTGTGGCCTGAACACAGCTATGAAGTATGGGACGAAGGCTTTGCCCCCACAGCGAAGGCTATGATTGCTCTTGCTACGGCAGCCTTCGAGCGTGAGGACTTTGTCGACACAGCCTACTGGACGCCCAACTACCTCAAGGACTACGTCGCCGTCATCGCGAAGAACAAGGTCCTCAACCGCTAAGCACTCATGCCCCAACTCCCCCCGACGAATCAAGTCATCCTCACGGGTGAGCTCACCGAAGAGCCGAGCGTACACTATCTTGCGCCCGACTTCCCCGAGGTGCGTCTGCGTCTCAAGACCGAGGAGGAGGTCACGGGGCGCGAAGGTGGCCGTCCCTACCTCCAGCGACTCTACCATCGAGTCATCGCTCGCGGTCAAGCAGGGATATCCCTGGAGCATCTGCACACTGGAGCACGCATCTCCATCGCGGGTCGTATCGAGTACGTGCGTGAGACTGACCGCGAAGGGCGAGTAAGCACCAGCACGGAGATCGTGGCGCTCAGGGTACGCATCCATCAGACAGCTCCCGCTCCCGACCATCAGGGAGGAGTAAAACCAACGACCCCCTACTTCAATGCCCAGCGCTACAAGCCCGCCGAAGATGAGGATCCGCTGAGCTAACCCCCCCCAAAGACACAGCAAGAGGCACACCAAGGTATAGGTCAGATGACCAGCCTTGGTGTGCCTCTATTATATATATAGGTAGATCAGAGCGCCTGAAGGGGAGTGATACCCTCCTCAAACAAACGAGTTTGACACACAAATTATCGCCTTCATAAATCTCTACCATAGAGCTACTTCCCAGACACTATATGAGAGGGCAAAATGAACCAGTACTGGTCGGCGATCTGACCAGTACTGGTTGCGATCGTGACTAGTACTGGTCACCTATACGAAGCAGTACTGGTCACTTCGTCGACCAGTACTGGTTGCCTTACCCACTTCTTTGGGGTCAGTTCTCCTCCCACCCCAAAGCACTCCGCACCCACACCTCGGAGGTAGGACGTCCCTTCCCTTTTTCGATGTCTATCCCTCCCTAATAGGTGGACCGAATTCCCTAAATTAAAACCAGACAACGCACTCATTTCCTTAAATTATATAAGATATAAGTAGCTATTGAAAAGGAATACAACGTATTATCTTTTTATTTACATTTGCTCTTGTACCTCACCCCAGCCCTATTCTTTATATAAAGGGAGTGAGATGCACTGAAGCACTAACCTACCAATGTCTCTACAGATTATGGGAACCCAGCTACGTAACCTCATCGTGAGTCTGATGCTACTCATCGGCTCCGTGACGGCCGTTTGTGCCCAGACGATCCTTGTCCAAGGGAAGGTACTTGACTCCAGAGGTACGCCTCTGCCGAAGGTATCTGTCACGGTCAAGCTCGACAACTCCACGCACACGACGACCGACAAGGAAGGGAAGTTCTCCCTCCAAGTCCCGGAGAAATCCGTCCTCGTCTTCACCCTCACGGGCAAGAAGACCGCCGAAGCCCCTGCGACAACTACCCCTATCGAGATTACCCTCGAGGATGGTGAAGAGCAGCAGAAGGGCTCTACGGTGACGACCATGCGTCAGACGACCTCTATCCAGACCAAGTACTATCCGCTCTGGGTCATCGATGGTGTCGTCTATAAGCAAGACAGCACGTTCAACACCGCCGACCTCGCCTCCACCGACGCCAAGCGCCTCATCGCCGCGGCTCTCCCTGGGCTCTCCGAGCGTGATATCGAGAGCTTCACTGTCATCACTGATGCCTCGGCGACGGCTCTCTATGGGAACCAAGCTACCGGTGGTGTGATCTCCGTACGCACCCGCCATGCAGGCCAAGGCATCAACCGCTTCACCTACACCTCACAGCTCACCTACCGCTTCATCCCCTCCTACCGCGAGTTTAACATCCTCAACTCGCAGGACCAGATGTCGGTACTCAAGGAGCTTGAGGGCGGTGGCAGCCTCTCTCCCGAGACCGTGCTCTACCAGACGCGCTACGGGGTCTACGGGCTGATGTACGACAACGCGATCAAGTATAAGAATAAGGAGTACCTACAAGACAACACCCTCGAGGGCCGCACCCGCTACCTACAAGAAGCAGAGATGCGCAATACCGATTGGTTCAAGGAGCTCTTCCAGCACAGCATCCGTCATCAGCACACCGTCTCGCTGGCATCTGGCGGACAGGTTTCGAACTTCTACGCCTCACTCGGAGCGACCATTGACCCAGGGTGGGCTAAGGTGCAGTCGGAGAACACCTACTTCTTCAACCTCAACGCCACCTTCAAGCCACACAAGTACTGGACCTTCGGGACGATCGTCAATGCATCCTACACCCGCTACCATGATGGTGGGGACTTCACACCCCTCTCGGTAGCACAGACGCTCTCCCGTACGATGGATCCCACGCAGTACTACCTCTATGAGTTCGCTCCCTACAACATCAAGGAGGAGATGAACCAGAACTACCGCGATGTCGATGCTGTGAACGTCCGTCTGCAGGCCTCGATAGCCTACCGCCCCTCGACGAAGTTCAACGCTTCGCTCCTCGGCTCGATCCAGTACTACAATGACCTGACGGAATTCATCCGCACAGAGAAATCCAACGCCTCTGAGCGCTTCCGTGCGATGAATAAGCGTCTTATCCGCGACCGCAATAGCTACCTCTACAAGCCAGCCGATGACGTCTATGCCGTACCACGAGTCGTCATGCCTCATGGGGGCTACCGCACCATCCAGGAGTACGCTTCACGACGCTTCGACCTACAGGCTCGTGCGACCTATACCGACACCTTCGCTGAGGGCAAGCATGCTCTGACGCTCGTCGGAGGTACAGACCTCTACGATTACCTCGAGCGTAATGGCTGGCACAATGAGTATGGGGTGAACTTCGAGATCGGTCAACTGAGCACCTTTGACCCGATGCTCTTCCACTGGCTCCATGATCGTCGAAACAACTACTACTCGCGCTCGACGACGATCTATCGTAATGTCTCCTTCCTCGGGAACCTCTCGTATAGCTACCTCGGGCGCTATACCCTCGATGGCTCCTTCCGCTACGAAGGGACGAACCGCTTCGGGAAGTCTCGTCTGGTACGCTGGATCCCCACTTGGAACGTAGCCCTCGGCTGGGACGTCTCAAGCGAATCCTTCTTCCCCAGCCTCAGCCCCCTCTCCTCACTCTCCACGCGTCTCTCCTACGGGATGACTGGGACACTCCCCTCCGTCTACAACTCCTACCAGCGCATCAAGGGCTACCTACCTTTCCGCCCAGGCGACCACAGCTCCCCCTCGCTCTATATCAGTGAACCCGCTAACCACGACCTCACCTATGAGAAGATGTATGAGCTGAACTGGAACCTCAACTTCGGACTCCTGAAGGACCGCATCGGCGTATCGCTCAGCCTCTTCTCGCGTCAGGGTCGCGACCTCGTAGACATCTCCTACAATCAGGGTACGGGGGGCTTCTTCAAGCCCTACGGCAACGTGGCCTCCATGGAAGCTAAGGGTGTCGAGCTCTCGCTGACGACGCAGAACGTCAAGACGCAGAACTTCTCTTGGACGACGTCCTTCTCCTACGCTCGCAATACGAATAAGGTGACGAAGCTCCTCTCGCAGTCAGACGTCTCCACGCTGGTAAGCTCCTCAAGTGGTGCTGCCCGCGAAGGCTATCCTCTGGCATCGGTCTTCTCTATCCCCTTCTACAAGCTGTCAAGCGAAGGCTTCCCCCTCTTCTACAATAGCAAGGGGCAGATCGAGCGTGACCACATCAACTTCAGTGCTACGGAGGATCTTGACTACCTCAAGTACTCGGGTACGCTCACACCTACCGACCAAGGGGGGCTCAACAATAGCTTCCGCATCGGCAACTTCACGCTGAGCGCCTATATCCTCTACTCCTTCGGTAGTATCAAGCGCCTGCCAGCTGAGTTCAGCACCACGTACTACGACTACGAGGTTCTCGGACATGAGTTCAACCGCCGCTGGAAGGTCCCTGGTGATGAAGAGCACACCAACGTCCCCTCCATCCCCACGGCAGACCAGCGTAACCGCTACCCCAATCTCTCGCAGGCCTACACGACCTACGACTACTCCGACGTGCGTATCGCTCGCTGCGACTACATCCAGCTGCGTGACGTATCACTCGGCTACTCGATCCCCAAGAGCCTCCTCACGAAGAGCTTTCTCTCCTCTGTCGATCTGAAGCTGCAGGCCTCCAACCTCTTCCTCATCTACTCAGATAAGAAGCTCAACGGTGCGCTCCCCTACGCCTATACTCCACACTCGCTCATCTTCACCTGCACGGTGGGTATGTAGTCATCGAAATACTTAGAAGCTATGAAGCCAATCACGATTCTAAGCCTTGGTGTCACACTCGTCCTGTCGATGACATCATGCAACAAGTTCCTCGATGAGAACCCTTACTCCTCGCTCGTCGAGCCCGACAATGCGAGCAAGATAGAGAAGCTCCTTGGTAGCGCTTACTCGACCTCTTCGATTGCATACCTCACGGAGCTCTCCTCCGACAACATCCAGGATGACGGGGTGAATAACCCTTACACAAATCAGTTCTGTGAGAAAGCCGCCTACTGGGGAACCATCGTAAACTCTGACGGGCTCTATGATGCGCCCTACCTCATCTGGCAGAATACCTATAACTCCATAGCGCATGCCAACGAAGCGCTGGAGGATATAGAGGCTCTCGGTGGGGATAAAGAGGAGCTACAGGGTATCAAGGGGGAGGCCCTCTTGGCTCGTGCCTATGGACACTTCTGTCTGGCCAACCTCTTCTGCCTGCCCTACGACCCCTCGTCCAGCTCCATGGATCCTGGCATTCCCTACATCAAGAAGCGCGTAGTCAACCTCCAGCCCAACTACCCTCGCGGTACGATGGCGGAGACCTATGAGCAGATCGCTGCTGACCTTGAGGCAGGGATCCCACTTCTGGAGAAGTATTCGAACTATACGGACAAGGAGAAGAAGTTCCACTTCACCGCAGCCTCTGCCCATGCCTTCGCCGCACGCTTCTTCCTCTACTATCAGAAGTGGACGGAGGCGATCGCACATGCAGACAAGGTGCTGGGCTCCGATCCTAAGCTCGTCCTACGCAACTGGAAGGCCTTCTACAGCATCCCTCGTACCGATGCCTCCTTCGCACTGGCCTACTACGACATCAGCAACCCTGCGAACCTGCTTACCGTCCCCACCTACAGCTACTACCCATGGCTCGTGACGGGCGGGACGGCTTACTACAATACGCGCTTCACGCAGTCGCAGGAGCTGACGCTCACCGAGACCCTCTTCGCGAAGAACATCTGGGGTACAAAGGACCCCTACTGGTTCCAGCCCTTCATCTATACCGAGGGGAATATCAACAAGACGGTCCAGCCTAAGCTCCCCACCTTCCCCAGCAATAGCATCCAGACGATGGAGACGCCATTCACCACCGACGAGACGCTGCTGGTACGTGCCGAGGCTAAGCTCCATCTGGGTAGCAGCCAGTACGCCTCCGCTATCGAGGATATGAACCTCTGGACGACGAACTACCTCAACGACGGGGAGAACAACTCACGCCAGAAGACCTTCACCCAGCAGGAGATTGTCGCCTTCTACTCTGCCCTCCCCATCGATTCCGAAGGGAAGGCCTCGATCCGCAAGGCGTTCAATGCGCACTTCTCCATCGCTTCGGACGAGGAGAATGCCCTCCTGCAGCACCTCCTGCAGTGCCGCCGCATCCTCACCATGCACGAGGGTCTGCGCTGGCAAGATATCAAGCGCTTCGGTATCCCCATCTACCGCCGCCTCAATAATGGCTACCGCTACATCGTCCAGGACAAGCTCCCTGGTCGCGATCCTCGCCATGCCATCCAGCTCCCCAGCCAGGCGACAAAGGGCGCTATCACTCCCAATCCGACTACCAACTAATTGACTACGCGCTATGAAGAAGCTATTTCTCCCCCTTGCAGCCCTCGCACTCACAGGGCTCATGGGTTGCGACGCTGATATAGACTCTGTACAACCCAGTCGGCAGGTCATCGCGAGCACGACGGTCAGTAGCTTGCCTCGCCTCGACCGCTATATCCAGCAGGCCTTCGCGAAGAAGTACAATGTCGATATCGCCTACCGCTACGATGACAAGGTCACAGACCGCCGCTATCTCCTCGCTCCAGTCAAGGAAGAGAAGGCACTGGAGTACCTCAACCTCATTGACTATATGTTCTTCCAGGTCTACGAAGCCTCTACTCCCGAGGGCTATCTACAGACCCACACGATCAAGTATCTGAACCTCTTCGGCTCCTCGGGCTACGCCATCGACCGCCGTATGGCTGGTGCAGCTCCACAAGGAATGATCTGGATCTACAACATCAATGAGCTGAATACGCAGTACACAGGTACCGTGCGTGCGGACTACATCAGCGTGCTCTTCCACGAGTCGGCTCACACGCTCCACGAAGAGCGAGCCTACCCACCTGAGTTCGACAAGCTCTCCGCTCTGGAGTATCAGAAGCAGGATGCCTTCAGCTACTGGTGGCGTACGGGGCAGAATGCGAGCTATGCGGGCTTCGTCAGTGACTACGCCAGCACCGATGCTGACGAAGACTTCGCCGAACTCTTCGCCTACTACATCCTCGACAGTGACAGCGAGTGGGCTGATCGTCTCAAGGGTGCTGAAGGCAAGAACCGCTCCGACGCCAAGTATACCGGTCGCGAGATCATCGAGAAGAAGGTGGCTATCATGAAGGAGTACCTCCGCTCCGAGTACTCTGCCGACCTCGACAAGATACGTGCCGAGGCCCAGAAGCGCCTCCCTCTGGTCGCATCAATGGACTTCACCAAATATCCTAACGGCTACTAACTATGCGCTACTACCATATCTTGGCCTTAGGCCTCTTCACGCTCTTCACATCCTGCCGGATGTACGAGGACATGCCCAGTGGTGATAACTACGTCTCGACAGCTATCGCCAAGGACACCCAGAGCCTACGTCAGCTCCTTCGCTCCAGTGAGCATGGCTGGATGCTGACGCTCGTCCCTGGGACGGGGCAGTACGGTGGGCTCAACCTCAGCCTCAAGTTCACCTCCGACAACGAGGTCACGATCTTCTCCGAAGAGTCGCAGACTCCTGCTACCTCCAGCTATCACTTCTCTCAAAATGGTGGGGTACGCTTGACCTTCGATACCTTCAATGATGCTCTGCATCAGTATTCCAATCCTCAGTGGGGGATCCCCGTAGCTTACGATGGCGACTTCGACTTCACGGTCCTACGCGTCAGCGAAGATGGGCGGACGATCACCCTACGCGGTGGACATACGCAAGGAGAGATGCAGCTGACGCGCGTCGATGAGAATCCTAATAGCTACTTCACCAAGATCACCGAGAGCCAGCAGGCTCTGAAGGGTAAGGCACTTGCTCCCCTTCAGCTCGGAGGCAAGGAGGTTGCTGTATCGATCTTCGGCTTTGCACGCCAGCTCTGGGTACGCTATGACAATGAGCAGAAGCTGCTACCCTTCGCCTTCACAGACAAGGGGCTACGCCTGCTGACGCCCTTTGCCATCGGCTCAGACACCCTCCGCACACTGGAGCTCAATGCTGATAAGACGGCGGTCACGACGCAGGATGGCAAACAGACCTCCAGCCTCTATACAGGGACGTATGACCTCTCGGAGCAGTACACCATACTCTCCTATGCAAGCTCTGCGACGGCTGGTACTGACGCACTGAACCTCTTCACTCAGGTGCAGGATACGCAGCAGGGTGATGTGTACCCTGGGAGCTTCGGCACGGACGTGTACTTTGGTCGCACGAGTGCCATGATGCCGAAGATCTCACTCTTCTTCCAGATCACCTACTGGCTGGATAAGAGCTGGGGGAGCTACTACATGGACTTCACGTCGATCTACGGACAGCCCTCGCAGTTCCACACGACGCGCATCATCCAGAAGGATATCTCTTGGCTCTTCGGTCACCGCGCCTTCGACTGGTATCTGCAGTCTGTCACGAGACACTCGCCCTATTCCATCGAGCCGATCTCGGGTGATGCAGACCATGTACGCATCAGCTCGGTAGCCTCACCCTCGACCTACTGGATGCAAGCAAGTGTCCCCACGCCCCACTACTAATCAGTAGAGACGCATTCACATAAAAAGCCGAGGCGGTGCCCCACGCATGGGGCACCGCCTCAGTGCTTTTTAGAGAGTCAGGAAAGGACTACTTGAAGGGCACGACCTTGTAGATCGAAGCTTTATTCTCAAGAAGCTCTTTGACTCCCTTCTCTATATCTTCTGCAGTACCATATGTATCTTCGGGATCAAAATCCTTACAGCCAGCGAGGAAGTCATCGAAGTAAGCATTCCAGTCTGCATACTTGGCCTGTGCCAGAGGTACGAGCGAAGAGATGTAAGCATCGACTTCTTCGCGAGTCGTGTAGCCAGCACGCAGACCAGCCCATGCGATATAGACGCCACGCCCCCAGTCCCAAGCCTTGTGTTCACCTTCTGAAGATTTAAGGTTCTCCAGCAGCTCCTTAAGGCCTACGCTATCGGTGACCCCCCAATCTTTGCGCAGCATCGTGACGACAGAGTCGACGCTTTGACCTTTATAGGGGTTGATAAAGTATTCCTTATAGCCTTCAAGCTTGCTGAGAGCTTCACTCTTGATCTGCGCATCGAAAGCATCTACACCATCGTGATCACTATAGAAGTACACACCGCCCAGCAGCGTGGGACGCAGTGCATCGTAATCAGCCGTGTTGCCACCGCATGAAGCGAGAGCACAGACTGCGGCTACAGCCAGGAGGACTACCCTGAAGAAATTCTTGAGCATATGCAAAATAGTATAAGTGTTGTTTTGTCTATCTCGACTATTGAAATAGTTCTATATGAAGGAACAAAGTTAATACTAACAACGGCACTTAGATATTTCTCTTCTCTGGAGGGCAGGCTTGAGGGCGAAACCTAAGCATACCATAGAGTCCTATTCCTTGTAATCAAGGAGACGCTCAGCATCGGCCTGCTCCCTACTCGGATGAGTAGAGATGCATTCACATAAGAAGCCGAGGCGGTGCCCTATGTGTGGGGCACCGCCTCAGTACTTTTAGAGAGTCAGGGTAGGACTACTTGAAGGGTACGACCTTGTAGATCGAAGCTTCATTCTCGAGAAGATCCTTGACAATCTCTTCAAATTCTGCTGCACCACCGTATTCATCCTGGGGGTCCCAAGCCTTACGACCAGCGAGGAAGTCATTGAAGTAAGCATTCCAGTCTGCATACTTCGCCTGTGCAAGGGGTACAAGAGAGGCGTTGTAAGCATCGACTTCTTCACGAGTAATAAAGCCTGCACGCAGACCTGCCCATGCGATGTTTACGCCACGAGCCCAGTCCCAAGCCTTGTGCTCACCTTCGCCAGACTTCAGCTTTTCGAGCTGTTCCTTGAGACCAGCACCATCGGTGATCTCCCAGTCGTTGCTCAGCATCGTGGTGACATTACCGACACTCTCGTTTTCGTAAGGATTGAGGAAGAGCTCCTTGTAGCCTTCGATCTTGCTAACAGCAGCACTCTTGAGCTGTGCATCTACAGCGTCTACACCACCGTAACCACGATAGAAGTAAACACCGCCCAGCAGCGTGGGACGCAGTGCATCGTAATCAGCAGTTTTGTCACCGCATGAAGCGAGACCACAGACAGCGGCTACAGCCAGGAGGGCTGCCTTGAAGAAATTCTTGAGCATATGCAAAATGGTATAAGTATTGTTCTGGCTATCTCCACCTTGGAAATAGCTCTATACAAAGGAACGAAATTAACACCAATAACGAGGCCTCATAGATAACATTTTCTAACGCCATCGTATGGAGGGAAAGTAGGAGAGGCACAATATGATGCCACCCACATACAGCGCAGCCGAGAAGCCCACTGATGGGCTTCTCGGCTGCATTGTTCAGTTAGTCCGGCTCTGTCTTCGAGCTTACTCGCCGTAGTACTTAGCCTTGAGCTCAGCGACCGTAGGATCGACGATATAGTCATCGTAGTCCATGATCTTGTCGATGATACCACCAGGAGTGAGCTCGATGATGCGGTTAGCTACCGTCTGGATGAACTCATGGTCATGGCTGGTGAAGAGGACGTTGCCCTTGAAGGTCTTGAGCGTATTATTGAACGCCTGGATCGACTCCAGGTCAAGGTGGTTCGTGGGGCTATCGAGGACGAGCACATTCGCATTCTTGAGCATCATGCGCGAGATCATACAGCGCATCTTCTCACCCCCAGAGAGGACTGAGGCGCTCTTGAGGATCTCCTCACCGGAGAAGAGCATACGCCCAAGGAAGCCCTTGAGGTAAACTTCATTGGTGTCGGCAGCGAACTGTGAGAGCCACTCGACGAGGTTCATATCCGTATTGAAGTACTCCGAGTTATCCAGTGGCAGGTAGGCTTCGGTGATGGTCTGTCCCCATTCGTAGGTCCCTTCGCTGGCCTTCTCTACACCATTGATGATCTGGAAGAGAGCAGTCATCGCACGAGGGTCGCGGCTGATGAAGACGATCTTATCGTCCTTCTCTACGTTGAAGTTCAGATCGCGGAAGAGCAGCGTGCCATCATCGGCATAAGCCGTGAGGCCCTTGACTTCAAGGATCTTGTTCCCTGGGTCACGGTCTGGAGTGAAGATGATACCTGGGTAGCGACGGCTGCTGGCCTTGATCTCTTCGATATTAAGCTTCTCGAGCATCTTCTTACGGCTCGTAGTCTGCTTGCTCTTAGCGACGTTGGCACTGAAGCGACGGATGAATTCTTCGAGTTCCTTCTTCTTTTCCTCAGCCTTCTTATTCTGCTGCTGTTGCTGACGCAGAGCGAGCTGGCTGGACTCATACCAGAAGCTATAGTTACCAGCGAACTGCTGGACGCGACCGAAGTCAATATCCACCGTGTGCGTGCAGACCGAGTCGAGGAAGTGACGGTCGTGGCTGACGACAAGCACCGTCTGCTCGTACTCGGAGAGGTAGTTCTCCAGCCATGTGACCGTCTCAAGGTCAAGGTCATTGGTAGGCTCGTCGAGGAGGAGGTTGTCAGGCTTACCATAGAGCGCACGTGCCAGGAGGACACGAACCTTCTCCTTACCGCTAAGCTCCTTCATGAGCTTGTAGTGCTGGTCTTCCTTGATACCGAGACCGCTCAGGAGCATGGCGGCATCGCTCTCAGCGTTCCACCCCTCCATCTCTGCGAACTTATCTTCCAGCTCAGCGACGCGATTGCCATCCTCATCGTTGAAGTCGGGCTTAGCATACAGCGCATTCTTCTCCTCCATAATTGCCCAGAGGACGCTGTGCCCCATCAGGACGGTATCCATGACGGTGAAGGCATCGAAGGCATGGTGATCCTGGCTAAGGACCGAGAGACGCTCACCAGGACCGAGGGTGATACTACCGCGCGTAGGCTCAAGAGCCCCACTGATGGTACGCAGGAGGGTTGACTTACCAGCACCGTTGGCACCGATGATGCCATAGCAGTTACCTGGGGTGAACTTGAGGTTGACGTCTTGGAAAAGGACACGCTTACCGAACTGTACGGCGAGGTCGCTGACTGTGATCATATTGCTTCTGGTTTATTTCTTCTTATCTGCTTAGGAGAGGGAGCGCGAAGTACATCAGGGGATTGGCTACGTAAACCCTACGTATATAATATGTAGCTACGGTAGGTTATTTATGCCAGGAATGCCCCTCGTACTCCACTAATACGGGTACGCAAAGGTAATACTTTGCTTTTGAATGGCACGTATTTACGCTACCAGGGCTGACGCATGATGTTTCTTCCAGCTGATCGAAGTTGGTTAGCTTTGTTCCATCAATTGTTATCCTTCAAGTTATGGGACTTCCAAGCCTCATCAGTAGCCTCAGTCTGATTGACGACCGCCGTAGCAATAAAAATAAACGCTACCCCTTGCCTCTTTTGCTCCTTATCGACTTCTGTGCAAGCATCTCTAAGCATGACTCTTGTTACACCATGCAGGATTATGCCCAAGCACATGAGGCAAGTCTTAGGGAGCTTTAAAAGCTGCTCTTCGGAGAGGAGCTTGAGCATGTCACGCCCACCCACGATACCCTCAATCAAGCTCTTCAGCTCATCCCGCACCAAGTCTTCAAACAAGCCTATCAAGACTGGATCTCAGCCCTACTTCGGTGGGATGATGAAACTCGTCAAATCTGCATTGATGGCAAGACCATGCGCGGAGTCAAGAAGCTTAGCCCTAACACCGAGTCACACATCGCATCGGCCTATAACCCTCATCTTCAGCTGGTTCTCTCTGTGGATGCAGTGCCCATCAAGTGCAACGAGCTGGAGTCCATCCGTAGGCTCTTGGATGAGCTGGATGTATACCTCGGGGAGGACGGCTGGAGCAAGCGCGCAGGCGAAGCGCCCAAGAACATGGAGCTACTGGCCAAGATAGACCTCTTCATCTTGCAGCGCCTCAAGGCAAAGCTGGATAAATCAATACCGCGAGTGCAGATGTTGCTGGCCAAACTAGCCCCGATGCAGTTATTCGATCTTGAGCTCTAGCAAATTGCAATTGTGTATTATGCGTCAGCCCTGGGCCTAGAGGGATGGGATGCTTTCCTGCCCTCCCTTCTTGTCAAGATCAACATCCTATGGTGGCATTACGCATCAGCTCGAGCTAAACACCCTAGCCCATATAGCACCAGAATACCAAGCCCACAATAATTAACCTCTGCATCACCCCGAGTTAGGCATCTAGCCTATCCCGTTCTGCCACTTCATCATGGCTATTGGCTCGTAATCCATACTCATCTTGTAATCTCTGGAAGACTTCTGCGACATTGGGGTAGTCACACATAAGCTCTGATGCCAGCTCTCCAAAATATCCCGCTCGTTCATGCTCAATACCTCCACCTTCGAAAGCTCCCCGAATAGTCACTCCTCCCTTCTTGAGCATACCTACCGAATACCCCTCCTTGAGTTCTTCAGTGTTGATATCTTCGATTACTTGGAATATCGTCCTCTCTGGCCAGTAGGGGGAATCCTCAGAGTACATTGCTAGCAGTTGCCCAATACAACTATCTGCAACTTCTAGTTGATCACACTCCCGAGCCAAAGCCCTAGCTACATCAATCCATTCCCTCAGTTCAGCCTCATCAATCATACCATCCTCTTGCATCCCTGGGATCTTCTTCCAAGTCTCTAGCATCAGATAGGATCTTTCAGCTGCATTCTGTCTTTGCTCCGCAGATAAGCCCTCCAGCTCCTCTCGCTGTCGATCTTCATCCTTGGGTTTGTAGAGCCACTTTAGAAGTTGAATAAAAGACTCTGGATTGCTGGCTAATTCTTCCTCCAAATGAGGTACTCCTACTTGAGCACCGACACGTGTAAGTAGAGGCAAGTATAAAGTCTCTAACTCGAGGAGAGTCGCCCTTCCAACATCCTCTTTCTTGTTGAGCTCTTTAAATATACACCCTATCTCACAACCACACAGACTGCTTGGTTCTAGCGATTCCCGTGTACCCCATTTTCTCAATACCTCAATGAGTATACTGCTAGGAAGATCGCTTCCGTGGAGCCAAGCCTCTCTCACAGCAGAACTAAATCTCCGATACTGAAGTAACTTATTTATACCTTCGACGATCTCTTCATTCGTGAGATCATTGAAGATGGGATACATTCGCAGCCAATACTCCCGATGCACACCCTCGCCAAGGGTCTCTATATATTGCCACAGCTCTTGCCCCGAACGTGCCACCACAAGGACGTTTGCCACAGCTTTATCACTATATCCCTTCTCCAATAGTTCTTTCACTAGCGTCTGCATCCAGGAGAACCCCTCGCATCTGAGCTTCTGCGAGATAAATCCATGAGCAAAGGCAATATAAGGAGTATCATCCTCTAGACACTGCCATACACACTGCAGATCTTGCTCATCCTCTATCACCTTAGCCAAAGCCTCCCCTAGACAGCTGGGATATTTAACCTCTCCTCTCAACTCTAAGACTCGCTCTAGCCCCAGATCTCTCAAAAGTTCTACCACAGCAGTTTTTCGTCTAGTAGCGACTTGCCCCACTATTTCTTCATACCCATCCACCTCAAAGGGAATTGCCGTAGCAGGATCTATCATTTGAGTACGATGATCCTCGTTGAATAGCCATACATTCCTTACCTGAACATCCTCTGGCTGTAATTGAATATAAAGCTGTTCAAAAGGAGATAATTCATCCCCCTTCAAAGCCCAGTCAGTATCAGGATATTGCTTATGGTGGTTTAAAATCCTACGTAGGGTATGCCATGCTTGCCCCTTCTTATGCTCAATATTACACACAACCTCTTGAGCCCACGTTAATATCCGCTCCCGATCCCTAGGTGTACAGTCTGGTGCAGCTTCTATGAGATCAGAGAATCTGGTCTCATCACCATCACACAGACCGATAAGCATATCCACCACTTCCGAGTACATATCAAAGCTTTCTTGGTAAGTGTAGCTTAGGTCTGTCGCCTCCCAGAACATTCGCCAGCGCATCCTATGCGTGAGAGAAGCTATCTCTGAAGAAAAGCTTGGCAACAAACTCTTCAAGAGCTTCCATGAGACATCTACATCTCTACGAAGCATCTCCCTCAACACCTTTACCCTCTCTTCATAGGAAGCTAACGTTTGGTGATGCCAGGCCTTAAAGATTTCCTTTAGGCTATTTAGAGGTCTATTAGCTAAACTCCCACCAGGATCTAGTGTCGCCAGCTTATGCAAGAGGAGGCACGCAGTCTTAAAATACGACGGCATCCAAGCTATCTCTTCTAGAGCCCATAATAGGCCTGTATGAAAAGCCATGGGAACAACAAACCCTGGCTCTTCCTTAAACATATCCATGATCTCTGGTGGTCGATGGGAGAGGGAGCGACTCACAGACTGAAGGAAGACCTGAGGAGATGCTTCGGCAATAAGTGGAAGTTCCCTATTGATGGAGACCCACATTTCACCACTGGCTTTTGACAATAGGCCTCCAATAATCCTGTCTACCCAGCTCTGTGGGTCTCTGAGACTAACTTCAACCTGTGGTATCGATATCAGGATCAAAGACTGAGTTAAACCCTCTCTTACCCAGTCTGAATACGTCCTCTTTTTACTGATGTAGTCTGGTAGATCCATCTGGGATTCTAGGACTGAATTCCCCGAATGATAGGCCTGAATAAAGCACTCTTCGAGAAGCTGGAAATCCCGCTCAAGTAAGTGGACAGATATGCTCCTCCACAAGTCTAGAGGTGAGGTTAATCTCCATGTCTCACCGATCTTCTTCAGAGGTAACTCCGGGAGATTAAGCCATTTGGCTAACACCTCCTTATATTTGGCATAGCTCGTTCCAGAAAGCTTCTCTAAAAGCTCTCTATCTCCAGAGTAGCTCTCATCCCATCGACCAAGGAGAAGTGCAGGTATTAGCTCTCGGATAGGCCGAGTGTTTATCCAGGCTGCGCCATAGCTAGGAAAGCCCAGAAGTTTCTTAAGTATCGTGATGTCGTGCCCCGACTCCTTCGTATACTTAGAGGCCTTAGTTCTTGATAGCCCACTAGCTACTAAAGCTGCAATGAGGGCATCTCTATCTACCGCTGGCAGTGTGATCGGATCTGGGCTAAACACATCGTCTGCGCCTAACGGGACTAAGACATGATGCCCATTCTTCGTAGCTACGCCTAGAGGCTCGATGCTATCGAAGCGAATAATCAGAGTCCAAGCATGCTGCGTCGACGAGCAGACACTTCGGAAACAATCCTCCTGGTCGATAATGAGTGTTGTAGAAAAGAATCGACCGGACACCTCAGAATCACTAGCCTTCATCGTAGCGAGGATAAAGGCAATCGCCTCATCCTTCGTAGATGCTCTTACCCCTATGATACTTGGATCCCCACCTAGTCGCTTTATCAACTCCACCCTTGCTACATCTCTACCAGCGAGCACACAACCTGGCTGTAGTTGCAATTGCTCTAAGCAAGACCACTCTTTCCAACGCTCATCTGCCGTTATGATTCCTTCGGTTGAACATACACTAGCATATCCCTGAGATGCAAACCATCGAGATACAGCTGGAGCTTCATCAAGCCACTGCTCTAAGCTTATGCCATCATAGACGATCACATCCTTCCACTTCTTCTCCTCTTTCTTCTGACTAACCCACTCTTCCTTCTTCGTCCATGTCCTTGGAGTGACAAAGACGAATGTAGCATCCTTGGGCGTGTATCCACGAGGGTCTTTTGTACGCTTTTCATAGTCGGCATCTGCCTTCTTCTTTGGATCTTGGCCTGTGCCCAGCTCCCACAAGGATATTCCTTCGGGGATGTATCTAGCCTCCTCCTTACTATTTACAATTCCATCCCATCCCTCTATATAGGTGGCACTACCCCAGGGAATATCAACCTTAGTATCTTTGGCGGTAGTCGCTCTTATCAGCCTCGAGATAAGATATGGGAAGTTTGCTTTTGACTCTGGCGTATCGGCCCAAGAAGCAAGTTGATCTCTGGTAATCATCATTGTATAAATTCTCAATGTAACAGGGAGAGACCACATTTGGTATCATCCCCATGCTAATTTAGCAAATCTCCTTCACCTCTGTATATTCCTATAGATGGTATAGACGCATAGTGTACTTTCCTCCCTTCTTGAGACTGTTGCCGAGAGTCCTACCCTCCATTTAGAGTGCTAAGGCATCGCACGCCCAGCTCCCCGATGTACCTCTCCGAAGTGATACGAAAGCCCTGCGCCTTATCGCGAGTATTTCTCTTATCCAGCGGAAGGGAAAATATCATTCCCGTGAAGAAAAAGCACCTTCCCGTAGTGGCTTTTCTGTATCTATGTACGTAGTCTTAAAGACCAGGCACATAAATCCAAATATCCACGTACGTAGATATTAGAGCCACGTACGTAGACCAAACTTATCTGCCACTCGTCCGTAACTTTTATCCCTACGCAGAGCAACAACCTGATATAGGATGAGAGTATGAACCTATATTGTGGTCCGTGCGACGACCTATATAGGTCAGCTCAGCACCCCATATAGCTTCGCCCGCCCGTCACATACATCAGTAGCATCGCCGCTGTGAGGGGGAGCCTATCCGTCGAAAGAGCACAGGCCACTCAGTGCTACATGATAATGTAGTACCTTTGCAGGCACGACCCGAAGCACGGGGAGCGTTATACGGAAGAGAGGGGCTGGACGCCCCATCGACACAATAATTATATAGGAGTAAGTCAAGGATCGTAGGGCATGCGCCATTGGCAGGTCAATCGTCATTTCCTCAAGGTACTGAAGGTAGTAGCATGGATAGCTGCTACCCTCTTTGTCTTGCTCTACCTCCTCCCCCTCGGACTTTTCCGCATCCCCGCCGTGCAGAAGGAGGCCGCCAGCCGTGTGGCAGGCCTGCTCACCGAGCTGTTTGACAGCCCCGTACAGCTGGAGCGTGTCGAGCTCATGTCCTGGACGAATGTCGAGGCCCATCGCGTCGTCGTCCTCGACACCGCTGGGCGTCGCATGCTCACCGCAGACCGCCTCATCGGGGGGATCTCCCTGAGCGACCTCATCACTCAGCAGGAGGTGCGCATCACCTCTGCCCGACTCTTCAAGGCGGACCTTCGGCTCATCCGTGACCCGAAGACGGGACGGCTGAATATCCAGTACACCATCGACCACCTCTCCAAGCCCAAGAGCTCGAGCAAGTCGATCCCCGTGGACATCAATAGCATCATCATACGTGACATGCGTCTCTCTCTCAGCGAAGCCGAGCGGGAGCGCCTCGTCATCAACAAGCTCTCTACCCGCGTCCGCCGCCTACGCTTCTCGAAGGGCTATATCGGCGGTGCCATCGACGAGCTGAGCTTCACCACCGATAAGGGCTTCACGCTCTCCTCGCTCACAGGACAAGGGGAGCTACAGGGTAGCCTCCTCACCCTATCCAATCTCCAGCTTAGCCTACCGAAGAGCTCACTCTCCATCCCAATAGCTCGTCTTGAGACGCAGCGCAAGGGGCTGGCACTCCTCGAGGAGCTGGAGCTGGGTGACACGCAGATCACCCTCTCCGACCTCAGCATCCTCTCCCCTGCCCTCAAGGATCGCCATGAGCAGGCGACCCTGCAGGCGACCTACTGCCGTGAAGGGCTTGCAGCGGGACGTGCGAACTTCTCCCTACGCCTCCCCCGTCACATCATCCTCGAGGGTAGTGGTCGAGTCTCGTGGGATAACGCAGGCGAGGTCACCAGCATCTCGACCGACATCACCGATGCCGAGGTAAGCTCTGCTGTCGTCGGCCTCATACGCCCTCACCTCCCCGCCTCTTCCCTCCCCCTCATTGAGCGCCTCAGCCGCCTGCAGAGCGTCCGTCATGCGGGGAAGACACAGTTCGTCCCTGGGAAGTCCTTCTCTGGGAAGGGCTACATCGCCTCAGCACAAGGACGCTGGGACTATGACCTCACGGGAAGCCTTGAGGGGAAGAGTCTGCGCAAGCTCACGGGGAAGGTCTCAACCCAAGGCTTCGACCTCGCCCCTATCATCGGCGATCTGGCCCCCGTAGGCTCGGTAGCTACGACTATTGACCTCGATGCTGCAAGCAGCACCGGCACCCTTGAGAACTGGCAGGGCACGCTACAGATGGCACTCCCCTCGGTCACCTATCGTGGGCAGACCCTCCGTGGCACACAGCTCGCCGTCACCCCCGTCGGGGCACGTCGCCACAAGGTACACCTCGAGGTCGATGATCCTGCAGCCTCCCTCGCGCTCGACGGGGTGGCTACCTTCTCAGGCCGTGCCCTGCATGCCGTAGAGGCAGACCTACAGGTGCGCCACCTGCAGACCGACCTCTTCGGGCTCAGCCCCAACAGCCCCCGTCAGACACTCTCACTCACGGGACGCTTCAACATGGACGAGCTGAATATCGACCGTGGGCAGGGTCGTCTCGCCATTGATCATATCTCGCTGACCTCACCACAGCGCACACTCTCGCTGGACGAGCTGAACATCCTCTTCTCGGGCAACCCCGAGGAGACGCGTATGATCTACCTCCGCTCGCCCTACCTCTCTGCGACACTACGTGGGCACTATGTGCTGAGCGCACTGATCCCCGACCTGCGTCGCACGCTCTATCATCACTTCCCCTCACTCGACCTCGCTCGCTCTGGTAGCACACGCACCAGCGAGATCTCGGGTACGGACTTCGACCTCTCCCTCCAGCTGCACAAGATCCCCGAGGAGTGGCAGCAGGCACTCAAGCTGCCTATCGGCCTCGAGGAAGGGGCAGATGTACGCGCCTCATATATCGGTGCCAGCCATTCGCTGGGCCTACAAGCCTCCGTCCCCACCCTTCGTCTGCGTGGTCATGAGCTGCGTGGAGCAGCTCTGAGTCTTGAGGACGGGGAATTCAAGCTCACGGGTGAGGCAAGACTGGCCAGTGGCGCACAGATCCAGGGCTTCGGCATGGTGACGAAGATCCTCACCGACAGCCTCCACGTCCAGCTCGACCTGGGGCGTGAGGTGAAGAGTAAGCTCCACAATGGCTTCCTCAATATCGGCGCCGCCCTGCACCAATACAAGCAGAGCGAGAACGGCCGCCCTGCACTTGGCTTTGACGTCACACTCGATCCCTCGACCATCCGCGTACACAGCGACACATGGAGCGTCGCACCCGCACACCTCTCCCTACGAGGCAAGGAGCTTCGTGTCGAAGGTCTTGATCTGGCCTCCTCAGAGCGTCGTATCAGCATCAGTGGAGCACTCAGCCCCAATCCCGAGGAGCACCTCAATATCGCCCTCAAGAAGATCAACCTCCTCTACATCCTCGAGTCAGCAGGCGTGGGCTTCAACATGATCAACACCGACCTCACGGGCTCAGCTACGGCAAGTCTCCAAGGCGGGAAGATCATCGCTACGGCCGCCGTCACCTCGCCAGCACTCCATGTCAAGGGCGTCGACGTCGGCGCACTGAAGGCCGACCTCACCTTCGACAGCGGTGTCGGAAATATCATGATCGATGGGGACGTCAACCAGAGCGAAGGTGGACACAGCCATGTCACGGGCTACATACGCCCAGCTGGTGGTGCAGGTATCGACCTCACGTTCGAGGCGGAGCGTCTGCGCGCGGACTTCATGGGTAAGTTCATGGACACGCTCTTCGACCATGTACAAGGCCGTGCCACGGGTAAGGTACGCCTCTTCGGGGTCTTCGAAGAGGGCGTCACCGTAGAGGGCGAAGCCGACGTCGAAGATGGTAATATCGGTGTGCGCCTCCTCGGCACAAGCTACAGCTTCTCGCACCGCCTGACCTTTACCCCCACCTCGATCATCTTCTCTAAGATCCCGATGCGAGATGATGAGGGTCACACGGGTATCGTCGATGGGGTGATACGTCACCGCTTCTTCGATAACTTTGATCTTGACCTCACCGCCTCGGAGATGCGTGGAGTGAAGGTCCTACAGACCGCGACGAAGCAGGCACTGCCTATCTATGGCACAGCCTACGGTACTGGTACAGCCCAGATGAAGGGTAAGCTCCCCAAGCTCCTCCTGGATGTTAACCTCCGCAGTGCCCCTGGCACGGATGTCGTGCTCGACTTCAACAAGACGGACGTACGCAAGGACGAGCGTCTCTTCACCTACCGCCCTCTACGCCCTCTCTCTACACAGGATAGCCTCGCCTTCGCTGACACCGTCGCACGCCCAGCCGCCGCCGCCGAGACGGAGGTCACGATGCGTATGGCCCTTCACGTCACGCCCGATGCACGCCTCTCCCTGCGCCTCGGTAGTAGCCAGAGCATGCAGAACGATATCGTCACACGCTGCGAAGGGAACCTGACGATCGAGGTGCCCCACTCGGGTTCGCCCACGACCTATGGTAGCCTGACGCTGCGCGAAGGGCAGTACACCTTCAACTTCGAGCAGTTCGCCCGTAAGCGCTTCACCCTCAAGGAAGGTGGACGCCTTGACTTCCGAGGCGACCCCATGGCGGCTATCATTGACCTCAAGGCCGCCTACGATCTGACAGCGAATATCGCCGACATTGATGCTGGGCTCTCTGCCCTCGCTCAGCGCACCAGCATCCCTGTGAGCTGTACCGTCCAGCTCGGTGGAGTTATCACACGCCCAGACATCAAGCTCGGCGTCGAGCTCCCTGGATCGGAGCCCGAGATCGAGCGCCGTATCCAGTCGCTCCTCACCTCGGAAGACGAGCGTAACCGCCAGTTCCTCTACCTGATGACTCTCGGGAAGTTCTACACCACCGACACGAAGCAGGGCACGACGACGGTCTCCAACAACCTCGCCTCCTTCGCGACGACGACACTCTCCGACCAGCTCTCTCGACTGCTCGGCAACTTCTCGAACGATATCCAGATCGGTGCAAACATCCGCACAGCCAATAGCGCACTCGACAACACCGATATTGAGCTACTCTTCTCGGGTAGCTGGCTCGATGATCGCCTCCTCATCAACGGGAACGTCGGCTACCACGACAACCCCTTCCTCTCAGGGAAGTACATCGGCGAATTTGACCTCGAGTACAAGCTCAATGCTGCTGGTACACTCCGCCTCAAGGGCTACAGCCACTACAACAGTATGTACCAGTACGTGCGTCAGTCACTGACGACGCAGGGCCTTGGCTTCATGTTCCAGCGTCGCTTTGACTCGCTTCAGGAGCTCTTCTCACGCAGGAAGAAGAAGCCCCAGCCCGACAGCACGGCACGCCCTCAAGCGGCCGATAGTCTCCGCAAATAGGAGCGCCTCCACCCGACTCCCCAGCACACGCCGTGGGAGCGAGAGATGTATGTGCCCTTTCCCCCTTGGCAATCGCAGAGAAAAGGCGTACATTTGTGAGACAAGAGAAACCCTCAACCAAATCATAAATATCCAATAGTTATGAGCTTCCTCACACAAGACAAGCTGACGATCGTAGGTGCCGCTGGCATGATCGGCTCGAACATGGCGCAGACTGCTGCCATGATGTCTCTCACCCCCAACATCTGTCTCTATGACCCCTTCCCCACTGGCCTCGAAGGGGTAGCCGAAGAGATCCGCCACTGTGGCTTCGAAGGGCTCAACCTGACCTTCACCTCTGATATCAAGGAGGCACTCACTGGCGCTAAGTACATCGTATCCTCGGGTGGTGCTCCCCGTAAGGACGGCATGACTCGCGAAGACCTCCTCAAGGGCAACGCAGAGATCGCCGCTCAGCTCGGTAAGGACATCAAGGCTTACTGCCCCGATGTTCGTCACGTCGTCATCATCTTCAACCCCGCTGACATCACGGGTCTCGTGACGCTGATCCACTCTGGTCTCCGTCCCGAGCAGGTCACCACACTCGCAGCTCTTGACTCTACGCGTCTGCAGAGCGAGCTGGCTAAGCACTTCGGTGTAGCTCAGAGCGAAGTAGTCGGTGCACGCACCTACGGTGGTCACGGCGAAGCTATGGCTGTCTTCTCCAGCGGTGCTACTGTCGCTGGCGAGCCTCTCTCCTCACTCATCGGTAGCGCTAAGCTCTCCGCTGAGGCGTGGGAAGACATCAAGCAGCGCGTCACCAAGGGTGGTGCCAACATCATCAAGCTCCGTGGTCGCTCTTCCTTCCAGAGCCCTGCATACGTCTCTATCGAGATGATTCGTGCAGCTATGGGTGGTGCTCCCTTCCGCTGGCCTGCTGGTTGCTATGTGAACATCCCTGGCCTCGACCACGTCGTTATGGGTATGGAGACCGTCATCGATAAGGATGGTGTACACTACAGCCACGAGATCAAGGGTAGCGAAGAGGAAAAGGCTGCTCTCAAGAAGAGCTACGAGCACCTCGTGAAGATGCGCGACGAAGTCATCTCTATGGGTGTCATCCCCGCAGTAGCTGACTGGAAGACCGTCAACCCTAACCTCTAAGTCGAAGCGCGCACGCCGCACACTCCGACTAACAGAATCTAAAGCGCAAGGCGACTACTACAGCTTCTCTCACGAAGCATGTAGTAGTCGCCTTCTCTTTTGCCTTACCATGAAGCATCGCTACACAGCCTTATATCTTCTTGTCGTTCTCCTTCTCACGCTATCTATTTCCTCACCCCAGCTATGGGCGCAGAGGAAGGTACTGCGTGTGATGAGCTACAACGTGGAGAACTTCTTCGATACCGAAGATGATCCCTCTCACGACGATGACAGCTTCCTCCCCACAGGAGAGCACCACTGGACACATGCACGCTACCAGACAAAGATCCAGCATATCGCCGAGGTCATCAGTGCCGTCGGGGGAGAAGCCTTCCCCGACCTCATCGCCCTCATGGAGGTAGAGAATGCCACCGTACTCAGCGACCTCCTCCATCGCACCGCCCTCGGGGAGAAGGTAGGCTACCGCCATATCATCACGCACGGAGAGGATAAGCGTGGCATCAATGTAGCGCTCCTCTATGCGCCCGAGACCTTCCGCCTTATCGCTTCCGAGGAGATCCCTATTCACTTCCCCTTTGATTCGCTGCGCCGAACGCGCTCCCTGCTTCGCGTCACGGGTGAGGTCCCCTCGGGCGACACGCTCCACGTCTTCGCCTGTCACCTTCCTTCGCGCCGTGGCGGAGCACAGGCTTCAGCTCGCTACCGCAGCTACTGCTGCACGCGCCTTCGTGAGCAGGTCGATAGCCTGATGGCACAAGGCGGAGAAGGGACGCACTGCCTACTCCTCGGCGACTTCAACGGCGATCCCGAAGAGTCCCCCACCAGCGAAGCCCTGCGTAGTCGTCCCTACACAGCTGATATGGCGGTGCAAGACCTTCCCCCCGAGAGCCTTCTCTCCCTCCTTCATCGGGAGACGAAGCAAGAGCTACCTGGGAGCTACTGCTATCAGGGCGTATGGTCTCAGCTTGACCAAGCCCACCTCACCGCCTCACTCCTCCAGCAGACGGGACGCCTTCGCTATGTGGCAGAGAGTGCCGAGACCTTCTGCCGGCCGTTCTTCACGACGCCGCTCAGTGGGGGCGGCACACCTGTACCTTGGCGCACCTACGGAGGCAACTTCTATCGGGGCGGGTATAGCGATCACTTCCCCATCCGCCTACTCCTTGAGTACGAGTAGCCGACGGGCAGGGGGAAATAAGCAAAACGGCATTGCTTCACTTGAAGCAATGCCGTTTTCTATTTGCTGAGCCGAAAGCCGGACTCGAACCGGCGACCTATTCATTACGAATGAATTGCTCTACCAACTGAGCTATTTCGGCGCACTATCCTGAGGGGCGTCCCTCAAATGCGTTGCAAAGGTAGGGAATTATTTTAGATCTTCCAAAAGTTCGTCCAAGAAACGATCCAACTCTTCTCCCACACCATCCAGCAGGGGGGGCTCGATCTTGATGAGATCCTCATCCAGGAAGAGGAGATCTTCGATGACGGAGAAGTCGGGGCGGATAAGCTCGATGGAGAAGGGACGTGCGAAGCAGGGACGATCCCAGAAGCCTTTTTGCTCGAGGCGCGTCACCAGCTCACGGAGCGTCTCGATAGCGATCTCTGAGGGCTCACTCTCCGTACCCGTCTCTGCCCAAGCGAAGACGGAGACGTGGCTGATCTCCTTGTCCTCGTCATCATAGAGATGTAGCGTGCCCGTAGCACAATCGGCTAAGAGAAAGAGATCGGTGAGAGGGCGACTGATGATCGGCGACTCTTCGCTGACCAAGGAGAGGAAGTGCTTTCTCAGGAGCTGTAGCTCACGCTCGTTGCTTTGCGACATAATGCTTCGTGTTCGATTAGGAGAGGGTCCGCACCGCAGAAGCCCCCTCGTATTAATCACAAAGGTAAGCAGGAATCTCCATTCCCCCCACATGCACGCCCGTGTGCGCTGTGCTTTTCTCTCTCCAGCCTCTCACAAGGGCGCTATGAAGCTACGCCCTGAGCGCACTAATACCGCCTTTATCAGAAGCTCCATAACAAGAGATAGCCCACACAAATAGAGGGATCTTCCCCACCCTCCTACAAGGATAGAACTACTGTCCTCTATAGCCCCATGGGCGAACCTATATTGGTCACTGAGTGAACCACTATTGGTCCACACACGAACCAATAGTGGTCGAAGCGCGGACCAATAGTGGTTTTTCCGCATCTATGCACGTAGTCTTAAAGACCAGGCACGTAAATCCAAATATCCACGTACGTAGATATTAGAGCCACGTACGTAGTCCAAACTTATCTGCCACTCGTCCACAACTTTTATCCCTACGCGGAGCAACAACCTAATAGAGGTCACTTCACAAAGCTATAATAGGAAGCAGTCCAAAGCTATATTGCTTTCTTCGCCATCCTATATAGAGCGGAATTTCCTTAGCTTTGCACCATGAACAAGATCACCACAGCCCTCCTTGGGCTACTCCTCATGATACTCGGCAGCTCCTGCCACTCCACCCAAGCGGTCAGCGAAAGCGACTACGACCTCATCGCTATCCTCAGCTTCGATCCAACGGTCGACTCAACAGCACAACCAAAGTATCTCATCAAGAATCTCGATGGCACGCCCTTCGACACGCTTGATATGAATGCCGAGTATAACTTCTTCAATGACTTCGGGAGCCCAAAGCTCAGTGGGAAGATTGTATTCTTCTTCAATGAGCAGGTTTGCTACCACTTCTTCTGCAAGAAGCCCGAGGAGGGGAAGCCCTTACAGATCCTCATCGGTGATGAATGGAAGACGATCGAGCCTACCCCACAGATCAAGGTAGATAGTACCCGCCACTTCTTCACAAAAGAATTAGTCTTCTTCCCAATTGTAGACTACGGGCAGGAGCTACCTATAGCCTTCTATCCTACCCCCAAGGAAGACCCAGCCAAGCGCATCACCCTGAAGCAAGATAAGCTCAACGATGCAAAGGTGTTCTTCATACGCGATATCCAAGGCGAGTGGATGAAGCTCCAGCTATGCGTCGACCTCTCAACCAACGACCTCTTTCTGGAGCCAGATAGCGCATCTTACGATTGTCAATATGAAGACTGGGACCAGCTCAGCAAGGTGAGCAAGGATAATCCTACCTACTGGATCCGCTGGCGTGATGGAAGCAAGGTCTTGATTCCACAGAACTACCTGGAGTACAGAGACGTCGAATGCTAAGCAGTCAAATACTAAACATATAATACTTCAGCCCCTTCTTCTTGCTTTTATGCCAGAGAAGGGGCTTACTTTTATCTATGCTGGATGGCTATTGTAAGGGAGGAATATAGGTACTACATTTGTAGAAAACTCATAGTTCTTATGAAAAAGACCACACTCGCACTCGCCCTACTGGCGGGAATCAGCTTCGCTTCTTGCGACAAGACTCCCAATGGTGGAGGTGACACCCCCAACCCAAGCCCTGACACCAGAGAACTCAAGAATATCCAAGCGGTTGAGCAACTCCTTCGCTCTGCGGGACACGTCTCTGAGGCTGCCGAAGACAAGATAACTGCGACCCTCTTTGGTGCGACAGCACCAGTACCAGCACCTAGGCATACCTTAGAGTCAACCGGCCTCATCGTAGACTGCAATAAGGTCACCCAAACGGTACGGTACGACTTCACCTCCAGCTCTCAGGACTTCTCTATTCTTGACCCTTGGCCCAATATTCTTTGGCCAGGATGCCTAATTCAAGGAAACTCTATCCGAGGGAAGAATATACCCACAGCTATTCCCATTATCAGCAAGCGCCAACCTGGACGTATCAGTCTACAAATCACATCGGGAGCACAGTTCGTCGGTCATAATGGCGAAGGTCTTTGGTACGAAGATGTCCCAGAAATGAGCGAGAGCAATGTCATCCAAGCACAGAACAAGCTGATACGTCGCTGGCAGGAGAGTGGTATTCCAGTAAGCACTTCCTTTACGATGGAGATCGTACATAGTGCCGAGGAGGCTATCGCCGCCAGTGGACTTGATGTGAACAAGAGTTGGAAAGAGGCCGACGACTTTTTCAGTTCAGCCTTTAACAAGAAGAAGAACCATGTACTAGTCAAGGTCTACCAGCCACTCTACACACTCAGCTATGAGGTTCCTGATGGCGGATTCAAGGGAGTCTTCAAGCCAACAATTGAGCAGAGTGACTTAACTCCCTATACGGGGCCAAGAAACCCTATCTGCTACATATCCTCGGTATCCTACGGACGCGTGTACTATCTTCTATTTGAGAGCAACCATACATCAAGCGACCTCTTAAGTACCCTCAGTACCTGCTTCTCTAGAATCAAGGCTGGGTTAGAAGTAGAGATAAACCAAGTACTTAATGAGAGTCGAGTCAAGATGCTTCAGCGAGGAGGGAGTGCCTATGGAGGATATATTACTGCTATCTCTCCTGCTCAGGTCTTCAAGCTCATTCAAGACGAAGCACGTCCCGACACAAAGCATGCTGGTGCTCCGATCTCCGTCAACATTAAACACCTTTATGACGCACGCCCTATCCGCATGTCTAATACGCTCGACTACTCTTATCGGAAGACAACCTTCATTCCTCAAGCGAAGAATAACAATGTATCCATACACCTTAGAGATATCATTGTAGAAACAAGCTCAAAGGACAAATGGGAAATATCAAATAAAGGATACGTTAAGATCCTTGAGGCAAGCGTCAGCTATGACAAGATAGAAGATAAGGGTATACACTACAAACTATACTTATACGATAACAAGAATGGTAATACGGTGTCTCAAGCTGGTCTACGAAGCACAGCGTATCTCCCTATCTACGGGCGCACTTATTACAACTGCAAACCTGAGGGGATCAACCATGTCACCCTATCTGTAGACCTTGAGATTCGCCCCGAAGCATATAATAAAAGAGGGAGTAGATCGGGGCAGAGCAAGCAGAGAGTAACCCTCACACGAAGCTTCAAGTACGACGAAACACAGCAACACTGGAAGGCTCTTAGTGATGACACGGGCACAAGTGGTAATGCCTATCGTACGCTATCGGCTACGCGTACCTTTGAGGATCTCACCTTTAATATCCGCACTAACTTCTCTTTCTTCGTTGACAATAGCCTCATCGAATAAAGGTATTTCCTCTATATAGCATATAGTCTTCCCCACCCCGCAGCTGTGAGATGGGGAAGACTTGCTTTATGGGGTATGGGAGGCTTCAGTATGAGGCAAGCGTTTTTGCTTAGATTTGCGCTATGAACAAGATCACGAAAGTCCTCCTTGGGCTCCTTATCCTTTTCTCTACCTCCTGCCGCCTCCTCAAGCCAAGCAAAGACATGGGATATGACTTCGTCGCTACGCTCTTCAATGGCGAAATAGGAGCCGACGGTATGCGCTACTTCATCAAGAATCTTGATGGGACGATGTACAATAGCAACGTAGCCCTTGTAGACGGCGGCCCCAGCGTAGACTCTGCCCTCGGTGAGAAAATATTTATCTACTACTGGGCGAATGAGTCCTACGGGTTCTTCTGCAAGAAGCCCCAAAAGGGGAAGCCTCTCCAGATCCTTGTCGGTGACGAGTGGAAACTCCTAAACCATACCCAGTCTGTCCGTGTCGATAGCACCGTCAAGTTCTTCCAGCGCTACATGTATAGCCCGAAGATAGAGAAGGGCCAGGAGTCGCGTCTGGTCAACGTCTACCTCGTCCCACGAGAAGACCCATCACAGCAGTTTGAGATACGACAAGATAGCTCTGAGATCAAGCACTTCTTCATACGCGAGATCCGTGGTGAATGGATGAAGCTCCAGCTATGTATCGACTACAGCTCCTACTTTACCCACTATGTCGGCGAGATCGGGTTAGAGAGTTGGGAAGAAATATCCCAGCGCAGCGCGACCTATCCGACCTACTGGATCCGATGGAGGCAGGGGACGAAGCTACTCACGCCACTCTCGGACTTCTACGACAAGTACGCCTATTGGTAGGATAGCTCATCCTCTATGAAGCTCCCCCTTGCGGTACTAAGCAAGCTTCCTCGTCGCGCTATCGATAGGCGGCGATAGGAAGGAGCTACGAGTGAACCATGGGTTTTTCCTTAGCTTTGCTGCATGAATAAGATTACGACTGCCCTGCTTGGGCTCCTTACACTCCTGTGTGTATCCTGCCGCTCTACGAAGCAAGAGCAAAGCAATGACAGTGGCTATGACTTCATCGCCTCGCTCTTTCATCCCTCGGGAACCGATACCACCAGCATATTCTACGTCCTCAAAAATCCTGATGGCACGGTCTATTGCAATATCGGCTACTCCTACGAAGAGGGCTTCTACGAAAAGGGCTTCAGCGACTCGCTGCTCTCCGAAAAGATCTTCATCTACTTCCCCGATAACGGGATCTATGGCTTCTTCTGCAAGAAGCCCGAGGAGGGGAAGCCTATCGAGGTACGAGTAGGCAATGAATGGAAGATCCTTGAGCGCGCCCCCAGCATTCACGTTGATAGCACGTCGAAGTACCTGCAGGACTATATGTTCTCTCCCTTGGGTCTACAAAACGAGCCCTTTGACATCGACTTCTATCCCAGCCCGAAGGCCGACCCAGCAAAGAAGATCACCCTCATGCAAGACAGCGTCGGCATGAAGGACTTCTTCGTGCGTGAGATCCAAGGCGAGTGGATGAAGATCCAAGAGTGCATTGACTACGGCCCACTCTATGCCGAAGATGCTATCGTCGATGAAGAGGGCTGGGAGAAGATCTCCAAGCTCAGCGAAAAGAATCCCATCTACTGGATTCGCTGGAGAAAGGGAGACAAGATCCTCACACCCCAGACGGAGTTCTACTTCAAGTACGGCTGCAGCATATAGCTAACACATCAACACAAAAGCAAGGCTTCCCTATTCCTCAACGACGAGGCGGGGAAGCCTTCCTTATTTAGTTCCTCCCTCTATGAGATGATAGTGTGGTAGAGCTTTTTCCTTAGATTTGCAGCATGAATAAGATTACGACTGCCCTACTTGGGCTCCTTACACTCCTATGTGTATCCTGCCGCTCTACGAAGCAAGAGCAAAGCAATGACAGTGGCTATGACTTCATCGCCTCTCTCTTTCACCCCTCGGAAACCGATACCACCAGCATATTCTATACCCTCAAAAATCCTGATGGCACGGTCTATTGCAATATCGGCTACTCCGACGAGGAGGGCTTCAGCGACTCGCTGCTCTCCGAAAAGATCTTCATCTACTTCCCCGATAGCGAGATCTATGCCTTCTTCTGCAAGAAGCCCGAGGAGGGGAAGCCTATCGAGGTACGAGTAGGCAATGAATGGAAGATCCTTGAGCGCGCCCCCAGCATTCACGTTGATAGCACGTCGAAGTACCTGCAGGACTATATGTTCTCTCCCTTGGGTCTACAAAACGAGCCCTTTGACATCGACTTCTATCCCAGCCCGAAGGCCGACCCAGCAAAGAAGATCACCCTCATGCAAGACAGCGTCGGCATGAAGGACTTCTTCGTGCGTGAGATCCAAGGCGAGTGGATGAAGATCCAAGAGTGCATTGACTACGGCCCACTCTATGCCGAAGATGCTATCGTCGATGAAGAGGGCTGGGAGAAGATCTCCAAGCTCAGCGAAAAGAATCCCATCTACTGGATTCGCTGGAGAAAGGGAGACCAGATCCTCACACCCCAGACGGGGTTCTACTTCAAGTACGGCTGCTAAGCATAGCGAAAAAAGCAGCTCACCTCACACGAATCATAAAGGAAGGCTTCCCTATCCCTCAACGACGAGGCGGGGAAGCCTTCCTTATTTAGCTCCTTCTTCTCAACATCATCCCTATGATAATGAGGTAGAGCTTTTTCCTTAGATTTGCCGTATGAATAAGATGACAACTGCCCTACTTGGGCTCTTCATACTCCTCGGTATCTCTGGCTGCGGAGCAAAGCAGAGCAACAGCCAACAGACGATGAATGAGGATGACGGCTACACATTCGTCGCTACGCTCTTCTGCTCCACGGATGGCCCCAACAGTAGCCCCGCACACTACTACCTCAAGAATCCTGACGGCACCCTCTACCTGGATATCCATAACGAGGGAAACGACCTTTCGCGCGATTCCCTACTCGATGGTAAGATCTTCGTCTACTATTGGAATGGGCTAAGCTACGCCTTCTTCTGCAAGAGACCAGAGGCGGGCAAGCCTATCGAAGTACGCGTCGGAGATGAATGGAAGACCCTCGAGAGTAGTGCCCATATCCAGATCGACAGCACGGGGAAGTTCCTCCAGCAATATTATACGTACGTGCCGAGAGGAGAGGAAGGCGAACGTCTCCCTCTGGACTTCTACCCCAGCCCGAAGGCTGACCCAGCAAAGAAGATCACCCTCATACAAGACAGCTTCGGGAAAGGATTCTTCATCCGCGATGTCCAGGGCGAATGGATGAAGATACAGGGTATAGACTACAATGCACTCCCCGACAACGAAGAGTTCATCGAAGAGGAAGAGTGGGCGAAGGTATCTAAGGCCTCCGAAGGCAATCCCATCTACTGGGTTCGCTGGAGAGAGGGTCGTAGGATACTTATCTATCCTAATGAGTTCGTCTACAAATACGGTGTATAGTCAAGAAATAATCTTACCTTTACACTGTTCATACATATATTAATCTCTAATCGAACAAGGATTATGTCTAAGTGCTCAAATGGAAACTTCTTCCTCGGTGTGCTCATCGGCGCAGCCGCAGGGGCAGCCGCCGCTTACTTCTCCGACCGTCGTAAGCGCGAAGCTTTCTCGGATAACTTCTCCAGCAGCGTAGAGCGCGCTCGCGACAGCATCGTCGAAGGGTACTACGAAGCGAAGGACCGCTATAATCGCTACCGCAACAAGCTCACCGAAGAGACCAACGATCTGCTCGATGAGATTGAAGACAACGATTAGTCTTCGCACACGAAGTCAGTCCTAAAAGACCGAGGCGAATACACGAGAGCAGCGCTCCCCACAGGGAGGTCTGTAGCTCCGTGTATTCGCCTCGCTTTCTTCTCCCCTCCATATATTCTAAGTATACATAGCGCATATGAAGTCCAAGCAAAGTGAATTCTCACTACCTAAGTTTGTCCATCATCTCGGTCACCTCAGCCGTGAGCGTATCGATATCACGGCCCTATCACTGGGTGGATCGATAGCCCGTGGCACCGCGAAGATCGTCTTCTGGGTGCTGATTGCTTTTCTTTTCTTCTTCCTCTTCCTCGCGCTGAATATCGCTCTGGGCTTTGCGCTCGGCGCATGGAGTGGCGAATCCCCTGCGATAGGCTTCCTCTATCTGGCAGCTGGCTACCTCGGGCTTATCTTGCTGATAGTCCTCCTACGCCCCTTGAACACCAAGATCGTACGTGATATCGTTGCCCGCCGCGCACTCGCTCAGACACAGCGTCTGAACGTACGTCTCGACCTCATCCCATACCTCCGTCAGCAGCGCTACAATAGTCCCGCCCGCGCCATGCACCAGCGCGGCTCGTATCTCGTCTTGGAGCAGGCTCGCTATCAGACGCTCCTCCTGCAGGATGAGACCTTCCCCGAGGTCGTACGTGACTTGACTTACCTCCGTAACCATGGCTCCAAGCTGGTCACCGCCTATGCCCGTGCTGAGGCGATCAACTACGCCACGACTATCCCTGTCGTCGGCACCATCCTCAATAAGCTCGGCTATAGGTCTACCCGTCATCAGGGCTTCATCGGCACTGGTGAGGCCAGCTCAAACACTGGTAAGCTCGGTAAGTTCAGCAAGTACATCCCCTATGTACTCTCCATCTGGGAGATCTTCGCCCCCGCCCTCATCGGTGTGGCAGCAAGCCAAGCTCAAGGCTTCTTCTCCAGACTCTTCGCTAAGAAAGCCTCGAAGGTCACGAAGACCAAGAAGCCATTCTGGCGTCGATAGCCCCTCCTTCATCCGATCCATCCACACACGATCTATCGACTCTACGCAATGAAGAAGTATACTATCGTCGGCATCGGGGAGCTCCTCTTCGATGTCTTCCCTGACCGCAAGGCCCTTGGTGGCGCACCGACCAACTTTGCCTTCCACTGCCAGCAGCTCGGGCACGAAGCTATCTCTGTCAGCGCTATCGGGCGTGATGCCTTAGGTGAAGAGATTAAGGCCGAGCTCCAAGCACGTCAGCTACCTGCCATTCTACAAGAGACGGACTACCCCACCGGAACGGTACAGGTCACCCTCTCTGCTACGGGAAGCCCCACATATGAGATCTCCGAGGGCGTCGCGTGGGATCATATTGCCTTCACCGACGAGCTGCGGGCTTTGGCACAGCGCACTGATGCCGTCTGCTTCGGTTCGCTCGCACAGCGCCACGAGGCATCTCGCACGGCGATCCTCAGCTTCCTCAAGGCGATGCCCGAGGGAAGCCTGCGTATCTTCGACATCAACCTCCGCCTACAGTACTATACCCGCGAGACGATCCACACGTCCCTGGAGCACGCAGACATCCTGAAGCTCAACGACGAGGAGGTGCCCATCGTCGCTCGCCTCTTAGGGCTCGAGGGCGATATGGAGGCCGTCTGCCGTCAGGTGCTCACCGACTACAGCCTGCGCGCAGTCATCCTCACCCGCGGGGCAAACGGATGCTCGATCTATCATGAGAAGGGAAGTGTCTTCCACCCATCGGCCTGCATCGAGGTAGCCGACACGGTAGGTGCTGGCGACTCCTTCACCGCAGGCTTTATCTCGGCGCTATTAGCCGGGAGAAGCCATCTGGAGGCTGTCGCACTTGCTACGCGCATCGCTGCCTTCGTCTGCAGCCATCATGGTGCTATGCCCACGCTTCCGAGCGAGTATCGTGTAGTCGAGGCATAGGTATAAAAGCTGACCTGGCCATCTCTCCCGAGATAGCCAGGTCATTCGATTTATCACTTAAACGGTTTACTATTTACAAGAGTCAATGCTTTCTAAAGCCGTATCACTCTCACAATGCAAAGGTAGACCAACCCCAGAGAGGCCACAATACCCATTTGTAATGATTATCTACACTCCATCTACCTAATTTAGTGGATTGTACTCGGTAGGATAATGCTCTACCTTTGCCCTACATTCATCGGGCGAGCCTCTGAGCATAGCCCTCACAGTATCCCTCAACGACTTGATCAATGAACTCATACAGACACCTCCAAGGTCACACCTACGTCACGCCCTTCACGGCTCACACCCGCATCAGTGACGTCATCTTAGGCAGCGCCAGCGCACTGCTCATCATCTCGCGCTTCGGCATCCCCCTGGGCTTTGGTGACCAAAGCATCGGCCAGGTATGCCAAGAGCACGGTGTCGATGTCAAGACCTTGCTACTCCTGCTCAATAGCTCGATCATCGATGGATACGAGCCCACACCCGAGCTCATCGCCTCGGTGCATCTGGATAGCCTGCTGAAGTACTTGATCAATTCGCACTCTTACTTCCTCGACTTCCGCCTACCGCTGATCCGTCAGCGCCTCCTCTCGGCGATGTCGAACTGCCCCCAAGACCTGATGTATGTCATACGCCGCTTCTTCGATGAGTACGCCGAAGAGGTGCGTAAGCACATGAACTACGAGGACCGCGTCGTATTCCCCTATGCCCGCAAGCTCATGGCAGGCGAGCGTGACAGCAACTACAACATCGGCATCTTCATCAAGCGTCACGACCAGATCGAGCTCAAGATCACCGAGCTCAAGAACCTCCTCATCAAGTACTACACCGCTCCGACGGGCTACGAGATGACCGCCGTGCTCAATGATATCTTCGCCGTCGAAGTCGACCTGGCTGGTCACAACTATATCGAGGACACGATCTTCACGCCCTTCATCGAATATCTGGAGAGCCAGCAGGCCTAAGGTCACACCGCCTACTCGCACTCCCCACAGCGGGCATCACTATAGACCAAGGACCCGCCTCACTCTACCCCATCCAAGCTGATATATCCCATGGTCACGCCTATCAAGATAGCTGTCGCAGAGCCGTCCTCCATCGTCCGATCGGGGCTGGAGGCTCAGCTGCGCAAGCTCCTCCACTATAAAGCCCAGATCATCTACCTCCTCGATGACAACCGTCGTGAGTGGCAAGACATCGCTTCGGTCATCTCTGCGGATATCTTCATCATCAATCCTCTCCTGACGGGTCCCACCCCGCGGGCTTGCCTTCCCCATCTCCCTGAGCACACGAAGCTCATCGCACTGTGCTACGGGCTCTATGACGCGGGCATCCTCAAGGAATTCGACGCGGCGATTCACCTCGCCGACTCCCCCACGCAGATCTCCGACACCATTGATCAGCTTCTGCAGAGCGAGCCTTCAGCAGCGCCCCTCGCCTCGGACTCACAGACCCTCACACCGCGCGAACGCGAGATCATCATCTGCGTCGTCAAGGGCATGACGAACAAGGAGATCGCGGGGCAACTCTACCTCTCTACCCACACCGTCATCACCCACCGACGCAACATCTCGAAGAAGCTCCAGATCCACAGCCCCAGCGGTCTGACGATCTATGCGATCATGAATAAGCTCGTCGAGCTCGAGGACATCAAGCAAGACCTCTAAGCGCCCCCCACCGAGCGTAAGCTCAACCCCACACCTTAGCGCTCCCCAATAGCGGCTCCTTCCATAAGGACGCTATTGGGGAGCGTTCGTTTGCAGGCGCTTCGCCATACAAATCTGCGCATCATTTCTCTTGAAGAAAAGCTCTAACTCACCTCGAAGAAAGCCGCATTTCAGCTCAGGAAAAGCAGTGGAGCAATAGTCAAAAACCCTCGTCTACGTGCGTAGTCATAAAGACCACGCAGGAGGATCATAAGATCTACGCACGTAGATTTAAAGACCAGGCACATAGACCGAAAAATAGCCGTAGAGCTTCGGGGAAATATTCCCTTGAGAATGAAAGAATAGGAGCTACTCGGACGACTTTTCTTGGCGCATCCCTGAGCACAAATAGGGCGAAAAACTTGATGCATCGCTATGGTGAGGCGGTGGTGTCATAAGGCCGTAGGAGGAAGCCCCTTCGCACGGAGGCTCAAGGAGGGCGCGTAGCAGACGGCGCACCTCCCACAGGATAGCGCTGATCCAGCGGGAATTCCGTATATTTGTATACTACAAAAATTACATTCGCACAGCATGAAATTTACTGTCACCAGCAACGACCTGCTCCTGCAGCTCCAGGCTGTAGCCAAGGTCATCAATCAGAAAAGTGTAGCAGCAGTCCCCGTACTCGAAAACATCCTCTTCGAGCTTCAGGGCAACATACTTACCCTCACCGCCGCAGACCAGAGCAACCGCCTGACCTGCGCCCTCGAAGTCAATAACCTCGGGGAAGATGGCTCCTTCGCCGTACGGAGCAACATCATCCTCGACGCTATCAAGGAGCTCTCCGACCAGCCTATCGAGATCGACGTCGATAGCGAAGGCGGGAAGGCTACCATCACCTATAGCAACGGGCACTACAGCTTCCTCTCTACCTCTGCGGACATCTATCCTCAGGGTATCGAGCTTGACCAAGCTCGCACCATCGTCATGCCCGCTCAGAGCCTGTTGAAGGGCCTCGAGCGCACCCTCTACGCTGCCAGCGATGATGATACGCGCCCCATCATGACGGGGGTCTATCTTGACTTCTTCCCCGAGAAGCTCGTCACGGTAGCCTCCGACGGCCGCATCCTCGTGCGCTACACCGACTCCAACATCAAGTGCGGTGAGACGGCATCCTTCTGCCTCCCCGCTCGTATCGCACAGCTCCTGACCCGCGGGATCCTCGCGAAGGAAGCAGGCGAAGTGACCATCAGCTTCGACGGGCGCAATGCCTGCTTCTCTATGCCCAGCGGCTCGCTCACGGCACGTCTCCTCGAAGGGAAGTTCCCCAACTACAACTCCGTCATCCCCACCAGCTCGGTGCACAATATCATCGTTGACAAGGATCAGCTCTTCTTCGCTTCAAAGCGCGTCTCGCTCTTCTCGAACCGTGCCAGCAGCCTCGTGATCCTCGACTTCGCTGATGACTCGATCCGCATCACTGGCCAGGACCTTGACCTCTCGATCGCAGCTGAGGAGACGATCTCCTGCTCCGGTCAGCAGGCTGGTACGCGCCTGCGCATCGGCTTTGACTTCAGCTACCTGCAGCGCCTTCTGCAGAACGTAGCGAGCGAGCAGATCCAGTTCAGCCTCAACGACCAGACGCGTGCTGGTGTCATCACCCCGCTCACCAGCGACGAAGGTATCGACATCACCGCCCTGATCATCCCCATGAAGCTCTTGGGCGAATAGTAGCCGAGGAGCACTACACCTATTGCACACATGAAGCTTAATCTACAGCGCCCGATCGTCTTCTTTGACCTGGAGACGACGGGCGTACAGATCACTCGTGACCGCATCGTCGAGATCTCGATCCTGAAGATCAGCCCCGACGGCGAGCGCGAGACCAAGACCCGACGCATCAATCCCGAGATGCCCATCCCCGCAGAGGCCTCTGCCGTGCATGGCATCACGGATGCCGATGTCGCTGACTGCCCCACCTTCGCGCAGGTAGCACGCAGCCTCTACGCTTGGCTGGAGGGCTGTGATATCGCGGGCTTCAACTCCAACCGCTTTGACGTACCGATGCTCGTCGAGGAATTCCTCCGTGCTGGCGTCGCTGTGGACTTCGATGACCGCCACTTCGTCGACGTGCAGACGATCTTCCACAAGATGGAGCGCCGCACACTCGAGGCTGCCTACAAGTTCTACTGCGACAAGACGCTGGAGAATGCCCACTCGGCTGAGGCGGACACGCTGGCTACCTTCGAAGTCCTCGAAGCCCAGCTCGACCGCTATCCCGAAGACCTCAAGAACGATATCCCCGCGCTGGCAGAATTCTCTACCCACGGGCGTCGTGTGGACTTCGCTGGGAGCCTGGCGTACAACGACAAGGACGAGATCGTCATCAACTTCGGTAAGTACAAGGGTGTCCCCGTCACGGAGGTCTTCCGCAAGGACTCTGGGTACTACAACTGGGTCATGGGCGCACAGTTCCCGCTCGAGACGAAGCGCTGGTTCTCCCGCCTCTACCAAGAGACACGTAAGCTATAATGGGCATCCTCAGCGGTAAGCACATCGTCCTCGGCATCTCGGGGAGTATCGCGGCATACAAGGCCGCCGTCTTGACGCGTCTTCTCGTGCGCAAGGGGGCGGAGGTACAGATCGTCATCACCCCTGCGGGGAAGGAGTTCATCACGCCCATCACCCTCTCGGCGCTGAGCTCACGCCCCGTCATCAGCGAGTTCTTCAGCGGACGTGACGGCACGTGGAATAGCCACGTCGACATCGGTCTGTGGGCAGATGCTATGGTCATCGCACCCGCTACCGCCGCCACCATCGGGAAGATGGCGCATGGTGTAGCGGACAACATGCTCCTGACGACCTACCTCTCGATGAAGGCTCCCGTCTTCGTTGCCCCAGCGATGGACCTGGATATGTTCGCCCATCCCTCAACGACGGACAACCTTGACCTGCTGAGTCAGCGTGGCAACTTCATCATCGAGCCTCAGTCAGGCGAGCTTGCCAGCCACCTCGTGGGTAAGGGACGCATGGAAGAGCCCGAAGGTATCGTCGCTGCACTCGAAGACTTCTTCTCCTCTACCCTCGACTATGAGGGGCGTCGCGTAGCCATCACGGCTGGGCCGACGCACGAGCCTATCGACCCCGTGCGCTTCATCGGCAATCACTCTACGGGCCGTATGGGCATCGCCCTGGCGGAGGAGTTCGCACGCCGTGGAGCGGAGGTCGATCTCATCCTCGGCCCTTCGTCACTCAAGCCCTCCGAAGCTGTCCGCACCACCCGTGTGACGACGGCCGAAGAGATGCTGCAGGCTACCGAGGGGGTCATCGAGGAGGCTGACATCGCTATCTTCTCGGCTGCCGTCGCCGACTACCGCCCACGCTATCACTACACCGAGAAGATCAAGCGTGAGGGACAGGCGGAGATGGAGCTTGAGCTCGTCCGCAATCCCGACATCGCGGCTACGCTCGGCGCCCGCAAGCGCCCCGAGCAGTTCTTCGTCGGCTTCGCTCTCGAGAGCAATGCTGGTGTCGAGGAGGCCAAGCGTAAGATGCACGCCAAGCACTTCGATGCTATCGTGCTGAACAGCCTGCAAGATGCTGGTGCTGGCTTCGCCCATGAGACGAATAAGGTCACGATCTTCGACCGTGAGGGCTCTATCGAAGCCTACGAGCTGAAGAGTAAGGATGCTGTAGCCCACGACATCGCGAGCTTCATCATCAAGCGCCTCGGCGAATAGCTCTCCCCTTCATCTGCCCATCAAGTCAAGCCTGATGCGTCTACTCCACCTCGTCCTACTCGTCCTCACGCTGGGGCTTCTGCCACTACGAGCGCAGGAGCTGCGGGCGACGGTAGAGCTACGGACAGAGGCGCTGGGTAGCGAAGGGCAGATACACTACGAGGGCCTGCGTCGCCAGCTCACCGACCTCCTCGGTCGCACGCGCTGGACGGACCTTGCCTACAAGGAGGGTGAGCGTATCGATGTCTCCTTCATCTTCACCCTGCACGAGCGCAGCGAAGCTGGTGAATACAAGGGCGAGCTGGTCATCTCCGCCCGTCGCCCCATCTACGGCACGGACTACATGAGCCCGACGCTCCTGCTGCGCGATCCCAGCATCACCTTCACCTACCTACCAGGCGACCCACTCACCTATCAAGAGACGGAGCCCGAGCATCCTCTGGCGGCGCTCTGCTCCTTCTACGCGCTGTACGTCATCGCGAGCGACCTCGATAGCTTCTCTCCCCTCGGTGGTAGTCGCCTCCAGCCTCGGCTGAGCGCCCTCGTGGCCTCAGCTATGAGTCACCCCGACTGGAAGGGCTGGAGCAGTACCGAGCGTGGTCTGTCACGTGCACGACGCTTGGAGTACCTGACCTCGCAGGAAGATGAGCGCTACCGCCAGTGCTGGTACCGCTACCACCGCGAGGGCTTAGACCGCCTCTCCTCCAGCCCTGAGGAGGCCCGTGAGGTCCTTCTCGAGGTCACCAAGGAGCTTGTGGAGCTCCGCAAGATCCGCTCCCGCTCGGTCGCACTCTCCGACCTCGAGCAGACCAAGCTCCCCGAGCTTATCCAGCTCTTCCGCTCCGCCCCCCAGAGCGAGCGCCTTCTTCTCTCTGAGCGCCTTCGCCAGCTCTTCCCCACTGCGGGAGACCAGCTACAGGCGCTCCGCTAATCCCCGCTTCACTCAGTTATGCTTCAGAGTCTCAGCATTCGGAACTTCGTGCTCATCGACGAGCTCACCATCCAGTTCACCCCGCACTTCTCCGTCATCACGGGTGAGACGGGTGCTGGTAAGAGTATCCTCCTCGGTGCGATCGCCCTCCTGATGGGGCAGCGTGCCGATAGCTCCACGATCCGTCCTGGGGCCGAGCGCTGCGTCATCGAAGCCCGCTTCACCCACCTTGACGCAGCCGTAGGGGCTATGCTCGAAGAGGAAGACATCGATAGCGACGAGGAAGAGTGCATCGTGCGCCGTGAGATCACGGCCAAGGGCAAGAGCCGCGCCTTCATCAACGACACCCCCGCTTCGCTCCAGCTTCTGAAGCGTCTGAGCGAATACCTCATAGACATCCATTCGCAGCACAAGAACCTCCTCCTCGGCGACGCAGGCTTCCAGCTCTCCGTCCTCGATCTGTACAGCGGAGAGCTACCCTTACTCAGCGAATATCAGGCAGCCTTCCACTCCTTCCGCAGTGAGCAGCGTGCCTACGAAGAGGCTTGTCAGGAGGCCGAAGAGCTGAGACGCGAGCAGGACTACCTACAGTTCCAATACGACCAGCTGGAGGAAGCCGAAGTGGAGTCGGGCGAACTCGAATCACTCGAAGAGGAAGAGCGTCAGCTCTCCCACGCCCAAGAGATCCGTGAGGAGCTCAGCAGTGCTGCCTCTGCCCTCGAGGATGACGAGCACGGCGCTCTACCCGCCCTCTACCATGCCCTGCGCTCCGTCGAGAGCATTCGTCGCTACCATACACCTGCCGCTGAGTGGTGCGAGCGTCTGGAGAGCGTACGTATCGAGCTCCAGGACCTGGCAAGCTCGATGAGCGACGAGGCAGAGGAAGTGACCTTCAGCCCGAAGCGTCTGGCGAAGGTCGAGGCACGCCTGGACCTCATCCGTGGGCTCCTGCACAAGCACAGCCTCGCGAGCTGCGACGAACTCATCGCCCTCAGGGGTGACCTCTCCAGCCGTCTTGAGCAAATCAACTCCTCTGATGAGCACCTCACCGCCCTCTCCGAAGCCCTCAAGAAGCGCGAAGCCGAGGTTCTCCGCCTCGGGAAAGCCCTCAGCAAGACCCGCACCAAGGCTGCTCGTACTATCGAAGGCGCCCTCATCACCACGCTCCACGAGCTGGGCATGCCTCATGTACGCTTCGTCATCCGTCAGGATATCTTAGATGCTCCCACCCTTCACGGGCTGGATCACGTCACCTTCCTCTTCTCCGCGAATAAGGAGATCGAGCCCGAGCCCGTAGCGGAGATCGCTTCGGGTGGGGAAATCTCCCGCCTTATGCTCGCTATCAAGGCCCTCATCGCTGACCGCCGTAGCCTCCCCACGATCATCTTCGACGAGATCGATACGGGCGTCTCGGGCGAGACTGCCGAACGCATCGCCACGATCCTTCGCCGCATGGGCGAGAGCATGCAGGTCCTCGCGGTGACGCACCTTCCTCAGATAGCCGCAGCGGGCGAAGACCACTTCTACATCTACAAGGAGCACGGCGAGGCAAGCACCCGCAGCTACATCCGCCACCTCTCCTCCGAGGAGCGCATCGACGAAATCGCCCGTATGCAGAGCGGGAGCAAGCTTACCGATGTCACCCGTGCCGCAGCTAAGGCGCTCTTAGAGACCGCCCAGAGCTAAGCTCCCTCCCGATACCATCCCCTTCACTTCATACGCCTCCCGCTGCAAGACTCTCGTAGGTCTGCAGCGAGAGGCGTATCTCTATACCGCACACGGAAGTGAAGTAAGGTAGGGACATCGACCTATATTGAGGCTGTGGCCGAGAGTCCTGTCCCCTACTTAGTGTGCTAAGGTATCGCACGCCCAGCTACCCGATATGCCTCTCCGAAGTGACCGAGCAAGCCCTTCGCCTTATCGCGAGTATTCCTCTTATCCTGTGGAGGAAAAAGTGTCCTTCGCGTGAAGAAAAAAGCGTCTTCATGTAGTGGTTTTCTTCTATCTATGTACGTGTTCTTAAAAACCAAGCACGTAAATCCAAATATCCACGTACGTAGATATTAGAGCCACGTACATAGCCCAAACTTATTTGCTACTCGTCCACAACTTTTATCCCTACGCACCGCAACAACCTAATAGAGGTCAGCAGGCGAACCTCTATAGGCTAGCATAACGACCTATATAGGTCACGACGGCGACCAATATAGGTTCGCCCGCTGACCAATATAGATTCATACGCCCCCCATCTATGACATGAGTAGGAGAGGACCATAGCTTGGAGCCATCACTCTCTATGGAAGGGTATACCGCCCACGTCCACAGTCCTCTATCTGACTCAGGCAGACAAAGGCCTGCAACGCAAAGAAGTCCGACTTTTTATGTACCTTGGCACAGTCTTTGTACATCGTACATCAAGAAGTAAGTATTCACTAACCTCCGCCGTCTTGTCTGGATATACTCCCTTGAGACGGCCTAAAACAGTAAGCAAACAATGAAATTCCCTAAGTGGGCTATCGCAGTAGCTGTCATCGTCCTCCTTGCCATCTGGGGGATCTCTAAGTACAACGGCCTCGTCACTATTGACCAGAATGTCAAGAACAAGTGGAGCCAGGTAGAGAACCAGTACCAGCGTCGTAGCGACCTCATCCCCAATCTGGTGAATGTCGTCAAGGGCTATACTTCTCACGAACGTGAGACCCTCGAAGGCGTCATCAATGCCCGCAGCAAGGCTACCTCGACGACGATCAATGCCAACGATATGGACGAAGCTGCACTGAAGCGCTTCCAGCAGAATCAGGATGCTCTCTCCTCTGCCCTCTCTCGTCTGATGGTCGTCGTAGAGAAGTACCCCGACCTAAAGGCTAACGAGCAGTTCCGTGACCTCTCCTCACAGCTCGAAGGGACGGAAAACCGTATCACTACGGCTCGCCGCGACTTCAATGACGCTGCTCAGCAGTACAACACGCACCGCAACAAGTTCCCCACCGTCATCGTCGCTGGGCTCGCAGGCTTCCGTGAGCGCCCCTACTTCACGGCTCAGGCTGGTAGCGAAGTAGCACCCACCGTCGACTTCTCTACGGAGAAGTAATCCCCACTTAGACGACTATGCGCTACAGGATGGATAGAGCGCTCCGACATCTCCTCCTGCTCGCCCTCATTAGCCTCTTCCCACTCGGTCTCTGGGCCGAGGGGAAGGTCTATACGCCCGAGCTCGTACCGAATGTCTTCACGACCGACAGCACCCGTCTGCTCTCCGACCCCGAGGGCTACATCAGTGCTGAGGGGCGAGAGCGCATCGATGCAGCACTCTACGAGATCCGTCGCACGACGGGTGTAGAGTTCGCCACGGTCATACTTCCGAGTATCGGGGAGCGAGATATCGAGAGCTTCTCCACGGACCTCTTTAGGCTATGGGGCTTGGGCTCGAAGACCCGCAATGACGGGCTCCTGCTACTGATCGTCATGGACCAGCGTAAGGTCCGCTTCGAGACGGGCTATGGGATGGAGGGGATATTGACCGACGTCCGTGCCAGCCGTATCCAGCGACAGTACATCATCCCGCTGATGCGCGAAGGGGACTATGACGGAGCTATATATAATGGTGTAGTAGCCGTAGGTAAGGTGCTCCAAGGAGAGGAGTACACCTCCGACCGCAGGACGGCACGTGGCGAAGGGGATTCCTTCACCTTCATGCTATGGCTCCTCTACGGTGTCTTGGTATTCTCTGCTGGATATAGCGCCTTCTCCAGCCTCTATGAGGAGAAGCTCCGTAGCCGCACACCGCCCTTAGCCAGAGAGCGCCTTCCTCTGATCGAAGCCAGAGCTAAGACCCACCCCATCCTACTCTACATCATCTGCCTGCCCGTAGGGCTACTCTATCACTTCTATGCCCGTCGGGTGCTGAACGAAATACGCCACCTCGCCAGCTCCTGCCCGCAGTGTAGACAGGATAAGATGGCGCCCCTTGCTTCGGCTGAAGGCTGGCGCTATCTGACGCCTGCAGAGCAGAAGGAGATGGAGATCGGCTCACGCCTCTACTCGGTCTATCAGTGTAGCCACTGTCACTATGCGGAGACCGCTGGGCGTGACATCAGTGACGCATGGACACGCTGCGAGCACTGTGGAGCCCGTACGGTAGCCCTCGAGCGAACAGAGCTTATCGATGGAGGGCGCTATGAGCGCCGACACTACCGCTGTCGCAACTGTGGGCACGATTCGCATAGCGACCACCGCCGTCAGTCGGATAATGACGAGCTCCTGAGAGGCATGCTCCTCGGCGCTCTACTCAACTCAGGTCGCAATCGAGGCGGCTGGGGTGGCGGAGGCTTCGGCGGCGGATTTGGCGGAGGCAGCTTCGGTGGAGGCTCCTCAGGTGGTGGTGGTGCCACCGGTGGCTGGTAGCCTCAGCTCCATACCCCTTAGATACGAATTAGCCCCTACGACTCACAGTGAGTCGTAGGGGCTAATTCGTTTAGTCAGTGCAGAGAGCCCTAAGGATTCTGCTGACAGAGAGGATTGGACTTAATTTCCGTGTAAGGGATCTTGAACTGCCAGTTCTTATCATCGGCTGTCTTAGGCATCGTTTCGTAGGACGAACCCTGGTTCTTCGTGATAGCTTCCAGGTACTTCGTCTCACCACCGCCTTGACCAGAGAAGTCCTTAATGATCTGGAAATTCTTCGCTGCAAGACGATTCGGCACGATACCCAGGCGCTTCATATCGAAGAAGCGTACTCCCTCAAAGAGGAGATCCAGGCGCTTGTGCAGGAAGATCTTCTCGATCAGGGCATCCCCCGTCTCCGTGGGCTGTACGAAGTCAGCATCGCGCGTCTTCACTATCGTGTAGAGCGTCGTCTGAGCTGCCGCACTCTTACCCTGTCGAGCCTCAGCCTCAGCCTGGATGTAGTACATCTCGCCGAGGCGCATGATGAGGACGTCGCCCTTACTGGAAGCGTGGTTCTGTACACGATACTTCATACACTGACCTGTGATCTCGAAGCCTGGCACGCCACTGATCAGAGGGAGGTAGCCAGCATCGACATCCTCGGGGATATTCTGATCCAAGTCATAGCAGTACCACCACTTGCGGCGCACGTCATTCGTCCCCAGCTGGTCGAAGATATTTCGATTCACAGCGAAGCGGAAGTGGTCCTGCCAGCCGTTATCAAAGTTCGTCGAGTACGTGGCGAGGAAAGTACCGTAGCCTTGGTTCTGCGTCTCTGCATAACGGTAGCCCCACATCCATTCATTAGCGTTGTAGTCGTTGAAGCCATCGAGGAGCTCTTCCCCCACCTGGAGCTTAGAGTTAGCGTTTGCGATAGCCTCCTTTGCATAGGTCTCCGCTGCAGCCCAGTCGGACTTACAGATAGCCACACGCGCAGCGATGCCACAGACCGTCGAGTAGCGCAGATGGTTGCGCGAATTATTCTGGTCCAGCTCCTTGAGCGTCTCCATAGCCATCTTCAGGTCTGACTCGATGAGCTCATAGGCTTCGGCTACTGTACCACGGCGAGCAGGCTCATAGAGCTGAGCATTGGTCGCATTTTCATCACGCATGACGACCCCTGGATCACTGGCTGCCGTCGAGGCATTGTAGCGCTTAGCGAAGAGCTGGACGAGCTGGTGGTAAGCATAGGCACGGAAGGCATAGGCTTCCCCTACGGAGTAGCGGATCTTCTTATCCTTACGCTCCTCTTCGGACAGGGTATTCTTGAAGCCTCGGATAGCGATATTCGTGTGCTGGATGAGGGTGTAGTAGAAGTCCCAAGCCAGATAGTTGATGACTCCATCACCACGCTCATTGTGCGCTCCCAGATAGGTGTACTCTCTGAGATAAGCTCGCTGCGTATTGATGACATCGTCGCTCATCAAGTCAAGGCGCAGGTTGAGCGAAGGTGCACCAGCCCCGAAGGCCTGACCGAAGCTATAGGTGTACATCATGTGATGTAGCCCATTGACGATACCCTGGAGCCCTTCTTGGGTCCCTTCAGCTTGCTTATCCCCCAGCGAGGAGGTGGGAGAGGTTTCGAGGAAGTCCTTCTTGCATGCTGGGAGCGTAAGCAAGCTCACGCCTGCAGCTATGGCAAGGTATTTATGCAATCTCTTCATGATCGTAGGCAAAGATTAGAAGGTGACATTGAGAGTCGTAGTGAAGGTACGGGAGGCAGCATAGCCGACAGTGCCGTGGACGCCGCTATAGCCACTGAAGGGGTTGAGCCCTCTACGCTTGGAGAGGATAAAGAGATTCTCAGCAGCGAAGGTGAGGCCAACACCATCGACCCCGAGCTTCTTAGCGAAGCGCTTGGGGAGGTCGTAGGTCATCGAGATGCTCTTCAGAGCAAGGGCAGTCGAAGAGATGAGCCAGCGGTCAGAGGTCATCGTCGAGAAGTTCTGTGGGTCAGCATCGAGACGAGGAACATCGGTGACCTGCCCAGGCTTGCGCCATGCACGATAGAGGTCTGGGTGCATCGCTGTCCCGGAAGAGAGGTCGCGTGACATCATATCCTGATAGAGCCCATCATAGGACTTACCACCGATCTGGTAGGCAAAGACGAAGTTGAGACCGATATCCTTGTAGCGGAAGTTCGTAGAGAAGCCACCATAGACATCGGGGATAGAGGAGCCGGTGTAGTGCTTGCGGGCCTTTTCCCCATTCTTCGTATAGGTAGCGCGCTCGCCCGTAGCTTCGAGGCCAGGTTCATCAGGATACTTCTCCCGGTCGAGGCGATACATAGCCTTACCATCAGCTGGGTCTACCCCGAGGTATTCGTAGAGGTAGTAGTCATAGAGACTACGACCTTCCAAATACTTCTTCGTCCCGACGATGATACCATCCTCACGATTGAGGTCAGGGAGCTTGACGATCTTATTCTTCAGCCATGTAGCGTTAGCGCGCATACTCCAAGAGAAGTCGCCTATACGCAGGATCTTAGCACCGAGCTCGAGCTCGAGACCATAGTTGCGGATCTTACCAATATTACGGTCGATACTCCCGACGCCACTTGAGGTAGGCAGTTCGTACTCGAAGAGTAGGTCCTTAGACTCCTTGTTGAAGACTTCGATCGTACCATCGATTCGGTCAAAGAGGCCAAATTCAAGTGCGACGTCAGAGGTAATTTGGGTTTCCCACGTCAGGTCAGTGTTCCCCACATTCGCTACACGCAGACCAGGCTCATCAAGGTTATTAGCACTGACATTGTAAGTCGTCTGGTAAGGATAATAACCAGAGAGACCGTCATTCCCCGTCTGCCCATAGGAGCCACGGACCTTGAGTCGGTTGATCCAAGAGACATTCTTCATGAACTTCTCGGAGTTGATATTCCACCCAGCACCGACAGCCCAGAAGTTCCCCCAGCGGCTATTCTTATGGAAGCGGCTGGAGCCATCTCGGCGGTAGGCCAGCGAGAGGTTGTAGCGGTCGCTATAGTTGTAGTTGAGACGACCGAAGTAACTCTCCTTACGATAGGTGTCAGTATTGGAGTTGACTGAGCGTACCTTGGTATAGTTGGAGAGCTCATCGATGACGACGAACTTCAAGAACTCCTTCGATCCCGACATACCGAAGTTCTCGAGATCATAGCTCTCATGGCCCATGAGGACTTCGAAGTCATGATCCTTACCCACCTTCTTATTATAGTTGGCGAGCTGTGTGAAGGTCAGAGTCGTACCACGACCTACACTCATTTCCAGCAAGCCCTGGGGGTTATCCCCCGTCTTGTTGTTGTAGCGGACCTTAGAGCGAGTGTTGCGCTGGTCATAGGCCACCTGGAGTGAGAACTTAAGCCCGTCAATAGGCTTAATATCGAGGTGTGCACGGCCCATCAAGGCATCGCGTAGCGACTCAGAGCGGTCGAGGTAAGCCAGCTCGATCGTATTGTAGTTCTTGCGATAGGGACGGGTGACGCTGTGGTCGTAGATCCTATTCCCGCGGTCATCGAGGACGTATGCTCCCGTCAGCGGGTCATGGACATGGATAGGATAGATAGGAGCGACAGTCTGAGAGAAGTGTGCACCATTGGCAGAAGTACCACCGAGCGAGCGAGGACCTTCGGAGCGTGTGTGCGTCAGCCCAATGTTCGTACCGAGCGTCAGCCAGGGGCGGATATCATACGAGAGGTTAGCACGGAGGTTGTAGCGCTTGTAGCCTGACTCGATCATGAAGCCACGCTCGTTGAGGTAGTTCAGCGAGAGGTACGACTGGAGCTTATCGGTACGGAGACCTCCGCTGAGCGTGTACTCACCACGATGGCCCGTGCGGTAGAAGGCATTATACCAGTCGAGGTCATCGCCATAGAGGAGGCCATTGATCTCGGGATTCAGCTCACCGGTAGGAAGGAGGATCCCTGGATAAGCACCTTTAGCAGGGCCACCCTTAGAGAGGTGATAGACCCCATTGGCGTCCTTACGATAGTAGGAGTCGATACCACTATAGGGATTGTACTTCAGCGCCTGATAAGTCTGGAGGGCTGCGATCGTACCGAGCTCTTCATCAGTCTTATTCTTATTGCGCTCATCATAGCGGAGCGTATTGTACCACTGCTGCCAGCGCACCTTATAGTGGTCCATGGTACCGATCTTATCGTACTCAGGGAGCCCACGGACAGAGAAGCCTTGGCTCGTAGAGAAGGTAAAGTGAGGCTGACCAGCCTGCCCAGCATTCCGCTTCGTGGTGATGAGGATGACCCCATTACCTGCGCTGGAGCCGTAGAGGGCTGTGGCGGCAGCGTCCTTCAGCACAGAGATATCAGCGATATCCTGCTGAGCGATATCCGAGATACGGCCCGTATAGACGGCACCGTCGACGACATACAGAGGGGCTGAGGAGGCATTGACCGAGCCGAAGCCACGGATACGGATATCCGCTTCGGAGCCAGGCTGACCCGAAGAGGTCGTGACCTGCACCCCTGCGGCAGCACCGGCAAGTGCGTTCGAGGCATTAGAGATAGGTCGGGCTGCAAGCTGCTTGCCACTGATCGAGGCTTGTGCCCCGACGAGGCTCTGCTTCTTCTGCGTACCGTAGGCTACGATGACGACCTTGTCGATGGACTGCTCATCGTTGTCCAGGAGGATGCGAAGTTCTTTGCCCGTGATGGCGACGACCTTACTGGCGTAGCCGACGCTCGACACACGTAGCGTGCGAGCACCCTCGGGGAGGTGAAGGGTGAAGCGTCCCTTCGGGTCGGTCAGCGTACCGATGTTGGGATAGTCTACAGACTGGACTGAGGCCGGGACGATGGGCTCTTTGTCCTCCACAGAGAGGACGATCCCCTTGACGGTGATCTGCTTCTTTTGAGCCCATGCTACTCCTATCGATAGAGTTAGGAATAGGAGTAAGAGTAAACTCTTCTTCATTTGCGTCTTTGGGTAACTAAGGTGAAACGGATAGGATCTGACGACGGGTAGAGTGGACCTCATCTGACCCCTGCTGGAGGGTGATGAGATACACATCAGGGTGTGTGCTAAAGGCTCTCCCCTACTCGTGTAGGTTGGTGTTCGCAGCGGGAAGGGAGGGTCTGAGGGAGGGTGGTACGGCTGTGCAGGTCTACTCGGAGTGCCTACTCTTACTATAATGAAGAGGTACTCAGGGCATGTGTTTAAGACTATCGCTCAGCCATAGGGAGGAGGTACGTCGGTGAGGGTAATGCGTTGGTTGGAGAGGATCGCTGAGGTGTGTCGGTATGTCTCTCCTTGTCTTTCTTTGCAGTAAAGGTAGGAAACTTCTTATTAAATACCAATCGCTCTATATCATACAATACAAAAAGCCCCGCCGCAGGGATCTGCGACGGGGCTTCTGTCTATCTATCTGCAAGGAAGACGGCGGGGCTTAAGCCTTCGTGTCTTCGCTCATCAGCTTGTTGAAGTCTTCGGGAGATACTTCCTTCTCAGTGACGGTGATCGCTTCCTTAGCGATAGCAGCGAGCTTGGAGTCAGCGACGCGGTCGATGAGGTTCTCCTTCGTGCGCCCGTCCTTGAGCATGCTCTGAGCGTAGTTCTCGAGCAGTTCGTCGGGCACAGAAGTCATGCCGTACATAGCGAACTGGTTCTTAGCTACGATGAGGGCGAACTTATTGAGGTCCTCATCAGAGATCTGCACACCAGCAGCTTCGAGGAGCTGCCCCTTGATGCGGTCGAAGGTGATGTCATCGAGGATCTGTGGCATGTCACGATCGAGATCTTCGACCTTAGCCTCAGCGTTGCGAGCGAGGAAGATGCGCTTGAGCAGAGCTTCGTCGTAAGCTACCTTGCCAGCCTTCTTCAGAAGGAGGGCACGCAGGTCACGCGTGAACTTGAAGTCGCTCTCGGTGGCGAACTGCTCAGCGAAGCTCTCCTGGATGTTCTTACGCAGAGCTTCTTCGCTGCGGATGTCGCTACCTTCGCCGAAGGCTTCGGTGAAGAAGGCATCGTTGAGCTCAGCAGCTTCGCGGCGTGAGATCTTCGTGATCTGGTAGGAGAAGGCTACACCATCGAGGGCGGGGACAGCTTCCTTCTCGATCTGGAGGAGTGAAGCGATCTCAGGAGCCTGACCATCATAGAGAGCGAAGGGCTCGAAGGTAATCGTATCACCGAGCTTAGCACCGATGAGCTTAGCCTTCTCAGCTTCACTCTTAGTGAAGCGGGGGAGGATCAGCGCCTGAGCAGCTTCGATACCGCCTTCCTTGGGCTGACCATCAGCGAGCTCGAGGGCACGGCCGTAGACAACGTCGTTGTCCTCTACAGTGTCAGCTTCGATCTGCTTACCAGCGTTCTCAAGCATACGCTTGATCTGCTCGTCTTCCATTTCCTTGGTAGCGACGATGCGGTAGTAGGTGAGCTTGTCCTTCTTCTCGAGCTTAACTTCGATCTTAGGAGCGAGGGCTACGTCGTAGGAGAATTCGAAGTTCTCTTCCGTAGCGAAGTCGTACTCCTTAGCGTCCTCTACGGGCAGGGGATTGCCGAGGATCTGGAGCTTCTCTTCGTCGATATAGCCGAAGAGGGCGCTGACGACAGCACGGTTGATCTCCTCGACCTTGACCGAGGTGCCTACCTGCTTCTTGATGAGGCCGAGGGGTGCGTGCCCCTTACGGAAGCCAGGGATAGAAGCATTCTTCTGATAGTTCTTCAGTGCCTTATCTACTTGGGGTTGGTAGTCTGCTGCACTCACCTGGACGGTGATGACAGCTGCTACATCGGAGGTCTGCTTAATCGATACAGCCATTCGTCTTTTATTATTTAATGTATACTATGCTTAGCGTAATATCTGTCGGGTCGGGCAAGGAGTCAAGATCTCCACCCACAGCACCCTAACAAATTGAGTGCAAAGGTAATCTAAATAGACTACTTAGACAAGCTACCGCAAGCCTGCACCACGGGCGATCCGCTCACGAAGGATCTCGGTAGACTTCGGGTCGTCGAGGATCTCGCCGAGTAGGGAGAGGAACTTCGTCACACGCGTCTCAGGGGTCAGCATCTCCTCTACCGGCAGAGGGGCCGACGAAGGAGCATCTCCCGAGGGGAGGACGAGCGCCGTCAAGAGCACCTGTGTCACGAAGAACGTGAAGGGCTGCATCTCGGGGGGGAGGAAGTCCTGACGCTCACGGAGAGGGAACATCGGGCGGTACGTGTGGATAAACTTGTAGAAAGGTCCGATGATGAAGGGATTGATGTGCTGCAGGATCGAGGAGAGCTGCACGGGAGTGAAGTGCTGGAGCGTCTCTACATGCATATAGAGATGCTTGATCTCGAGGCGCTTGATGGCGAGCGAGACGGGGTTCTTCCACTCCTTCAAGCAGTCGGCATCATTGACGTAGACGAAGGTTGCCTTCGCCCCCTGCTGTATGGGCTGCTTGAGGAAGGTCTGCTGTGAGACCACCTGCACGGGCAGATGGATGTACTCGCTGTACTGCAGGAGGACGGATTGCCAGAGCAGGACATCGGTCTCATTCCCTACGATGATATAGCCCTTGTTACGCTCGACCTCGCCCTGATAGACCTCCTCGACGAGGCGGGCCAAGAGGTGCATGTAGAAGGGATGCTTGAGGCCGACGATGAAGCCAAAACCATTCAAGCAGAGGTCATAGAGCAGGTGCTCGACTTCGGAGTAAGCGGGATTGATCTGCTTCTTATCCCAGGGGATGGCCTTCTCGGGATAGGCGGAGCTGAGCTCGGTCTTCCACTGATGGAGCTGAGCACACTCCTCAGCAAACTCCTGCACATCCTCATAGCAGCGGAAGGAGGATGAGATCGCCAGTGCCTCCTCACAGATCTGCTCGAGGAGGTGATAGTTGCTCTCGGGGAGGATCCCTTCGGGAGAGAAGTACTTCTCCTTCAGACGCTCGTACTCGGCACGGTACGCATCGCCTACACGGAGGCGGATGCTACGCCCGCCCTTGTAGCTGACATAGATAGAGGAGTATTCGGCAGCATAGCTCAGGCCAGCCCAGGGGTAGCCTGGGACGTGCTCCTCGAGGAAGAGCGATACCGCCTCGAGGTGCTTACAAGTACCGAGGCCATTGGTACGGAAGTCCAGACAGGAGCAGAAGTTGCGATCGCTCTGTACGCCACGGAAGGCGACACGGTAGCGGCCAGTGGTGCTACAGACGAGGTAGTCACCCCAGATGCGGTTCTTGTCGAGGTGCTCCACGGTGAAGTCACTCTCGCGTGCGTTCTCACGGCGGAGGGCTACCTGCCACTCCTCGATCGTCATGTTGTCGGGACAGATCTTGTTGGATAAACGGTTTCCAAGTTTCATGGGTGTGGTGGTTATAGTGTTAGGGGTAAGGGTTATTCAATAAACATACTATTTGTGTGAAGCCTTCTTACGGCCAGCAAGCTTGAGCTCTTCGGCGAGGAAGGGTGCCGTAGGGCTGTCCTTGACCTTTGCCAAAGCCTCGGGAGTACCAGCGAAGAGCAGCTGCCCTCCGTCCTTCCCGCCCTCGGGGCCGATCTCGATGATATAGTCGGCACTCTTGAGGACATCGAGGTTGTGCTCGATGATGATGACGGTATTCCCACGATCGACGAGGCGATTGAGGATGCCGAGGAGGACGCGGATATCCTCGAAGTGCAGGCCCGTAGTCGGCTCGTCGAGGATATAGACGGTCTTACCCGTGTCGCGCTTAGCGAGCTCGGAGGCCAGCTTGATACGCTGGCTCTCACCCCCTGAGAGGGTCGTCGAGGACTGCCCGAGCTTGATATAGCCGAGGCCTACATCCTGCAGGACCTGAAGCTTCTTGAGGATATGGGGGACGTGAGCGAAGAACTCCACCGCCGCATTGATCGTCATGTCGAGGACGTCGGCGATGGACTTGCCCTTGAAGCGCACCTCGAGGGTCTCTCTATTGTAGCGACGCCCGTGACAAGCCTCGCAGGGAGCGAAGACATCGGGGAGGAAGTTCATCTCGATGGTCTTGTAGCCATTCCCCGAGCAGGTCTCACAGCGTCCGCCCGAGACGTTGAAGGAGAAGCGCCCAGGTTTGTAGCCGCGCATCTTACTCTCGGGAAGCCCCACGAAGAGGTTACGGATATCGGTGAAGACACCCGTATAAGTCGCAGGATTACTGCGGGGCGTACGGCCGATAGGCGACTGGTCTACGGCGACGACCTTGTCGACGTACTCCAGACCCTCGATGCTATCATAGGGCAGCGGATCCTTCAGCGAGGAATAGAGGTGCTGACTGAGGATAGGCAGCAGGGTCTCATTGATGAGCGTGCTCTTACCACTCCCCGATACCCCAGCGACACATATCATTGTCCCCAGTGGGAGGCTGACATCGATACCACGAAGGTTATTACCACGTGCGCCTGTCAGGCGGAGCTGACGCTCGGTCATCGGGCGACGCTCGGGGGCGATCTCGATGGTCTCGACACCGCTGATATAGCGTGCCGTCAGCGTACCTGCTCGCATCATCGCCTCGGGCGAGCCCGAGAAGACGACCTCGCCACCGAGGCGGCCTGCCTTCGGCCCCATATCGATGATATGGTCTGCCTCAAGCATCATATCCTTGTCATGCTCGACGACGATGACGGTATTCCCCAGATCACGGAGCTTCTGCAGCGAATGGATGAGGCGCACATTGTCTCGCTGGTGGAGGCCAATGCTCGGCTCATCGAGGATATAGAGTACCTCGACAAGCTGAGTACCGATCTGCGTCGCCAAGCGAATACGCTGGCTCTCGCCCCCTGAGAGGGAGGCGGTCATGCGGTTCATAGAGAGGTAGCCGAGGCCCACATCCAGAAGGAAGGACAGACGGGTACGGATCTCCTTGAGTACCTCGGTAGCGATGGTGCGCTGCTGATCCGTCAGCTTATCCTCCAGCCCCTCAAGCCAAGAGGCCAGGTGCGTCAGCTCCATCGAAGCGACCTCACCGATATTCTTCCCGCCGATGAAGTAGTGCAGGGCTTCCTTGTTCAGGCGTCCACCATGGCACTCAGGGCAGATCTCTGCGCGGGTGAACTGTGCCATCCACTTCTCTGCGCCTCGGGGACTCTCCTCCTCTTCGCTCTGCGCCATGAGGTAGGCACCGAGGCCATCATAAGAGAGGGGTACGCCACGCAGCTCTGTGAAGCGGTCGTCCAGCAGGACTAAGTCCTCTTCACTGCCCTCGACGATCTCTGTGAGTAGGTCATCGGGTAGCTGGGAGATAGGATCCTTGATCGAGACCTCATACTTAGCGCAGAGGGCTTCGATCTGGGCGAAGACCAGCGTACGGCGGTACTTCCCTAAGGGGAGAATGCCCCCAGCATAGATGCTCTTCGTACGGTCGGGCACGATGCTATCGAGGTCGATGACACGCACTTCGCCGAGGCCCTTACAGCGCGGACAGCTGCCGTTGGGCGAGTTGAAGGAGAAGTTGTGCGGTGCGGGCTCGTTGTATGATAGCCCCGTCTCGGGGTCCATCAGATGGCGGCTGAAGTAAGCGACCTCGCCCGTAGCGATCTCCTGGAGCATCATCACCCCGTCGCCCTCCTTGAGGGTCAGGCGGAGGCTGGCAAGCAAGCGATCGCGGTTCTTCTCCGCTATGGTAAGTTTGTCGGTCTGTACCTCGACGCTATGGAGCTTATAGCGGTCGAGCTTCATGCCGTAGGTGATCTCTCGCAGCTCCCCGTCGACGCGGACGGTGAGGAAGCTCTTCTTACGGAGCTGCTCAAAGAGCTCTTTGTAATGCCCCTTACGCTGCTTGACGACGGGGGCCAAGAGGAGGACCTTCTTCCCCTCATAGCGCTCCAGGAGGAGTTCCAGGATCTGCTCCTCGGTATAGCGCACCATAGGCTTGCCCGAGAGGTACGATATAGCGGTACCTGCGCGTGCATAGAGGAGGCGGAAGAAGTCGTAGATCTCCGTGACAGTCCCGACGGTAGAGCGGGGATTGCGGTTCGTGGTCTTCTGCTCGATAGATATGACGGGGCCGAGACCTGTGATCTCATCGACGTCAGGGCGCTCGAGACCTCCACCAAGGAAGCCTCGGGCATAGGAGCTGAACGTCTCGATATAGCGGCGCTGGCCCTCAGCGTAGATGGTGTCGAATGCCAAGGAGGACTTCCCGCTACCACTCAGGCCGGTAAAGACTGTCAGCGAGTAGCGAGGGATGTGGGCATCCACGTCCTTAAGGTTGTGCACGCGGGCACCACGAATATCTAAGTCTTGCATCTAATAAATGAAAGGAAGACCCGAGCAGAGCCTACCATAAAAGAATGTATAGTACACAAAGTTACGAATAAATCGGCTCTCTGTCTCGCCCTTGACAGCCCCCTCACCCCCCCCTAAGCCAAGAGATTTCTCTATGAGTCTATCGTACCCCTCGCATAAGGGAGTGCTACCGACCTATATTGGTCGGCGGGCGAACCTATATAGATCATCACACGGAGCAGTATAGGTCACGACGTCGATCTATATAGGTCGGAGCAGTGACTCATATTAGGTTGTTGCCACGCATAGGGATAAAAGTTGTGGACGAGTGGCTGATAAGCTTGATCTACGTACGTGGCTCTAATATCTACGTACGTGGATATTTGGACTGACGTGCCTGGTCTTTAAGACTACGTACATAGACAGAGGAAAACCACTACGTGAAGGCGCTTTTTTCTTCACGAGAAGGACACTTTTCCCTCCGCTGGATAAGAGGAATACGCGCGATAAGGCGAAGGGCTTGTATATCACTTCGGAGAGGTATATCGGGGAACTGGGCGTGCGATGCCTTAGCACTCTAAATAGAGGACAGGACTGTAGGCAATAGTCTCATAATATGCCCCTCAGCCCCTGCCGAAGAGGCTCTAACGACAAGGCGCTCGATAGGATAAGCATCTATATAATAATAATGTACTATCTTCGCAGGGTGAGCCTTGGCACCAACATACGCACTTGCCCTCAGGCTTCCCTCATACAGCTCAACTGAATCCACAATTTATAATGCCTATGGAGCGAATCCTACTCACTATCCTTTACGCCTTCCTCGCTTGGCTACTCTATTACGCAGAGTCCGCTGGTGACAACTGGAAGGATCGTCTTCCCAGTCTCTTTCTCTTTATGCTCCTCGTCGGAGCTATCCCCGAAGGGGTGCGCCTCACGCGTCGCTTCCTCCATCGCTTGCGTAGAGACTGGCACAGCTCTCGTGGCATACAGCACTAAGCTGTAGCTCGGAGACAGCGACACCCTAAGAGCAGTGAGCCCCGCAATGCGACCGCATTGTGGGGCTCCTACCTATATATATTATGGAGATATGGAGAGATTCGCTGTACCTTTGCGAGGCAAAAGAAGCCCTTAGCTCCCGAAGCAAGAGCTCGGCATATCGGCCTTCCCCTACATTATTATATATACCCCTCTCGTCATGAGTGCAAGTGATACCCTCGACCTACCCTACCTCAGTGAGCTCAACGAAGCCCAGCGTGCCGCCGTCGTCTACAATGATGGCCCCGCACTGGTCATCGCTGGCGCAGGCAGCGGCAAGACCCGCGTCCTCGTCTACAAGCTCCTCTACCTCTTAGACTCGGGCTATCACCCCGCAGGTCTCATGGCACTGACCTTCACCAACAAGGCTGCCCGTGAGATGCAGGCGCGTATCTCCCGCCACGTCGGCTCGGTAGCTCGGCAGATCCACATGGGCACCTTCCACTCGATCTTCGGGAAGATCCTCCGCCAGCATGCTCCCCTCCTCGGCTACACCTCGGACTACTCGATCTACAACACCTCCGACAGCCGTAGCCGTATCAAGGCCATCATCAAGCAGCTCGGTCTCGACGACAAGGTCTACAAGCCCAATGTCGTGCACAACCGCATCTCCTCGGCGAAGAACCGCCTCATCACCGCCAGTGCCTACGCCTCCTACACCGACTTCCTCAAGTACGATGCGAAGAGTGGCCTGCCGAAGCTCTACGAGATCTACCAGCACTATGAGGCTGAGCTCAAGCGCTCCAATGCGATGGACTTCGATGACCTCCTGCTACAGATCAATATCCTCTTCCGCCAGCACCCCGATGTGCTGAAGCTCTGGCAGGACCGCATCGATTACCTCCTCATCGACGAGTATCAGGATACCAACTTCGCCCAGTACATGATCGCCCGCCAGCTGATGCAGGATAAGGGTGCTATCTTCGTCGTCGGCGATGATGCCCAGAGTATCTACTCCTTCCGCGGGGCGAACTTGGACAATATCCTCAGCTTCGAGAAGACGTTCCCCAACGCCCGCACCTTCAAGCTCGAGCGCAACTACCGCTCTACGCAGACCATCGTCAAGGCTGCGGGGCAGATCATCGCAAACAATGAGTACCAGATCCCCAAGGATGTCTTCTCGGAGGAGTCTGTCGGTGAGCCTATCACCGTACATGAGGCACTCACGGGTGACCTCGAAGCCCTCTGGGTCTCCGACGAAGTGCAGCGCCTTCACCGCGATGGCAATCCCTACAGCTCGGTGGCTATCCTCTACCGCACCAATGCGCAGAGCCGTACCCTTGAGCAGGTCTTCCGCCGTGTAGGGCTCCCCTTCCGCATCTATGGTGGGCGCTCGTTCTTCGACCACAAGGAGATCATGGACGTCGTCGCCTACTTCCGCGTCTTGGTCAATGAGCTGGATGAAGAGGCTCTCCTGCGTATCATCAACTACCCCAAGCGAAGCATCGGAGACACGACAGTACAGCGTGTGCGTCAGGCCGCCTCACAGCAAGGCCTGCCGATGATGCAGATCCTTCGTGATCCCCTCGCCTATGGCGTGGAGGTCAATAAGCCCACCGCTGCCCGACTACAAGCCTTCGCCGCCCTCCTCGATGACCTGCGCGCCTACAACCAGCAGGAGGACGATCTCTATGCGATCGCTGAGCGCGTGATCAATGAGACGGGCATCCTCGCCGACCTCAAGAGCGACACCACCAGCGAAGGCAAGGCTCGCGTGGAGAACATCCAGGAGCTGCTCGGTGGTATCGACGAATACATCCACGCCGCTCTCGAGGCCGACCAGACACCCTCACTCGGTGTCTACCTCAGCGAGATCGCGCTGATGACCGACCAAGACAAGGCGGGCGACGAGGAAGACTGCATCACGCTGATGACCGTCCACTCGGCAAAGGGACTGGAGTTCCCTCATGTATTTATCGTAGGGCTGGAGGAAGATCTCTTCCCCTCGATGATGAGCAATACGGGCAAGGAGCTGGAGGAAGAGCGCCGACTCTTCTACGTCGCCCTGACGCGTGCTGAGAAGACTTGTCATATCGGCTATGCGAGAGAGCGCTTCCGCAATGGGCGCACGGAGTTCAGCCGTCCCAGCCGCTTCGTCCGTGAGCTCCCCAAGGAATTAGTGACCTTCGACTCAGGGCTAAGCAGTCACGCCTCGCCCTGGGACCGCCCCAAGGCAGTACGCCCCGCAGGCGGTGACCTCCCGACGGACTTCTCCGACCGCCCCGTCTTCCGTTCGGCTCCTCCCGCTCCTTCGCGCCGTGTCCTCATCGAGCGCAGAGAGGCTGGAGATACACCCGAGGAGAAGCACAAGCGTATCGGTGCGCTCGCTGTCGGCGGACGCGTCGTGCACAAGCGCTTCGGTGCGGGTGTCATCGACGAGCTCGAAGGTCGTGGCGACAATGCCAAGGCTACGGTCACCTTCGACACGGGCGAGACAAAGAAGCTCCTGCTGCGCTTTGCCCAGCTCGAGGTGCTTTAGCGCAAGCTACACATTATTATATGGATGCGCAGGGCGGTCAATTGACCGCCCTGCGCATTACTTTTCCTCTCACAGGAAAGCTATACCTTTGCTACTGCCTCACGGGAGGGAGCTCCCAGCATGTGAAAGCGTGCACTCCTACCCCCAGCAGGCGCAAAACCTATTTATACAAACCAAAACCTGTACATCATGAAGCGATTTATCTGCCTCATGGCGCTGGCGTTACCTATGACGCTGGCAGGCCAAACTACAGACACTGCCGACTCGGCTCAGGTCATCGGCGAAGTCGTAGTACGTGGTGCCCGTGTCATGGCACCGAGTACAGTCGTCAAGATCCCCGCTCCACGCCGTGAGATCCCCCTGACGACAAATATCCTTCCTCTTGAGAAGATCCGCCTCTTAGGCTACACCGATCCTGCACAAGCTATGCAGACCGTCCCAGGTGTAGGGGCTTTCAAGGACTATGGTGGCTTCCATATGTTCTTCCTCCGAGGCTTCTACGAGTCCGTCGTCCTCAACGATGGGATGCGCGATGAGCGTCATGCGCTCTGGCAATCAGCACCACTCACAGGGATGGCAGCGGTGGACCACATCGAAGTACTCAAGGGAGCTGCCTCGATGAGCGTAGGTCACTCCGCTCTCGGCGGTGTCATCAACATCATCAATAAGCAGCCTAAGGCACATCCTGCCTTCGATGCGAGCTACACCATCGGCTCATACGGCACGCATCGTATCACAGCTGGCGGGACAAGTGCTATCTCAAGCAAGGCCAATGCACGCGCCGACGTGGAGTATTCGACCAGTGATGGCTGGCGTGGTAACTACACGAAGATCGCCAATGCGCATGCAGCCGTAGACATTAAGCTTTCACCCAAGCACAAGCTTGGCTTTGCAGCGATCATCAGCCACGACCAGTTCCGTGGCGATTATGGTCAGCCTCATCTCAAGTGGGACGTCTACAATAGCTCGACCGATGAGCTGGCTTACAAGCGAGGTACCTTCCCAAGCAGCGAACCTGCCTCAAGAGCTTACACCGACCCCAATGAGTTCCTGACGAATAAGACGGTCAAGTTCCACGCTAAGTACAACTACGCGATCGACGAGCGCTGGAGACTCTCCGAGCACGCTTTCTTCGCTTACGATAGCCTCAACTACTACTCCACCGACGGGCTGAACTATCTCACGGGAGCAAAAGCCACCGGAGCTAAGCACTACTACCTCGACGGCACGACGAAGGTACCTGTACTCATCGACCGCGTAGAGCGTGATGGCTTCGGCTTTGCCTACGGCACGATGACGGCACAGAATCAGATTGAGCTGACCGGACGTCTACGCTGGGGCAATACCAGCCACGCGATCCTCGCTGCTCACAACTTCTCCTACATGGATCTTCGTCGCTCTGACCGCGCACTCTATACCGGTGCTGGCGTCGGATCTATCGTGACGCTGAAGGATCCTATCCTCGATCAGGGCCCGATCTATATGAAGTACCGCCGCATGCAGGTCTTCAAGGATCTGGTCAATGGGGTATCTCTGCAGGACTTCATGACGTGGCAGAATCTCCGACTCCTTGCGGGCGTCCGCGTGGACTTCTTCCGTCGTGACTTCGGCATCTACAATACGGATGACCGCAAGCTCCTCGACCGCACCACCGACCAGATACTTACGAATACCGCACTGACGTATCGCCTCGGCGCTGTGTACAACATCACGCCCAGCTTCAACGTCTACGGCTCCGTCTCCTCCTTCTTCAAGCCCCAGCGCATCACCCTCTCGCCCGAGGTAGTCTATATGGCTGCTGACGGACATGAGATGAGTACCGAAGAGCTCAAGAGCTTCAAGCCGCTGACGGGTCGCCAGTGGGAAGCGGGTCTGCATCTGGATCTCGGCAACGAACTCTCGCTTCACGCCGCAGCCTACCATATCACGCTGAACAATATGGTCCGCACCAACCTCGGTGTAGCTGCCGATGGCCGCAAGATCGGTGGCCCTATCGGGAAGTCCATCAGTAAGGGTGTCGAGCTGGAGATGAATTACGCGCCCTCTTCGGCCTTTGACTTCAACCTCGGCTACGCTCTGACCGATGCACGTATCGCCGAATACACGTCGAGCAACTTCACGCAAAACGTCACCGCTGGCAATCGCCTCAAGCGCGTCCCTCGTGATAAGGTCTCCGCTTGGGCCTTCTACAACGCTCCTATCTGCCGCGAGACCGTCCTAAGACTGGGCTTTGGCGCGATCCACACGGGCAGCTTCTACTCCGATGAGACCAATATCTATAAGGTCGAAGGCAGTACGATCTTCAACAGCGTCGTAAGCTTCTCCCTCACGAAGGCGCTGAACCTGCAGCTGAATGTCAACAATCTCTTCGACACCGTCTACTACAGCACGACGATCAACAGCACGCAGTTCATCCCCGCCGAAGGGCGCAACGTCCAGTTCACCGCTTCGCTCTCCATCTAATTCGGCTCTATCGAGTAGCTGAAGCAGCGCTTTTCCTTCCCCTTCCTTCGCCCGAGAGCGGAGGGAGGGGAAGGCGTTTTTTGTCGGGTCAGAAGGTCATTCGGGAGGGCTCTACAAAGCCTGTCTACACAAGGCTTTCGGAGGGACTGGAAAAAGTAATATAACTTTCGCTGAAAAGTAATATAACATTCAGTGAAAAGTAATATAACATTCAGTGAAAAGTAATATAACATTCGGGGCAAAGTAATATAACTTCTGAGGTGAAGCCCTATCACATCCAGCGGCTTCGTCGGGTGGCTTCGTCGGGATCTCCCTTCGGGAGGCTGCAGAATCAACCAGAGGAATTATCTTTGTGAGAGAAACATCTACCTCATACACTATGCCTACCGCTCCGACAACGAAGAAGCAGCTCCTGCTCGATGCCTTTCTCATCGTCTTCGGTTCATTCATTTTAGCCATTGGCTACAGTCTTTTCCTCGCCCCAGCACATATTAGCCCGGGCGGCGTCTATGGTTTGGCGCTCGTCATCCGCGAGGTCGCCCGCAGCCTCTTTGGGCTGGAATTGGGCCTTGGTACCATTGCTCTTGTCTTCAACATCCCGCTCTTCCTCCTGGCGATGAAGGGACTTGGGAAGCTCACCGCAGTCAAGACCGTCGTGACCTTCGTCCTCGTCGCTCTCTTTTCTGACCTCATCGAGACGTGGTCAGGCGGTCGTCCGCTCGTCGAAGAATCTATTCTGTGTAGCTTCTACGGCGGGGCCCTGCTCGGAGTAAGTGTATGGATGATCTTCACGGCACAAAGTACCTGCGCCGGCACCGATACCTTGGCACGCGTACTATCTCGTGCGTTCAACACGAAGGTCAGTACCCTGATCATGCTCATCGACTCGCTGATCGTCCTACTCGGGCTATGGGTCTTCCAAGACTGGCGTGTCCCCCTCTATTCTTGGATCGCTATCTTCGTCTACAGCAAGGTCGTCGACGCGCTCCAGCCTCAGAATCCCCACAAGTCGGTCTTCATCATCTCCGACAAGACACAGGAGCTTCGTGAGGTACTCATCGGACAAGTCGGCGTGCGTGGCACCTTCCTCCACGGCCAAGGTATGTACTCGGGTACGCCCCGTGAGGTGCTCTTCATCATCATCGAGCGCAAGCACTTCGCTATGCTCAAGAAGCTCGTCAAGGATCTTGACCCCAAGGCCTTCATCACCACAGCTGATGCGTCCAACGACAGCATGCCACTCCTTCCCTAATCTCACACATCACACACTCCATGCGACAGCTTTTCCGCCCCTTACTTGCGCTCTTCTGTGCCCTTAGCCTAAGCTCTATCGTCAGCGCACAGAGTGAGCAGCGCCCCCAGATCCTCGTAGAGACGACGAAGGGGAACTTCATCATCGAGCTCTTCAACGAGACGCCCGTCCACCGTGACAACTATCTCAAGCTCGTTAGACAACATGCCTTTGACGGCGTACAGTTCCACCGCGTCATCAAGGACTTCATGATCCAGGCTGGGAACTTAAAGACCCGCGGTCTCTCCCGCGAGAAGTCTCTCCCCGGCGACTCCGACGAAGCGACGATAAAGGCAGAGATCATGCCCGAGAAGTTCGTCCACGTCCGTGGCTATATCGGTGCTGCCCGCGAGGGAGATGACACCAACCCCGAGAAGAAATCATCCTTCAGCCAGTTCTATATCGTCACGGGCAAGTACTATACCGATATGGATCTGGACGAGATGGAAGCTGGTCGCTCGTGGAAGTACACGCCCGAGCAACGCGAAGCCTACAAGCTCCAGGGCGGTGCAGCACACCTGGATGGCGGATATACAGTCTTTGGTCGCCTGCTCGATGGCTGGGGCACTGTCGATAAGATCCAGCGCGTCGAGACGGATGACAACAACCGTCCGCTGAAAAACGTCATCATCAAGCGCATGCGACTCTACACCCCGAAGAAGTAGCCTGCACTCCCTACCAAATACAAGCCGACGCCCCGCACCAACTACTTGATGCGGGGCGTCGGCTTATCTATTCATTCCGCTCCAAGACAAAGTACCGAGAGCCGTGGCTGTATGCGTACTTATTCGTATATTTGACCACGTTAAAGCTTCAATTGAGTGGCTTTCACAGCCAACTAACTACAAACTAACGATGCAGCAGAATAAAGCCGGGCTCTCCCATGAGGCCTTCCGTGGGGTCGTAGACGGTAAAGCCGTCCAGCTCTACACTCTGATCAATAAGGCAGGAGCCGAAGCGCACTTCATCAACCAAGGTGCTAAGCTCGTCTCTCTCGTAGTCCCCAGCCGCACAGGTTATACAGACGTCGTCCTCGGTCACGACAGTCTCGACGAATATATCCACAGCGAAGAAGCCTACTTCGGTGCTATCTGCGGGCGCTATGCGAATCGTATCGCCCGAGGTCACTTCACCATCGATGGCACGAGCTATGAGCTCCCCATCAATAATGGTCCGAACAGCCTGCACGGTGGACTCAAGGGCTTCAATGCCGTCATCTGGGATGGCGAAGAGCTGGCTCCTAACAAGGTTGCCTTCACCTACACCTCCCCCGACGGCGAAGAAGGTTACCCCGGCGAACTCACTGTACGTGTCGTCTACACGCTCACCGATGAAGGCGAGCTCTGCATCGAATACGAGGCTAAGACTACGCGTCCTACGGTAGTGAACCTCACCAATCACGCCTACTTCAACCTCTCAGGCGAAGGCGATCCTTCGGTACACGATCACACCTTAGAGATCTTTGCCAAGGAATACCTCCCCACCGACGAGACGGCTATCCCCTATGGTGCTCCCGCTGCAGTAGCAGGTACGCCTATGGACTTCTCTACGCCCCACCTCATCGGCGAGCGTATCGACACGGATACCGACCAACTTCGCTGGGCACGTGGCTATGACCACACCTATATATTGGACAAGGAGCTGGGCAAGCTCGCTATTGCCTCGCGCTGCTCTTCACCCAAGACGGGCATCGTCATGGAGGTCTACACCGACCAGCCTGGGGTACAGCTCTACACGGGCAACTGGATGAGCGGCAACCTCCGCGGGAAGCACGATCACCGCTATCCTGCACGTGCCGCACTCTGCTTAGAGACGCAGCACTATCCCGACAGCCCCAACAAGCCCGAATACCCTTCGACGCGTCTGAATCCCGGAGAGACCTTCCGCTCGACGACGATCTTCCGCTTCACGCTCGAAGCTTAGCCAGCTAACAAACAAAATCCATTCACATAAACAGTAAGCAATGACACAACAGAAACAGACTCAGAGCTATCTGGTGCCGTTCATCATCATGGTCGTGCTCATGGCCCTCGTCGGTCTGATCACCAACCTGAACGGGCAGTTCCAAGCACCTATGCAGGCCGCTTTCCTGCAGAAATCGGGCTCGCTCACCAATGCGCTCACCACGCTGATCACCTTCGCTTTCTTCCTCGGCTACCTCGCTATGGGTATCCCCAGCGCCAAGTGCATCGAGAAGAAGGGCTATAAGAACACCCTCATCACGGGTCTCTTTGGGCTGATCGCTGCCTTCGGACTGTATGAGCTCTCAGCCTATGTCTTCGAGTCAGTAGACCTCGTAAAGTTCCAGGCTGCTACCGATCCTAACGTCGTCATCATCCCCGTGGCCTACTACATCTTCCTTCTGGCTGGCTTCGTAGCAGGCTCTGCTATGACCTTCCTGCAGGCAGTGCTGAACCCCTACATCGTCGCTTGTGACGTGAAGGGTACGACGGGTGTCACGCGTCAGTCTATCGCTGGTACGGCCAACTCTACGATGGCTACCATCGCTCCTATCCTCGTGGCTTCGGTCATCTTCGCAGGTAAGAGCGGTCTGGACATTGCACTGAGCTCACTCTACATCCCCTTCCTCGTACTCATCGTCCTCGTCGGTGGTCTCATCGCAGCGCTCTCTAAGCTCCACCTCCCCGCGATCGCAAGCACGGAGAAGAAGGAAGGCGAAATCCTCGAAAAGAGCGTATGGAGCTTCTCGCACCTCGCTCTCGGTGTCGTCGCTATCTTCATGTATGTCGGTGTCGAAGTCTGTATCGGGAACAACATCAACCTTTATGGTAAGAGCCTCAACTTCGAGCCTTCGGATGCAGCACTTCTGGCTACCATCTACTGGGGTCTGATGCTCGTCGGCCGTCTCTGTGGTAGCTTCCTCAGCAGCATCAGCGCCAGCAAGCAGCTCCTCATCACCTCTCTGGGTGCAGGTCTCCTCGTCCTCGGCGGTATGGTCCTGAACAATCCTTACCTCCTCGCTGGTGCTGGTCTCTTCCACTCCGTCATGTGGGGGGCTATCTTCTCTCTGGCTATCGACAAGCTCGGTAAGTACACCTCTGCTGGCTCGGGTGCCCTGATGATGGGTATCGTCGGTGGTGCTATCCTGCCCCTTGTACAAGGCTTCCTCGCAGACAGCCTCGGCGGTTGGCAGTTCACCTGGATCATCGTCCTCATCGGTGAAGCTTACCTCCTCTACTACGCTCTCGTAGGTCACAAGGTTCGCCAGCTCCCTTAGACCTCTAAGGACAACCCCATCAGTCCCCCTCCCGCACCCCATCGGTGCGTCAGGGGGACTGCTATCATACCACGTTTACTCACTCCTATCAAGTCCATCACTCAGATGAATACACAAGCTATCCGCGACAAGTTCGCATCTCTCTACGGCGAAGCCGGTACCCTCTACACGTCTCCTGGCCGTATCAACCTCATCGGTGAGCACACCGACTACAACGGCGCCTTCGTCTTCCCCGGCGCTATCGACAAGGCTATGGTCGCTGAGATCCGCCCCAATGGTACAGACCGCGTCCGTGCTTTCGCACTCGACCTCGGCGAATCGGCTGAGTTCGGCCTCAAAGAAGAGGATGCACCCAGCCAGTCCTGGGCACGCTACATCTTCGGTGTATGCCGTGAGATCCAGAAGCGTGGCGGCAAGATCGCTGGCTTCGACACGGTCTTCGCAGGCGATGTACCTCTCGGCGCAGGGATGTCTTCATCGGCTGCGCTGGAGAGCACCTTCGCCTTCGCCCTTGATGATCTCTTCTCTCTCGGCCTCTCTAAGTGGGATATGGCGAAGATCGGTCAGGCTACCGAGCACAACTACTGTGGCGTGAAGTGCGGTATCATGGACCAGTTCGCTTCGGTCTTCGGTAAGGCTGGCAAGCTCCTTCGCCTCGACTGTAAGAGCTTCGAGTACGAAGAGCACCCCTTCGATCCTAAGGGCTATTGTCTCCTGCTCGTCGACAGCTGCGTCAAGCACGAGCTCGCCAGCTCTGCCTACAACAAGCGTCGTGAGAGCTGCGAGAATGTCGTAGCCGCCCTCGCTAAGCGCTACCCCGAGATCAAGTTCCTTCGTGATGCTTCCTTCGCTCAGCTCGAAGAGGTGAAGAATGAAGTCAGCGAAGAGGACTACAAGCGTGCTGCCTACGTCATCGGCGAAGTCGAGCGCGTCCTGGCTGTCTGCGGAGCCCTCGGCAAGGGTGACTACCAGACCGTCGGTGAGAAGATGTACGAGACGCACCACGGCATGAGCAAGCTCTACGAAGTGAGCTGCGAAGAGCTCGACTTCCTGAACGACCTCGCTCGCGAATTCGGCGTCACCGGCTCACGCGTCATGGGCGGTGGCTTCGGTGGCTGCACGATCAACCTCCTCAAGGAAGAGCTTCACGACAGCTTCATCGCCGAAGTCAAGAAGCGCTACGAAGCCAAGTACGGCATCCAGCCCAAGTTCTACGACGTCGTCATCTCTGACGGTGCTCGCCGCCTCTAAGGCTTAGCCTAACTCCATACATACGACACCCCGCAAGGGACTTGCCTTCTCTGGAGGCAGTCACCCTGCGGGGTGTCGTCGTATAGATATGTGTGGGAGCGGTGCTTACTTCTCGAGGTAGGTAATCACAAAGGTCGTAGAAGAACGAGGGCCTGTAATCTCCTTGACCTCAATAGGCCTTCCCTTAGCATCCAGCTTGTACTGGTAGCTGTAGGTCAGGTTTACTCTTGAGTCTGGATAAGTTTTATAATCTTGATGAATACGAGAGACGAGGTTCGCAGAGCGCAGCCCGAATCTATCAGACCAGAGGTGGCCTACATCCCTACTTACTTCTCTCAGGAGCTTCAGAAAGATGTTGAGGTCAGGATAGGTACGATTGGCGATGGTCGTATATTCTCTCTTTTCGATATCTGTATTCGAAGGTATGCTGTAGGCAAACGACGTCATATTACCATTCAGCCACGCTAGGGTCACACGGTGGCGTAAGGCGGGCTTATACCCCGTGAGAGCCCCTTTACTATCATAGATATAGTCCTCTACGGTTTCGACAGATACACCGTCCGCGGATATAGCTTTTTCTACGTATCTCTTCGTGACCAGCTTCTTAGCCCTCCCATTAGCATCAAGAGACAGGATATACTCCGTAGGCTTTTTCAGATAATCTTCGAGCTTATTCTCCTCTCGTACCATGGTAATCGTCTGAGCAGAATAGATCATCTTAGTATTCACGACTTTCGTAGCTGACGACCCAATATACTTCTCCTCCATTGAGGTCAAACGCTTCTGACTATCATAGGTAAAGCTCACCTCATAGTAGATCCTGTAGGGTACCACAAACTCTTTGATCTTTGCTATGTAGTCAATTGGCTGCTGAGGTGCGGGAAGGGGAGGCGTTGGGACGACGGGAGTATCGTTGCTCTTCGAGCAGGAGCTGAGAGCACTTACGGCTAATAATAGGGCGATGGCCTTCTTCATTATCATGCTTGAGTAAATTGTTAATTCCATTTGCAAATGGTAGAAGAATCAGGACATAAGCGTGGCGACTTGCTCGGCTTATAGCGTAGAGGCAAGCCATTTCGAGAGCAAAGGAGAGGAGGTCGGCGAAGGAAGTAAAGGAGCTTGGCTGGCAAAATAGTAGAGCTTGACGACGAATGCAAAGGAGTTTCGCGAGCGAACTACCTTAGGTTCGCGTCCATTTAAATGGTAGTAGCTGGAAGATTAACCGAATGAAGGCAAAGATTTATACGTATAAACTCAGGAATTAATACGTATTAAATCGGGATTTTATACGTATTAATTCTCGGATTAATACGTATTAATCTGCAACATCAAGCGATAAAAATCCCAAACTTAACCGAAAGAGATTTCGCATTCTAACGATAGTAACTACCTTTGCTCAAGGAACAAACCTCGCGAAGTCAAGCACCTAATCTCAGGCACTTCAGCTCCTTCGCCCAACTACACAATGTACTATGACAAGCAAAACCCTTCAGTACGTCCTCTACCAGAGGAAAGTTACCTTCGGCAAGCACCGTGGTAAGAGCATGCAAGTCGCACGACTCACGGGCCGGTACCAGGTGGACTTCGAGCGCTTCTGCTCACTCGTCGCCCGCAACACCACCCTCAACTACATGGAGGTGCAGAGCGTCCTCAACCTCGCCGCAGACACCGCGCGCGACCTCGTCTCGGAGGGCGCCATCGTCGACTACGGTCGGCTGGGACACCTCATGCCCACCTTCAAGTGCCGCGCCGTAGAAGAGGGGGAGAAGTTCAACCCCACCGTCCACATCGAGGAGGTCAAGGTGCACCTACGTCCCTCGAAGCGCTACTTCACGCTTGAGGATATCCACTTCCGCAAAGCCCCACGCAAGGCGAAGAAAAGCAAGGCTTAGCGGAGACAAGACAGAGTTTTTTCCTACCTTTATTAGGGCAAAGCGGGAGCCTTCTCACGCCTTTGCCCTACCCCATACAAATACATTCACCCCTTGGACCCATACCTATTATGAGCCAGATCAAGAACTATATCCGCGAGCACGAAGCTCGCTTCCTCGAGGACCTCTTCGAGCTCATCCGCATCCCATCGGTCAGCGCCAAGAGCGAGCACAAGCCCGACATGCAGCGCTGTGCAGAGTACTGGCGTGACCACCTCAAGAAGCTCGGCGTACAGACCGTAGAGATCTACCAGACGGCAGGTAACCCCATCGTCTTCGGGCACTATGAAAAGGACCCTTCCAAGCCCACGATCCTCGTCTACGGACACTATGACGTCATGCCCCCCGAGCCACTTGAGCTGTGGAAGAGCGAACCCTTCGAGCCCGAGGTACGTGACGGCCACATCTGGGCACGCGGTGCTGACGACGACAAGGGTCAGTCGATGATCCAGATCAAGGGCTTCGAGACGGCTCTGGCACTCGGTCTCGTCGAGTGCAATGTGAAGTTCCTCCTCGAGGGTGAAGAAGAGATCGGCTCGACGCACCTCGAGCAGTTCTGCCGTGAGCACCTCGAGATGCTCCGCGCTGAGAACATCATCGTCTCCGACACCAGTATGGTCAGCGCCGAGACGCCTTCGCTCACCACGGGCCTGCGCGGTCTGGCCTACTGGCAGATCGAGGTCACGGGTGCCAACCATGACCTGCACTCCGGCCACTTCGGCGGTGCTGTCGCTAACCCCATCAACGAGCTCTGTAAGCTCATCGCTCAGGTCCAGGACAAGGACGGGCGTATCACCATCCCCCACTTCTACGATGACGTCGTGCCCCTCTCGGATGAAGAGCGCGCGATGATCGCGAAGATCCCCTTCAGCGAAGAGGAGTACAAGAAGTTCCTCGACATTGATGACCTCTTCGGAGAAGTCGGCTACCATACGCTCGAGCGTAATAGCTGCCGTCCTTCCTTCGACGTCTGCGGCATCTGGGGCGGCTATCAGGGCGAAGGCTCGAAGACCGTCCTTCCCTCCAAGGCCTATGCTAAGGTCTCTTGCCGCCTCGTAGCTAACCAAGACCACCACAAGGTCAGCCAGGCCTTCATCGACTACATCGAGAGCATCGCTCCGAAGTACGTCCGCGTCAAGGTCACGCCTATGCACGGCGGCGAAGCCTACCTCTGCCCCATCGACCTGCCCGCCTATCAGGCAGCCGAAGAGGCTGTCGCAGTAGCCTTCGGAAAGCGCCCTCTGGCGGTACGTCGTGGCGGTAGCATCCCCATCATCGCAGCCTTCGAGCGCGTCTTCGGCGTGAAGACCATCCTTATGGGCTTCGGTCTGGAGAGCAACGCCATCCACTCGCCCAACGAGAATATGCCCCTGGATATCTTCTACAAGGGTATCGAAGCCGTCGCCGAGTTCTACAAGATTTACCCCAAGCGATAGGCTCCTCACCCCGAATAGATATCTATGACCTCTATCCTAATAAAGAATGTCCTCCACGGGACGACGACTACCGACGTCCTCATCGAGGGAAACCTGATCACTCGTATCGCCCCAGGTATCTCCGCTCCCCGAGGAGCGGAGGTGCTTGACGGCACTGACAAGGCGATCATCCCCGGCTTCATCAATACGCATACCCATGCGTCGATGACGCTCTTCCGTGGCTACGGCGATGACCTACCGCTGATGACGTGGCTCGAGGACTACATCTGGCCCGTCGAGGCGCAGATGACTCCGCATGACGTCTATGTCGGCGCCAAGCTCGCCTGCCTTGAGATGCTACGCTCGGGCACGACCTGCTTCCTCGATATGTACATGCTCCCGCTGGAGACCGCCAAGGCTGTCGAAGAGATGGGGCTACGTGCACATCTCTCCTACACGCTCTTCGACCAAGGCAACCCCGAGCGCGCTGCACTGGACCGCAAGCGTAGCTACGAATACATGGAGCGCTTCGGCGAGTTCAGCGACCGCATCACCTTCACCCTCGGCCCGCACGCCATCTATACGGTGAGCGGTGAGCAGCTGCAGTTCTGCCATCAGTTCGCAGTAGAGCACGGCGTGAAGATCCACCTGCACCTCTCTGAGACCAAGGGCGAGGTAGAGGAATGTATCCGCCTGCACGGCCTCAGCCCCGTGCGCTACCTTGAGAAGCTCGGTATCCTCAGCGAGCACCTCGTGCTGGCGCACGTCGTCTGGGTAGATGATGAGGAGATGGATCTGCTGGCCAAGCACAACGTCTCCGTCGTGCATAACCCAGCCTCCAACATGAAGCTCGCCAGCGGCTACACCTTCAAGTACGAGGAGATGAAGCGCCGTGGCATCCGCATCGGTATCGGTACGGACGGCTGCTCTTCGTCGAACAACCTCGACATGGTCGTAGCGATGAAGCTCGCTTCCTTCCTCGGGAAGGCTTGGCGCTTCGACAGCACGGCGTGCAAGGCTGACGATATCTTCGCCTCTGCTACGGCTGTGGGTGCAGACATCCTCGACCTCAACGCAGGGCGCATCGAAGAGGGACGCCTGGCAGACGTCTGCCTCGTCGACCTCAATACGCCTGAGCTCGTGCCGCTGAATGACCTCACGTCGAACCTCGTCTATGCTACCTCGGGTAGCAGTTGCATCGACACCGTCATCGTCAATGGGCGCATCCTCATGCGCGACAAGTACGTGCCAGGGCAGGAAGCTATCATCGCGGAAGCCCGCGAGGTAGCCCAGCGTCTCTTCAGTAAGCACAGATAAATGCGGGGACTTCCCTCCATACTTCACCGAGTAGCACACGCAACCCTCGGCAGGCGACTAAGCGAGCGTCTCTGGCTCTTCGTCTTAGTCTTCCTCGCCCAGCTGCGTGTGCTACTGGCTTATCTACCCTATCAGACCGAGGTGCCCTCGGGCGAAGTGCTCCCGCTGGTCCTCAGCCAGCTCCTTCGCATCGGGGGCTGGGCGAGCCTCCTGACCCTCCTCTTCGCCCTCTCCCCGTGGAAGTGGCTGACCCGCACGCTCGGGCTCCTCTTCTCCGTCATCGTCCTCACCCTCTCGGCCTACGAGCTCTACCTCATCGGGCTCTACCATGTGACCTACAACATGGACTTGGCGCAGATCATGCTCTCGACCAACTGGCGTGAGGGCAGTGAGTTCGTCGACAGCATCACAGCCCAGCAGGCTCTCCGCGTGCTCTGCCAGCTCACGCCGGCCGTCGTCATCGCCTTCGTAGTATCCCTCGTCTTCAGGAAGAAGTATCCCTCCTGCATCACCCTGTGCTGCAGCCTTACGATTACACTTCTCTCCCTCTTCGTGGGTCTCGAAAACATCTATAGTAACCTCCGTCTATGTCGTCGGCATTACAACTTCGGAGGACTCGAATACGCTGGTATTGATCGCACGATCTTCAATACCCTTAGTGCTCACAAAGCGATGAAGCATATCGCTGCAGAGCTGGATATGATACGCCGCTCCCAGCACAAGCTCAATAGCGTCGTCATTAACCCCATATCTAAGGCTCCACTCAACATCATCCTCATCCTCGGAGAATCAGCCCGTCGTAGCAGTATGCACTGCTATGGCTATCCTCTGCAGAACACCCCCTATGCAGACAGTCTAATTCAGGCTCAGGAGCTTATACCATTCTCCAATGTTGTCTCGCCAGCCTCAGCAACGATCCTCTCCAATACGCGTTCACTGACCTTCTACACTCAGGAGCAAGGCGAAAAGCCCTGGTATAAGTTCCCTTCGATTATTAATGTGCTTCGCCAAGCAGGGTATGCTACAGCCTGGATCGCAAATCAAGAAATCACAGGTAAGTACTCGATGTCTAACCTGCTGGGTAGACAGGCAGATATCCTCACGGGCAATCCAGCCTTCTTCAAAGGACTGGGCGGAGAAGGTGTAGCAAATCGCCCCGACTTGTTTGATGAAGTCATACTCCCCTTTCTCCTTCATCATCGAGACCTATCAGATAGTCTCCGAATGAGCTCCCCCAGAGGACTCTTCCAGATCGTTCACCTTATGGGTTCGCACATGACCTACAAAGAGCGATACCCCCAAGCATTCAACAAGTTCACATCCGATAGCCTACCCATCCACAAGGGAGAAGCTAAGGATCTGGTCATATCAGCCTACATCAATAGCCTTCTCTATACCGACTACATCATCCACGAGATCATAGAGCGCTACCGCGAGGAGAACGCCCTCGTCATCTACCTCTCCGACCACGGCGATGCGCTCTTCGACGAAGACTACCCCGAGCTGATGGGCCATGCCCTTGTGCCCCGTGCGGTCGAGATCCCGCTCTTCGTCTACTTCTCCCCACAGCTCCGTGAGGAGCGCCCCGACCTCTGGCGCCAGATCAGCCGTCAGCGGGATAAGCGGATCCTCTCGGATCTGCTCACACACGCTCTCGTAGATCTCCTCGGCATCCATACCGAGTATACGCAGCCGCGCTTCAACTTCTTCGCGCCCACCTACGACGACCGTCGTACTCGCATCGTCGTCTCCCCCACGTCGAATAAGAAGATGGTGATGGAGTAGCCCGCTTCACACCAAGCCTCCCCACGTATATATTCATCAAGCGATCACGGCGATTTTTGACGCCAGCTATCTCCCTATATATTGGGTATATCGCTCCGCTAAATCCACATACACTTTTTTTCTACTTTTGCAGCGTCAAAAGACGAACGAACAATAGATCCTATATGAAGCGATTACTCTATCTACTGGCCATACTACTCGCACCCATCCACGTGTCGGCACAGATGCTTTTCTCTGAGAATATGACGATGAGCATCGATAGCACGAAGACACTCCAGGGGACGATCAGCCCTTCTCTCAACTTCCAGACCGAGAAGGAGGAGGTATTCACCTTACGCAATAGCGCCAATATCAACCTGCTCATCAAGCGTAGCCGAGTGATCAACCTCATAAATAAGTTTGAGTTCTCCACCTACGGTAAGAAAGTGACCCTCAGTGGTGGGTATATCCATGCTGAATTCCGCTACCTGCTGGACCATGCCTTTGAGGTCTACCCCTTTGCGGAATCCCAGTGGGCGGCCAGTAGAGGCATGGCCTTTAAGTTCTCTACGGGGATTCAGTCGCGCTATCGTCTGCTGAATTCCTCCACGACCCTTATGTTCGCTACACTGGGTTTATTCTACGAATACGAAGAGTGGGAGCGCCCGATGCCCGCTGCAAATGGCCCCAAGTATGCCTACAGCCACCGCATCAAGAGCCATCTCTCGCTCAGCATGCGGAATAAGATCGGCGAGCACTGGGAGCTCACGACGACCGCCATCCATCAAGCGACTCCCGACACGTACTTCAAGAAGGCCCGCTTCGGAGGTGCCGTCGACCTCAAGTACAACATCACGCCCACCATCGGGATACGAGGCGCCTACCGCCTGATCTATGATACAGACCCCATCGTAGACATACGTAAGGACTACAATGTAGTCGATGCCGGCCTCGACATCTCATTCTAACAGCAGTCTAATCAATCTCACCTCATTCATATAATATGACAGCACTTTCCTACCTCCAGTCGGATGACCTCTTCTATCTGAATGTCTTCCTGAAGCTACTCCTGGGCTTACTTGCCATTGTCCTCGTCATCAACAAGTCTGGCAAGGGCAATCTAGCACCAACCTCTGCGATAGACCAGGTGCAGAACTATGTCCTCGGGGGTATCATCGGTGGGATCATCTATAGCCCAGCCATCTCGATCCTCCAGTTTGCAGCCGTCCTCGCGATCTGGGCCTCCCTCATCATCGGCCTGCGACGACTCAAGACGAAGAACCATAGCATCAAGAGATTCATCGATGGCGCTCCTGTTGTCCTCATCAAGCACGGGGTCCTTGATGTAGAGGCCTGCCGCAAGGCTAAGATCACAGCGAACGAAGTAGCATTCAAGCTACGCCGCGAGGGGGTCTACCACATCCGCGACGTGAAGCGAGCTGTCTTCGAGCAGAATGGAGAGCTCATCATCGTCCTGAAAGGCGAGGAGAACCCCAAGTACCCTGTCATCACAGATGGCATCGTACAGACCAGCGTGCTGGATGACGTAGACCGCACCGAAGAGTGGCTCGCCGAGGAGCTGCAAAAGATGGGATATGAGTCTGCTGCAGATATATTCCTTGCCGAATACGAAAGCGGGGAGCTGAAGCTGGTACCCTACAACTCCACCGTGCAAGAAAAGGAGTAGGTAGCGCCGTCTCCCTTCCCCGATTATTGCTATATTTGTTTTGCCCTTGAGGCAAATACTATTCGCAATATTCGGCAAGATATATCCCTATTATTATGCTCGACCAACACTATCACGAGGCCGCCAACTACTTGGCATCACGCCTACCAAAGGATATCAAGACCGCCATCATCCTCGGTAGCGGCCTTGGCAAGCTCGGCGACATGCTCGAGAATCCCACCATCATCCCCTACACACAGATCCCCCACTTCTCACACTCTACGGCTATCGGCCATAAGGGGAATCTCATCGCTGGTACCCTCTCGGGCGTGACCGTGCTGTGCATGCAGGGGCGCTTCCACTACTACGAAGGCTACCCCATGGAGCAGGTCACCTTCCCTATCCGCGTGATGAAGCTCCTCGGTATCGAGAACCTCCTCGTCTCCAACGCCGCAGGTGGTATCAACCAGACCTTCCGCGTAGGTGATCTGATGATCATCCGCGACCACATCAACAACCTCCCCAACCCGCTCATCGGCCCCAACGTCGAGATGTTCGGGCCACGCTTCCCAGACATGACGCGCCCCTACGACCGCGAATTCATCACGAAGGCTAAGGCCATCGCTCAGGAGCTCGGTATCCACGTCCACGAAGGTGTGTACGTCGGCCTCACGGGTCCCTCCTACGAGACACCTGCCGAGTACACCTACTGGTCTCGCTCGGGTGGCGACGCTATCGGTATGAGCACCGTACCCGAAGTCATCGTCGCACGCCACGCTGGTATCCGCGTCTTCGGGATGTCGGTCATCACCAACGAAGGCTGGCACTTCGATGATGACTTCGTCAACGATGGTGACGATGTCGTACGCGCCGCCAACGCAGCCTCCGACCGTATGGGCCGCATCTTCAGCGAACTCGTACGCCAGCTGTAAGCATGACTCCATAGCACAAAGACATCAGCCTCAGTGTAAGTCCACCTCCTTACACTGGGGCTACTTTGTAGCGATCTCAAGGGAGGGGAGGCACAAAGCTCTTCTCCAATCACACAAATATTAGCGTGTCGCAACAATTCGCAGACCTGCGATGTTACTAAGGCAGTTCGCTGATATGGGATCCTCTTCGCAGCTTTGGCTCCGCTGAGAATCATATTTAGCCTTACATAGATCAAATAGCCGTGAGGCTACGTCCCCTTTATAGAGGTCGGTACATCTGAATTAGACCTATCGACTTCAGTCCTCCTCGGCATACACACTTACGCAGTGCTTCGCTATCATCACCCTTTACCTCAAGTAGTACATGTCTCATCAGTCGGCGGCATCTTCTGATTCGTCTCGATCCATCAATCTCAATAGTCAGGTCTTACGAGGCTTGGCCATCCTCTCGATCATCCTCCACAACTATACGCACTGGATGTATGGAGCGATCTTCGAGAATGAGTTCACATACCAGTCATGGCACGTCTCGAAACTCCTTGACTACCTATCACACCCCGACGGAAGACTCCCCCTACAGCTTTTCTCCTTCTTTGGACACTATGGCGTCGTGATCTTTGTCTTCCTCAGCGCCTACGGCCTGGAGAAGAAGTATGGACGCACTACCAAGGAAGTTCCCATCCTACCCTTTATTTGGACGCACTACCTCAAGCTCCTCTCAATGTGTATCATGGGGTATGCGGCATACCTCCTACTGAATGCTTTCTACGTAAGCTATCCCGCCTCTACGATCTTCGGAGTACTAAGCCAGCTCACAATGCTCTGCAATCTCCAGATTTGCTCCTTTGACACCTTTGCCCCAGGGCCCTATTGGTACTTCGGGCTCATGCTCCAGCTTTATGTCGTCTATCGTCTGCTCCTTTTCCGTCGCTCGTGGGGCGTGATCGTCGGAGCAATCCTCGTATGTAGCATCGCACAAGCCTTCGTCACCCCTGATGGAGCTATCATGGCATGGCTACGAAATAACTTCATCGGGAGTATCCTTCCCTTCGGTCTTGGCCTCCTTTATGCACGCTATGAAGAGGATATCCAGCTGAGCAAGACGGCATACGGGATCATTGCCCTGGTCTCGATCGCACTGATCTTCGTGACAAGCCTCTCCTTCCTGCCATGGATCACGACTCCGATCTTCGTCTGTGCTCTCGGCATCTCATGTACCCAACTCCTTCCGCAGAGTGTGAATAAACCTCTCGCCTGGGTCGGTGGTATCTCCGCAGCGATCTTCGTCAGCCACCCGATCGTACGCCAGCTGGGGCTTGCAATGGCAGAGAAGCACCACTTCTCCCCCTACCAGAGCGTCCTGACCTTCCTCTTCAGCGCTCTACTACTCGGAGCACTTTTCCAGCCCATCCTCAATCGCTCATCCAAGCTTTTCATGAAGCTGGCTAAGCACTAACCAAGAGCAAGGCAAAAGATAAAGCACGAGGGGTGGACCAATATTGGTCCACCCCGCGTGCTTTATTAGGAGCCCCCAACTACATATAAGGAATGAGGGGGTGGCACAGGACGAAATTGCGTACCTTTGACAAAGGAAAGCGCGAGCATGGGGACGACCTTATCCCGTGCCCCTTTACCACTGACACAAAACAAGCACTATTCAAAGCAAGCGATATGGACATCAACGAAGAGCTTCTACACCACCCAGAGAATGATCCAGCCTACCTCGGGCTCAAGGTCAATCAAGGCGTGGCAGCCCAGCCTATGGTCAATCCCAACCTACGACGCGTGGCTCGCCGCACCTACACTGTGGACGAATTCGTCGAAGGCATCCTCCGCTCCGACATCACCTGCCTCAGTCAGGCCGTGACACTCGTCGAGAGCAACCGCCCCGACCATCAGGCCATCGCCCAGCAGATCATCGAGCGCTGCCTCCCCTACGCTGGGAAGTCAATGCGTATAGGTATCACGGGGGTACCAGGTGCAGGGAAGAGTACCTCGATCGACACCTTCGGGATGCACCTCGTCAAGCAGGGTCGGCGCTTGGCAGTCCTCGCCATCGACCCCAGTAGCGAGCGCTCCGGTGGTAGTATCCTCGGAGATAAGACCCGTATGGAGCAGCTCTCCCGCGAGAAGAATGCCTTCATCCGCCCCAGCCCTTCGGCTGGCTCACTCGGCGGTGTAGCACGTAAGACGCGTGAGACGATCGTACTCTGCGAGGCTGCAGGCTTCGATACGATCTTCGTCGAGACTGTCGGCGTCGGGCAGAGTGAGACCGCGGTACACTCTATGGTCGACTTCTTCCTCCTCATCCAGCTGGCTGGTACGGGCGACGAACTGCAGGGGATCAAGCGTGGTATCATGGAGATGGCTGATGCCATCGTCATCAACAAGGCCGATGGTGATAACATCGACAAGGCCAACCTTGCCGCCACCCACTTCCGTAATGCCCTCCACCTCTTCCCTCCCACAGAGTCAGGCTGGCGACCCAAGGTCCTTACCTACTCAGGCTTCTACGGTCTTGGTATCAAGGAGATCTGGGATATGGTCGATGAGTACCGACACTTCGCCACGGACTCGGGCTACTTCGAAGAGAAGCGCCAGCGCCAGACCAAGTGGTGGATGTACGAGAGCATCAATGAGGCTCTGAAGAGCTCCTTCTACCAGAGTGAGGCTATTCGAAGCCTACGCCCCGAGGTAGAGAACGACATCCTCTCTGACCGCCTTTCCTCCTTCGTCGGAGCTCAGCGTCTCCTCGACGCCTACTTCAAGAGCCTCAAGTAAGCTAGTGGAAGGTAAAATAAAGTATAAGGAAGCGGGGTGGAGGTACTGTCTCTACCCCGCTCTCTAATGCTAAGTACACCTTGCATATTCGAAGATTTACCGTATATTTGCAGGGCAAAAAGAATGATATTCATACAATTAAAATATTTCATCAACTATGACGAAAGCAGAAGTGGTGAGCGATATCGCCAAGAGCACGGGAGTAGATAAAGAGACTACTCTGGCAGTGGTAGAGGCGTTCATGGAGTCAGTCAAGGACTCTCTGGTACGTGGAGAAAACGTCTACCTCCGTGGCTTCGGTAGCTTCATCATCAAGGAGCGCGCAGAGAAGACTGCTCGCAATATCTCGAAGAAGACTACGATCATCATCCCCAAGCGCCGCATCCCTGCCTTCAAGCCCTCGAAGCTCTTCGCCTCCAAGGTCAAGTAGTGGATCGAAAGCCGAACTATAGTAAATAATCATATAATCAAAAGCAGCTATGCCAAGCGGAAAGAAAAGAAAGCGCCATAAGATGGCTACGCACAAGCGTAAGAAGAGACTCAAGAAGAACAGACATAAGAAGAAGTAATGTCACATGCGCGGGGGTAGGGCAGTTCACAAGACGTATGCCTTGCCCCCGTACACTTTATACTACTTCCTTTTTTTACTCTACTATCATTAACGAATCCGCCAAGTGAACAGTGAACTGATCGTCGACGTCTCCGCCAAGGAGATCTCGATGGCTCTACTGGAAGACCAACGACTGGTAGAGCTCCAGCGCGAGCGTCGTGACCTGGCCTTCGCCGTCGGAGATATCTATCTCGGACGCGTCAAGAAGGTGATGCCTGGCCTCAACGCAGCATTCGTCGATGTAGGATATAAGAAGGATGCTTTTCTTCATTACCTCGACCTGGGGATGATCTACCAAGCGCAGCAGCGCTTCCTCGAACAAATCGAGAAGACCAAGGCAGTACCCTCCTTGAGCAAGATCCCCACCTTCCCTGACCTGCCGAAGGATGGGAAGATCGCTGACTACCTGAAGGCTGGGCAGAATGTCCTCGTCCAAGTCGTCAAGGAGCCTATCTCCACGAAGGGACCACGCCTCTCGGCTGAGATATCCATCGCAGGGCGAAACCTCGTCCTCGTCCCCTTCTCCGACAAGGTATCCGTCAGCGCTAAGATCGAATCACACGAGGAGCGAGCACGCCTCAAGCAGCTCATCCTCAGCATGAAGCCTAAGAACTTCAGCGTGATCATCCGCACCTCGGCCGAGGGTAAGCGAGCCAGCGAGCTCGATCAGGAGCTCAGCCGTCTGCTAAGACGCTGGGAGGAGAGCATACAGAAGCTCCCCAAGATCACCAAGACCCCAAAGATCGTCTACGAAGAGTCTAGCCGTGCCTTAGGCATCCTGCGCGATACCTTCAACCCCTCCTTCCAAAGCATCCACGTCAACGACAAGGCCTACTACGAGGAGATACGCGAGTATGTCCGTCAGATAGCCCCTGGGCGTGAAGATATCGTCCACCTCTATACGGGGAACCTCCCCATCTTCGATGAGAAGAATGTCACCAAGCAGATCAAGGCGTCCTTCGGGCGTACTGTCACCTGTAAGAGTGGTGCTTACCTGATCATCGAGCAGACCGAGGCCATGTACGTCGTGGATGTCAATAGCGGCAACCGCTCCCGTAAGAGCACCGAGCAGGAGGGCACAGCGATCGACGTCAATCTCATCGCAGCCGAAGAGCTCGCTCGTCAGCTCCGCCTGAGAGATATGGGTGGTATCATCGTCGTCGACTTCATCGACATGCATGACCAGAAGAATCGTCAGCTCCTCTATGAGCATATGGTCAAGCTGATGGAGAGCGACCGCACGCGACACAATATCCTACCGCTGAGCAAATTCGGCGTGATGCAGATCACTCGTCAGCGTGTGCGCCCTGCTACCCAGATCAATACGGATGAGACGTGCCCCACGTGCCTTGGCACAGGAAAGATGAAGTCCTCTATCCTCTTCACCGATCAGCTCGAAGAAAAGCTCCGTGACTTAGCCCCACGCTTAGACACATCCTACATCAACGTCCACGTACACCCCTACGTGGCCGCCTACCTCACTAAGGGGTTCTTCATGTCCATCGCCCGCCGCTGGAAGCTCCAGATAGCTCGCGGTATACGTGTGACCCCCAATCAGAGCCTCGGCTTCCTCGACTACAAGTTCGTAGACAAGGAAGGCAACGAAATCGAGGCCCTCGAAGAATAACCTGCGATAAAGCCCGTAGAAGATCCCTCCCCTATCCCATAGCGATAGTACTCAGGGTATCTTCTGCGGGCTTTATCTCTACTGAGAGCGAGACCCGATACGATGAACGCCTACCCGTCCAAGCTCGTCGAGCGAGCCGTAGAGCAGCTCTCTACCCTACCAGGGGTAGGGCGCAAGACCGCTCTACGCTTGGCGCTACACCTGCTCTCACGCCCCCCGATCGATACCCATACCTTCGCCGATGCCCTCGTAGATATGCGAGATGGTATCGTCTACTGCCGGCAGTGCTATAATATCAGTGATACTGAGCTCTGCCCGATCTGCTCCAGCCCCCAGCGTGATAGCTCCACCGTCTGCGTCGTACAGCACGTAGGCGATGTGATGGCTATCGAGAATACGGGTCAGTACCGTGGTGTCTACCATGTCCTCGGCGGTGTCATCTCCCCTATTGACGGCATTGGCCCCGACGATCTGAAGATCCCCGAGCTCATCGAGCGGGTACGCAGTGGCAGTGTCCGTGAGGTCATCTTGGCGCTGGGCACGACGATGGAGGGGGACACGACGAACTTCTTCATCTACCGCAGCCTCGCGGGTCTGGACGTACGCCTCTCGGTCATCGCCCGCGGTGTAGCCATCGGAGATGAGATCGAGTACGCCGACGAAGTGACGCTCGGCCGCTCCATCCTCACCCGCACGGACTTCGATCAGTCGCTAAGCTTCTGACCCCATGCACACGCAGGCTATCGGCATCCCGGGCAAGCACATACAGCTCCGCGCCCTATCACAGGAAGATCTCCCGCTGCTACTCAGCTGGGAGAACGACCCCGAGGGCTGGTACTCCAGCGGCACGATCAATCCCCTCTCCCCCGACTTCATCCAGCGCTACATCACGGCCTCGTCCACGCATATCCTCGAGACGGGCTCGATGAGCCTCATCATCGAAGGGCTCAAGACTCGCTCGGCACTGGGGCATCTCATCCTCTATGACTACAGCCCCATCCATCGCCGTCTGGGCGTCGGTATCTATATCGACCGTGAGACTCGCAAGACGGGGATAGGCTCCGAAGCCATCCGCTTAGCCCTACGCTACGCCTTCGACAAGCTCCGCTGTGAGCAAGTCTATGCCGAGGTCTTAGCCTCCAACGAAGCCTCCCAGCAGATGCTCCGTAGCATCGGCTTCGAGCATATCGCCACGCTCCCCCGCTGGCACTGGCAAGACAACCACTACGAGGACCTCCATTACTATCAGATATGGCACCCATAGCCACAGAGATCCAGCGTCTAAGAGAGGAGATCGAGGCGCACAACTACGCCTACTACGTCCTCTCCGCTCCCACCATCTCAGACTACGACTTCGACCAACTGCTCAAGCAGCTGGAGCGACTGGAGGCGGAGCATCCCGAGCTCATCACCCCCGACTCGCCCACGCAGCGTGTCGGCCGTGACCGCACCGAGGGCTTCACGCAGGTAGCGCACCGCTACCCCATGCTCTCGCTGGGCAATACCTACAGCTACGACGATGTACGGGAGTTCTACGAGCGCGTCTCGAAGGACTTGGGCGGTAAGCCCTTCACCATCATTGCGGAGCTGAAGTACGACGGGCTCTCGATCTCCCTGACCTATGAGAAGGGACTACTGACCCGTGCCGTCACTCGTGGCGACGGACAGATGGGCGATGATGTGACGGCTAATGTGCGCACGATACGCTCCATCCCCCTCCGCCTGCGTGGCACGGGCTATCCCGAGAGCCTCGAGGTGCGTGGGGAGATCCTCCTGCCCTTCGTGGAGTTCGACCGACTGAATGCCGAGCGTCATCGTGCCGACCTCCCCCTCTTCGCTAATCCTCGCAATGCCGCCAGCGGTACGCTCAAGCAGCTTGATCCCGCGATCGTAGCCGAGCGTCGCCTCGATGCCTACCTCTACTACGTGCCCGGGCAGCCCAGTCTCCCCGATAGTCACTACGAGCGTCTGCAACTCTGTAAGAGCTGGGGCCTAAAGATCTCGGAGGCTACCCGCCGCTGCCATTCGCTGGAGGAGGTCCTATCCTTCCTCGACTACTGGGAGCAGGCACGTGCCGAAGCCCCCGTCGCCACCGATGGTGTCGTGCTCAAGGTCGACTCCATCACCGAGCAGGAGGAGCTGGGCTATACGGCGAAGACCCCGCGCTGGGCTATCGCCTACAAGTATCAAGCCGAGCAGGCTAAGACGCGTCTCATCTCCGTAGACTTCCAAGTCGGGCGTACGGGTGCCGTCACGCCTGTGGCCAATCTCGATGCCGTGGCGCTCTCGGGCACGACCGTGCGCCGTGCCTCGCTTCACAACGCTGACTTCATCGAAGCCTTCGACCTGCACATCGATGATCAGGTCCTCGTAGAGAAGGGCGGTGAGATCATCCCGAAGATCGTCGGCGTCGTCACCGAGGAGCGTCCCAGCGATGCCCAGCCCGTCCTCTTCCCCAGCCACTGCCCCGCCTGTGGCTCTCCCCTCGAGCGAAACGAAGGAGAAGCCGCCTACTACTGCACGAACCAAGCGACCTGTCCCCCACAGCAGACGGCTCGTATCGAGCACTTCTCGGGGCGCAAGGCTGCTGACATACGCCTCGGAGCGGAGACCATTGATCTCCTCTTCACGCACGGACTCGTGCATAGTATCGCCGACCTCTATCGCCTGAAGCTAGAGGATCTCCTGCAGCTCCCAGGCTTCAAGGAGCGCAGTGCGACTCGCCTACTGGAGAGCATCGAGGCCTCCAAGGAGCGCCCCTTCCGTGCCCTACTCTTCGGGCTCGGCATCCGCTTTGTGGGCGAGACGGTAGCTAAGACGCTCGTGCAGCGCTATGCGGATATCGATGCCTTAGGCACAGCGACCTTCGAGGAGCTCACGGCTATCCCCGATATCGGTGCAGTCATCGCCGAGAGCCTCGTCCACTACTTCGCCTCACCCGAGAATAGGGAGTTCATCTCGGAGCTCCAGCGTCTGGGGCTTCCTCTGAGCCGTCGCCCGGAGGAAGAGCCACTCCCGACGACCGATCATGCTGCGATCTCGGGCAAGGCCTTCGTCATCAGTGGCGTCTTCACCCACCACTCTCGCGAGGAGTACAAGGCGCTCATCGAGAGCCTCGGGGGGAAGATCGCGTCATCCATCTCCAGCAAGACCAGCTACGTCTTGGCCGGTGCCAACATGGGTCCAGCAAAGCTCGCTAAGGCCACCGACCTCGGCATCACCATACTCTCCGAGGACGAATTCCTCGCCCTCATCGAGCCCCACGAAGGAGAGCAGCCCGCCGCCTCCACCGATGAGGCGGACACGGCCGACCTCCCCCTCTTCTCTAATCCCTCCTAATTCCCTCTCCACGACGATCACGAATCCTATCAGCTACCTGTAATGGACATTATCTTTATCTGTATCCTCGTCTTCTTGATCATCCTCGCCTGCTTCGACCTCGTATCAGGGGTGAGCAATGACGCGGTGAACTTCCTCAACTCCGCTATCGGGGCGAAGGCTGCCCCGTTCAAGGTCATCCTCGGCGTCGCTGCCGTGGGGATCTTCCTCGGAGCCTCCCTAAGTAACGGGATGATGGATGTAGCACGCAATGGGATATACAACCCCGCCTACTTCACCTTCCAGGAGGTCATGACCATCTGCTTGGCCGCGGTAGTCACCGACATCATCTTGATCAACATCTTCAATACACTCGGGCTACCGACCTCGACGACCGTCTCCATGGTCTTCGAGCTCCTCGGGGCTTCCTTCTGTATGTCGGTGCTCAAGGGCTTTGACGACCCCAGCCTCCAGATGCTGGATATGCTGAATGCCACCAAGGCCCTACAGGTCATCATCGCTATCTTCCTCTCGGTAGCTGTGGCCTTCTTCTTCGGCTCGGTGGTGCAGTGGATCACGCGTGTGTGCTTCTCCTTCAACTATAAGAAGACCCTACCCTACCTCGCTGGTATCTTCGGGGGCATCGCGCTGACCTCTATCGTCTACTTCATGCTCATCAAGGGGCTCGAGGAGTCGACCTTTGCCTACAAGGACTGGGTCAACAGCCACACACTGGAGCTCATCATCGGCTGCCTCATCGGCTTCTCGATCATCATGCAGGTCCTACACTGGTGCGGCGTGAATATCCTCAAGATCATCATCCTAGCGGGTACGCTGGCCCTCTCGCTGGCCTTCGCTGGTAATGACCTCGTGAACTTCATCGGGGTACCTCTTTCGGGTCTCTCCGCCTATCAGGACTACATGGCCAACGGGAATGGGGCCTACGACACCTACCTCATGGGAGCGAATAACCTCCCTGCCAAGACGCCCTATATCTTCCTCCTCGGCTCAGGGGTCATCATGACGCTGGCCCTCTTCTTCTCTAAGAGCGCGCAGAATGTCATCAAGACCTCGGTGAATCTCTCCCGCCAAGACGACGGGGAAGAGACCTTCGGCTCGTCACGTATCGCCCGTGGTCTGGTACGTACCAGCAGCGCCATTAGCACCTTCCTCGAGCGTGCCGTACCTCAGAAGGCTCGCACGTGGATCGACTCCCGCTTCAATAAGCAGGAGCTCACGATGGAGCCTGGTGCCGCCTTCGACCTCGTCCGTGCCTCGGTGAACCTCGTCCTGGCAGGGCTACTCATCGCACTCGGTACCTCCTTCAAGCTCCCTCTCTCCACGACGTACGTCACCTTCATGGTGGGTATGGGTACGTCGCTCGCAGACCGTGCTTGGGGTCGTGAGAGTGCTGTCGGTCGTGTGACGGGTGTGATGTCGGTCATCGGCGGCTGGTTCATCACGGCTGGTGCCGCCTTCATCATCGCGATCATCATCGCTACGATCATGCGCTATGGTGGCTTCATCGCTATGATCGCCCTCATCGCGGTGGCCCTCTTCCTCCTCTTCAATAGCCATCTGATCCGTCGCAAGAAGGGTGATGCTGATGATGAGCTCTTCGTCGCTATCCTCAATGCCGAAGATCCTACGACGATGTGGAGCCTGCTCTCTGAGCACGTCCGTCAGAATCAGATCGGCCTGCTCGACCACGTCAGCCAGGACTACCTCGACATGACCAATGGCCTCTTCAGCGAAGATCTGCGCCGTCTGAAAAAGACCATGCACCATCTCGATGAGCACAAACGTGCCTTCAAGACGATGCGCCGTAAGGAGACCATCGGCCTAAGACGCATGGCCAGCGACGAAGACATGCTGGAGAAGAACATGTGGTTCCACCTCGGTGCCAATACCTGTCTGCAGATGATCTACGCCCTCGAGCGTGCTACGGAGGTAGCGGTAGAGCACGTAGACAACAACTACAACCCCATCCCCGAGGAGTACCGCGCTGAGTTCGCCCCCATCCGTGACCGCGTCATCGACTACATCGCACAGGTCCACCAGCTCATCTCCAGCAAGCGTATGGAGGACGCCAAGAAGGCGAAGAACATGGGTAAGGAGCTGCGCGAGATCGTCAAGGATATGCGTAAGACCCAGATGAAGCGCGCCCACAAGGGCCGTCGCGAGGACCTGCGTGCCTCGATGGTCTACCTCAACGTCCTCATCGAGACCAACGAGCTCCTCGGCAACCTCCGCCACCTCGTCGGCTATAGCCAGAACCTCCTCGACGAAGAGGCCGAAGGCTAAGCCCACCCCCCCTCCCCTTCGCCTTCTTCAGGCGAAGACCAAGAAAGCCACGGGCGCGCTACTTCATCGTAGCGCGCCCGTGGCTTTTTATGCTCCCCCGATGACGGTACCGACCTGAATATAGAAGGCGCACGCTTCGGCGCTCCAATCGTAACACCCCCGAGGTGGGACAAAAGAAGACGGCCCCCCCGCTACCGCTGGCGGTAGCGGGGGAGCCGTCGTATATAGGGGATGTCAGTGGCTTACTTAGCCAAGACGAGGTAGTAGTTCTTCTTGCCGCGCTGTACGAGCAGGTAGCGGTCAGCGATGAGCTGAGCAGAGGTGATGAGGTCATCGGGGCTGGCGACCTTCTCCTTGTTCACGCTCACACCACCCGAGGCGATGAGCTTGCGCAGCTCGCCCTTCGAGGGGAAGACTGCCGCATCTTCGGTGAGGAGGTCGATGACCTTCACACCACCCTGCAGCTTGTCCTTCGAGACTTCGAACTGGGGTACCCCCTCGAAGACGGAGAGGAGCGTAGCTTCGTCGAGTGACTGGAGCTGCTCGCGCGTGCCCTGCCCGAAGAGGATGCCCGAGGCAGCCACAGCGGCATCATAGCTCTCACGGCCGTGGACGAGGACGGTGATCTCCTCCGCCAGACGCTTCTGCAGGGCGCGCTCGTGGGGAGCAGCAGCCTGCTGAGCCTCGAGACCTGCGATCTCCTCCTGCGTCAGCGTCGTGAAGATCTTGATATAGCGTGCCGCATCGGCATCATTGACATTCAGCCAGAACTGGTAGAAGGCGTATGGGCTCGTGCGCTCGGGGTCGAGCCACACATTGCCGCTCTCGGTCTTACCGAACTTACCACCGTCGGCCTTCGTGATCAGCGGACATACCAGAGCATAGGCCTCGCCAGCATCCATACGGCGGATCAGCTCCGTACCCGTGGTGATATTCCCCCATTGGTCAGAGCCCCCCATCTGCAGACGGCAGCCGTAGTGGCGATAGAGATACAGATAATCGTAGCCCTGCAGGAGCTGGTAGCTGAATTCGGTGAAGGACATCCCGTTGGAGTTCTCGCCGCTGAGGCGCTTCTTCACCGAGTCCTTAGCCATCATATAGTTGACCGTGATATGCTTGCCGATGTCGCGGATGAAGCCGAGGAAGCTGTAGTCCTTCATCCAGTCGTAGTTGTTCACCAGCACAGCAGCATTGGGGGCATCGCTATCGAAGTCGAGGAACTTAGACAGCTGCTTCTTGATGCAAGCTTGGTTGTGGCGGAGCGTCTCTTCGTCGAGGAGGTTACGCTCGGCGGACTTCATCGAGGGGTCACCAATCATCCCCGTAGCACCGCCGATGAGGGCGATGGGGCGATGGCCTGCCAGCTGGAGGTGGCGCAGCATCATGACCCCGACGAGGTGGCCGATGTGAAGGGAGTCTGCCGTGGGGTCAATACCCAGATATGCAGAGGTACGCTCCTTCTGTAGCTGCTCCTCAGTGCCTGGGAACATATCATGGATCATCCCACGCCAGCGCAGCTCTTCAATAAAGTTGATCATTTTTCTTCTTAAAAAGAGGTGATTATCTGTATGTATAGTGGCACAAAGATAGCTAAAGCCTCGCACCTGCGCCCCTATACGCGCGAGGATAGCCCGCTAACAGAGGGTAAGGGCGCTCGCCCTATCACGCCGATTTCTCTCATCCAGCGGAGGGAGAAGTGCTATCCCTGCGAATAAAAAGCCGCCCTCCCGTAGTGCTCTTCCCCTATCCAGGCACGTAGTCTTAAAGACCACGCACGTAAACCCTATGATCCACGTACGTAGCTATTAGATCTACGCACGTAGATAGAACTTATCTACCATTCGTCCGCGACTTTTATTCGCGCTCGTAGGAAGTCATTCCACTACTGCTCTCAGCTTTTCTCTCCGAAGAGACGAGCCCCACATAGCACGGCTAAGCAGCGTGTATCGCAAGGCTCTCTTCTCTGGTATTGCAGATTAGAAGTTTTTTTTTAGGTTTGCAGTGTGGAGAGAAGCCCTTCTCCACGCTATACAGAGACACAAGAGCACAACGCAACGACACCACTTTCATCTGATCGCGCTATGCACTACACATTTAAGTACTCTACCACCCTCAAGATCTACACCGTCCTCTCCGTGGTGGCTCTTGGGCTGATCTGCTATCCACTCAGATTACACTCCTGGTTCATGATCGCCCTATACAGCTGGGTGATCTTTACGATGCTCCTCTATTCCATCCTCTCTATGCCCCGTTCGATAGAGGATGACGGAGAGACCGTAGTCCTGAGGCGGCTCTTATGGTCGAAGCGGTATAGCCGCACAACTTACGATATCTCGGAGGTAAGTGATATGGAGCTAACGAAGAGCTACGCCATCGTTGGCTCACCTGGTCACTTCTGCTATAGTGGCCTCTTCTACAAATCGAAGATGGGCTTCTTCAAGCTCGTCGCTACGGAGGAGACTGGTCATTACCTACGTATCCAGCGCAAGGGGAGCAAACGCCCGCTCTACATCGCCTACCAGCCTGCCCTATCCTACTAATCGCATCTTCCGATAGTCCCCAGCACCACACCTTCCACAAGATCCTCATTACTCCGCACCCTATTCCTCACCATCAGAATGGGGTGTTAGCGCAAAGCAACACCATCACTTCCATCTGATCGCGCTATGCACTACACGTTTAGGTACTCTACATTCGTCAAGGTCATCACCTTCATTGGATTATGGGCCCTTGCACTCATCCTTTATCTTCTGGTGACGGTAGACGGCTTATCATCGTTTGCCTTCGTCCTCTGGGCAGGCGCTTTGGGCCTCATCTACCCTCCCCTCTCCATGCCCCGTTCGATAGAGGATGACGGAGAGACCGTGGTCTTGAGACGGCTCTTATGGTCGAAGCGGTATAGCCGCACGGCCTACGACATCTCGGAGGTAAGTGGTATCAATTTAATGAATGGCCTCCGTGTCTTCGGCTCGGGAGCTTACTTCGGCTATAGTGGCTACTTCTACAAGACGAAGATTGGCCTCTTCAAGCTCCTCGCTACGGAGGACACAGGCCATTACCTACGCATCCAGCGCAAGGGCAGCAAACGCCCGCTCTACATCGCCTACCGGCCTACTCAATCCTAATCATCGCATCTTCCCACACCCCCAAGCACCACACTACACATGAAACCCTTACTTCTCCGCACCCTATTCCTCGCTATCGGAATAGGGAGCCTGTGCTTCCACAGCACGACCGCTTCGGCTCAAGCCACCCAAAGCCCCGACAAGCACTATGACTTGAGCGATACCATAGCACTCACCATCTTTGACTATGCTCAATACCGAGCCTACTACCAAAAGGAATATCGAGATGTCCCCTCCGACCCGAGATCCTATCGCTGGCTTCAGCTCCTGCAAATCGGGAGCAAATATCAAGGCTACGAGAACTACGGGGAGCTACGCGCCGACTCAATATGGAACGCCTCGATAAAGGCGGGCAAGAGTGATGCCGAACTGCATCCCGAATGGTCTGCAGCTAGGGATGAATCACAGCCCGACGTGAAGCTCCTCTTTGACCGCAACAAGGGTGTCTTGGACGCACACGACAGGGTCTACATCAACAAGTACCACTACAGCGAGCCCATCCCCCAGCAGCAGTGGACGATGGCCGAGGGCGATAGCACGATCTTAGGCTACACGTGCCACAAGGCCACGACCCGCTTCCGTGGGCGAGACTACGTCGCTTGGTACACCGAGGAGATCCCCTACCCCTACGGGCCCTATAAGTTCGGCGGTCTCCCTGGTCTCATCACCTGCATCTACGACACCCAGCGCGAGCACATCTACACGCTTGTAGGCTTTGAGAAAGCCCCAGCCTTAGACTACATCTACTACGGCAACGGGCGACGCAAGCCCACCGAGGGCACACGCGAGGAGGTCAATAAACTCCAGCGACAGTACCACGAGCAGCCGAATCTCTTCAAGTCCGACATTCTCACGCCAGCCCCTGGCACTAAGATCAACCGCAAGAAGCCCAAGCCCTACAACCCCATCGAGCTGGAATAACCCCACAGAGCTATGATACGTTCGCTTCTCCGCACCCTCTTTCTCGCTATCGGGATGGGGTGCCTAAGCCTTCCCGCCACAGGGCAAGCGCCCAAAGCAGGCCTTGATCCCAGCAGAGTATATGACCCGAGTGACAGCATTCAGAAGACCATCTTTGATCATGCGCTGTACCGAGCCTACTACCAGAAGCTGTATCGAGATGACCCCGCTGATCCGCAAGCCTATCACTGGATGCAGATCCTGCAGATAGGTAGGAGCCACCAAGCCTACCTCGACTATGGCGAGCTACGTAGAGACTCCATCTGGAATGCAGCAGCAAAGGGGAGGAAAAGCTATGGAGAAATCGAGGCTGATCTTGATGTGGCCTTTAATGATACCTTTTCCAAGCAGAAGCTCGTCTTCGACCGCGCCAGAGGGATAGTCAACGCCTACGAAAGGATCTTCATCAGCACGTACCACTACACCGAGCCCATCCCCCAGCTCCAGTGGACGATGGCGCGGGGCGATAGCACGATCTTAGGCTACCCATGCCACAAGGCCACGACGCACTTCCGTGGACGAGACTACATCGCTTGGTACACCGAGGAGATCCCCTTCCCCTATGGGCCCTTTAAGTTCGGTGGCCTCCCTGGCCTCATCACCTGCATCTACGACACCCAGCGCGAGCATATCTATACGCTTGTAGGCTTCGAGAAAGCTCCGTCAGAGGACTACATCTACGAGGAAGCGCGACGCCACTGGTTCGAGACCACGAGGGAAGTGCTGGCGAAGCAGCAGAAGTACTTCCACGAGCAGCCCAACCTCTTCACCCCCGACATCCTCACCCCAGACCCCAGGAACAAGGCCATCAAGCGTAAGCCCAAGCCCTACAATCCGATCGAATTAGAATAAATCGCCCCTGCTGAGCTATGAAACAGGCCATTCTCCGCACCCTACTCCTCACTATCGGGATAGGGTGCCTAAGCCTTCCCGCCATAGGTCAAAAGCCCAAGGTCTTCCCGGACTACACCTATGTATATGAGCCGAGTGACTCCATTCAGATGACCATATTTGACGACGCACAGTATCGGGCCTACTATGAGAAGCAGTACCGAGACGACCCGTCTGTCCCCCAGGCTTATCACTGGATGCAGGTCCTGCAGATAGGCAGGAACTACCAAGCCTTCCTCGACTATGGCGAGCTACGTAGTGACTCGATATGGAATGCTTCGGTGAAGGCGAGGAAGAAATATGGGGAATTTGAGGCGGAGAGTGACGCTGCCTATGAAGCCACCTTATCTAATCTGAAGCTCATCTTCGACCGCTCCAAGGGGATGATCAATGCCCACGAGAAGATCTTCATCAACAAGTACCACTACACCGAGCCCATCCCCCAGCTCCAGTGGACAATGGCGCGGGGCGATAGTACGGTCTTAGGCTATACGTGCCACAAGGCCACGACGCGCTTCCGCGGACGAGACTACATCGCTTGGTACACCGAGGAGATCCCCTTCCCCTATGGGCCTTTTAAGTTCGGCGGACTCCCCGGACTCATCGCCTGCATCTACGACACCCAGCGCGAGCATATCTATACGCTCGTAGGCTTCGAGAAAGCTCCGTCAGAGGAATACATCTATGAGCGAGCGCGACGCATGTGGTTCGAGACCACGAGGGAAGTGGTGGCGAAGCTCCAGAGGAACTACCACGAGCAGCCCGACCTCTTCACCTCCGACATCGTCACCCCTGACCCCAGGAATAAGGCCGTCAAGCGGAAGAGCAAGCCCTACAACCCGATCGAATTAGAATAAACCCGCCCCCACTTTTCCCCGCCCTATATGAAGACAATGAGACTCCTCCGAGGCATCGTCCTATCACTCTGTATGTGCATCCTCTCCGTAGGGAGCGCTGAGGCACAAGAGACCAACATGGCCCCATTCATCGAGAGCTTGATACGTGCCTTCAAATCAATGAAGGCTGACACCGTAAGCAAGGACGTCATTGAGCCCAACCTCTATCGTGCATTCTATAAAGCAGAGTACCATCCTGTCGCGAAAAGCATGGCGCCAGCCTATGAATGGACGCAAGTATTGCAAATCGGAGAAACGGCCCAGCGCTATATAGACCATGGGACCTTGCTGGCTGATTCGATATTTGACGATGGAGTCAAGACGGGCAAGGCCCCTGAAGAGTTCGTCCCAGGACACCATAAGGCAAGCAAGAGCTCCGTTATGGATAGCCACATACTTTTCCTTCAGAGAGAGGGGAAGATGGAGTACTTCGATCGGATCGTCTTCGACCACTTCACCTACATAGATAGTATCCCCCAGCAGCAGTGGGAGCTGGTCGCAGGAGATAGCATCATCGCAGGATACACCTGCCACCGCGCCCAGACCCGCTACCGAGGGCGCGACTACACGGCTTGGTACACCGAGGAGATCCCGCTGAGCTATGGCCCGTATAAGTTCAGAGGACTCCCTGGACTCATCACCTGTATCTATGATAAGGACCGTGACCATGTCTTCACCCTACAGGGCTTCGAGCGCGCTCCGCTCGGGGAGGTCATTTACCGCAAGAAGAAGTCCTACTTCAAGACGACGAGAGAGCGCCTCCAGCAGGCCATCCGCAACTATATGGCGAACCCCTCGGGCTACAGCACACCGAAGGTCAACGTCCAGGGGAAGAAGACCGCCAAGCCACCTAAGCCCTACAACCCGATTGAGCTAGAGTAATATCCTCTCTCCTCACGTTCCTGATACCACTATGAGACACTACGACTACACGCCCCGACTCCTTTGGTGCCTCCTCACACTGCTCCTCCTGCTCCCCGTAGGGCAAGCGCATGGGCAGACGAGTGAGCGCCACGTGACCGCCCGCATCGTCAATGCCGAGACAGGTGCCCCCATCGTCGACGTCCTTTGCTCAGCATGGGATGGCGAGCGGCACCGCACAGCCTTCACGCAGAGTGATGCTAAGGGCGAGGCACGCTTTCGCCTCACGCCCCAAGACCAGCTTCTCTCCTTCGTCCTCTTAGGCTATACGAAGCAAGAGCTACGCATCAGCGAGCTCTCGGGAGATAGCTTCACCGTGCGTCTCCAGCCCTCGACGACGCCGATACGTGAGGTGCATATCAAGGCACGCCCCATCACCGTACGGGGCGACACGCTCCGCTACCGCGTCAAGGCCTTCGCAGGCAAGCGAGACCGCTACCTCGAGGATGTCATCAAGAAGCTCCCCGGGGTAGAGGTCAAGGAGAATGGACGGATAGAGTATCAGGGTAAGCCTATCAATAAGTTCTACATCGAGGGGCAAGATCCCTTGGGCAGCAACTACACGCAGGCCTCGCGCAACATCCCCATCAATGCCGTCGATCAGGTCGATGTCATCGAGCACAACCAGCACAAGCGCGTCCTACAGGGCCTCGTCCCCAGCGACCAGGCAGCGCTGAACATCCGTCTGAGCAAGGCCTCACGCTTCCGTCCCTTCGGGGAGGTCACAGCCGGGACGGGCCTGCCTGCGCCGCTCTGGGAGGGAAAAGCCTTCCTCATGCAGGCCTCACCGACGAACCAGCTCATCACCTCACTCAAGGGGAATAATACGGGGATAGACCTCTCGTCAGACTTCGAGCAGCAGCACGACGCAGGGAGTGGCCTTCCGCAGATCTCCCTTCCCTCGACCGCCCTACAGACCTCCTCCCCACAGCGCCCACCCCTCGACATCGGGCGCTACCTCGATGACAGAGGCTTCAACTGGGGCATCAATGACCTGCAGAAGCTCGGGGAGTACAGCAACCTCCGCATCAACGTCTCGGGCTACCATGACCGCCGACGCCTCAGCTCCGAGAGCGAGACCCACTACCTCGGCACTACACCCCTCGACCTCTACGAGACATCACAGCTGACCCGAAGCCCCAACTACTACAATGCCGCCCTGCGCTACGAGCACAATGCACCCAAGCGCTATCTCGTAGGAGAGCTAAGCTTCGGAGGCAGACGCTCCGACCAAGCTGAGGGCCTTCACTCCAATAGCCGCGAGTACACCTTGGGGCTACGGCAGGAGCCGCTTTGGCTCCAAGCGGCCCTGCAGACGACCCTCCGCTTAGGCGGTACGGTCCTCGACTTCGTCTCCTCCACACGTGGCTACACCGCAGGAGAGACGCTCCGTGGCGAGTGGACCGAGGCGGCACTCCCCACACAGACGCTCTACGAGCAGCGCCGCATCACCCAGCTTCACACGACGCATCAAGCCTCGACGAGCTTCCACTTCTCCCATACCACCGCACTTCACACGGGGCTGGAAGCCACGGCCGACCTACGGAGCTTTGACACGCCCTACGCCAGCCTCGCCCGCTCCTGCAGCTATCGCGACCTTTCTCTGGCGCTGGACGCGTCCTTCAGCTACCGCCCCGAGGGCTTCTATCTCTCGGTGGGGAGCCCCCTGGCCCTCGAACGGGAGATGCTTCAGGTAGGTATGCGCCACGATGAGGCGACACGCCTACGTATCGCCCCCTTCTTCAGTATGAGGGCGAGCCTCGGGCAGCACGGGGAGCTATGGCTACGTGGGAGCTACTCTGAGCGCCCCGACCTCGACGGCTACTACAGCCCCAGCACCCAGAGACGGGGCTACCGCCTCTACTACCAGAGTCTCGAGCACCTCTACAGTCAGCAGACCCTCTCCAGCTCGCTCCGCCTCACCTATCGCAATCCGCTGGAGCTCTTCTTCACCTACCTCCATCTGAGCTACAACTACACGACCCACGGCTACTACCGTGACTATACTTATAGTCTCGACCGCACGGTGAGCATCCCCATCGACAGCACGCACCACCGCCAGACCTTCTCCGCAGCGGGCGTCGTAGACAAGTCCATCGCACCACTCGGGCTGAGCCTACATGCCGAGCTACGATACAGCCACTCGAGCTACATCTCCTCACAAGCACAGCGTGTCTATCAGATCCAGAGCGACCTCCTCGTGCCCAGCCTCACGATGACGTGCAACAAGCTCTCGCCGCTGGAGCTGGCCTACACCTTCGAGCTCAGGAGTCTATGGATACATCACCCGCTCACGAAGCTACGCCCCGTCCTCTCCCTGCGTGAGAGCTTCGAGGCAGGTCTCCCCCTCGGTGATCGCTGGCTCCTCGGCCTGCAGGTCGTCCACTCAATGAATGAGGTCGCCCCGAGAGAGTACAAGCATACCCTCTTCGGTGACCTCGACGCCACCTGGACTGTTAGCAAGCGCATCAAGCTCACCGCCCGCTTAGCGAACCTATGGGGTCAGACTTCCTACCGAGTGACCCGCCTCTCCGCCACCGACATCTCGAGCTTCGCCGTACCGCTCCGCCCCCGCGAGCTCATCGTGACGGCTACGCTTCGCATCTAAGGCGCTCATCTCTTAGTCCTTTCTCCTCCCACCGTGCCCTACAGCACGCTACGAAAAGGCGTGCTGTGGAGCGCTTTTCCGCTACCGAGAGTGTCGCTTTTGAAAGGCCTTAAATAGGGTGCAGAGGAGCGCCCTTATCCCCTTGTCCATTCTCTTGTAACTCGGGCAGTTGAATATCATATATTCGTTGTACCTTTGTAGGAGACAGAAAAGTCTATATAGACAGATTTGCTAATTCGAATTAGTTTTATGGAAATTATCAAGATCGTCGGGCGTGAGATCCTCGACTCCCGTGGGAACCCCACAGTAGAAGTAGACGTACACCTTGCGTGTGGTATCATCGGTCGTGCAGCTGTACCCAGCGGTGCATCCACGGGCGAAAACGAAGCTCTCGAGCTCCGTGACGGCGACAAGAGTCGCTACCTCGGTAAGGGTGTCCTCAAGGCAGTAGAGAACATCAACAACGTCATCGCACCTGAGCTCTACGGCATGAGCGCCCTGAACCAGCGTGAGATTGACCTGAAGATGATCGCTCTCGATGGCACCAAGACCAAGAGCAACCTCGGCGCTAACGCTATCCTCGGTGTATCTCTCGCCGTCGCTAAGGCTGCCGCTCAGTACCTCGACATCCCCCTCTATCGCTACATCGGTGGCACGAACACCTATGTACTGCCCGTACCTATGATGAACATCATCAATGGTGGCTCGCACTCTGACGCTCCTATCGCCTTCCAGGAATTCATGATCCGCCCTGTGGGTGCATGCTGCTTCCGCGAAGGTCTCCGCATGGGTGCTGAAGTCTTCCACGCACTGAAGAAGGTCCTCCACGACCGTGGCCTCAGCACGGCTGTAGGTGACGAAGGTGGTTTCGCTCCTGCCCTCAACGGTACGGAAGACGCTATCGAGTCTATCCTCAAGGCTGTCGAAAAGGCTGGCTACGTCCCCGGTAAGGATATCACCATCGCTATGGACTGCGCTTCCTCTGAGTTCTTCAAGGATGGCATCTACGACTACACGAAGTTCGAAGGTGACCACGGCGTGAAGCGCACGATCGACGAGCAGGTTGAGTTCCTCAGCCAGCTGGTAGAGAAGTACCCCATCGACTCGATCGAAGACGGTATGGCTGAGAACGACTGGGAAGGTTGGAAGAAGCTTACCGACAAGCTCGGCAAGAAGATCCAGCTCGTCGGTGACGACCTCTTCGTCACGAATGTTGAGTACCTCCGTCGCGGTATCGCTGAAGGCTGCGGCAACTCGATCCTCATCAAGGTCAACCAGATCGGTACGCTCACCGAAACACTCGATGCTATCGACATGGCTCACCGCCACGGCTTCACCTCCGTCACCTCACACCGCTCTGGTGAGACGGAAGATGCTACGATCGCTGACATCGCTGTAGCTACGAACTCTGGTCAGATCAAGACCGGTTCGCTCAGCCGTACCGACCGTATGGCTAAGTACAACCAGCTCCTCCGCATCGAAGAAGAGCTCGGTGACCTCGCTGTCTACGGCTACAAGCGCATCAAGTAGTCCACACCGTACGGCCCATCTGCGCTGAGGCAACCCGGCCCGCGCACCGAAGCCGTAGGATATAAATAGCCCCGCAGGATGACCTCCTGCGGGGCTATTTCGCTTCCTGCCGTGCAACAAAGAAGCGGGGAAGAATAGTTATCTTTGTGAAACGGGGCTTTTCAGGTGAGTATATCCCCGAGAGCCCCATATATTTAGATAGACTCCATCATCACTCCATAGCGCTGTATGCAACAGTCCTCCTCCGCCTGGGCTCGCTGGGCTCCCCCAGTGACCCGCAACTTGATCGTCATCAACTTCATCATCTACTTCGCCTCAGTCCTGCTACTGCGTCGAGGCTTTGACCTTGCGGAGGTCGCTGGCCTGCACTACTTCGAGTCCTCGGCCTTCCGAGTGTGGCAGCTCTTGACATATCAGTTCCTCCACAGCACCTCGTCCATTGAGCACGTGCTGTCGAATATGTTCGCACTCTATATGTTCGGCTCCAGCATCGAGTACTTCTGGGGTAGCAAGCGCTATCTGATCTACTATCTCCTCTGCGGTATTAGCGCAGGGCTGGTGCAGGAGCTGAGCTGGTACTATGAGCTACGCGAGGTCGTACAGTACGCGAGCGTACAACTCCCATCGGGGATCGTACCACTCGACACCTTCCTCAGTATGCTGAATACCGTGGGGGCATCGGGAGCTGTCTTCGGCATCCTCCTTGCCTCTGGCGTACTCTTCCCCAACTCATACGTCCTCATTGGCTTCGCCATACCGCTGAAGATGAAGTATTTCGTCTTCCTCTACGGTGCCTTTGAGCTCTTCGCTGGCATCCACAACACTTGGGGTCAGGTAGCCCACTTCGCTCACCTCGGTGGGATGATCGGCGGGGCTATCCTCATCTATCTCTGGCGTAAGAAGGGGGTTATCCGATAGCTCTTCGATGAACTGGCAGAAGCTATACAAAGAGTATTGGCAAGAGGGGAGCATCGTCATGCGCCTCCTCATCCTACATACCTTCGCCTACCTCTTTATCGGGCTGACCTCTTGGGTCTGCACGCTCATCACACCCTTACGCTGGTGGGATCTCGGGCTCTCGCTCTCATTCTACCCTGAGTGGGACAAGGTACTCTACCACCCTTGGTCACTCGTCACGTATGCCCTCCCCCACCTAAACTTCTTCCACTTCTTTGGCAACATGTGTCTGGTCTATACGCTCCTCCCCGTGATGGCGTATCGACTCGGGACACGCAGATTCCTCTGGACCTATATCGGAGGCATCATCGCAGGGGCATTGACCTACCTCTTAGGCTACCAGCTCCTCGGAGCAGAGATTATACCTCCCCTGTCGCTGCAAGGTGCTTCAGCTGCCATCCTCAGCGTATGCGCTGCGGCAGTCATGGTAGATCGCAAGATTCTCTCCTCGTTCACCCTGCGCTTTACGGGAAATCGCGTCCCACCCATCGCACTCTGGGTCTTCCTCTTCCTCGTCTTCCTCAGTGCTGGGCGAGGGAACTTAGGCGGTCACTTGGCGCACCTCGGCGGGCTCCTCTTCGGTATCGCCTGCGGTCTCTACTACCGCAAGCAGGCCAAGCATCCCGCAAGCGTTTTTACCAGCGACCGAGAGGAGCTGCTACGCAAGACCCGTCACTCGAGCTTCTCCAGCCTAAGCCCCGAAGAGCGTCGTCGCTTGATGAAGAACCTCCCCAAAGACAAGAACTAACCTACCCCACAGCAACCAAATAATGAAGCTTCGCGCTCTCTTCACCTTCAGCTCACGCATCGCACGGGTCATCCTTCTCGTGGGGACACTCCTCATCTCTGGGGTCTATCTCCTCGGGGCCTACTCGGGGTACATAGCACCGAAGACCTGGATCCTCCCGAGCTTCTTAGGCCTACTATTCCCTGGGCTGATCTTAGCGCAGATCCTTGTGAGCCTCTTCTGGCTCATTGCGCTCGACAAGAAGCGCCTTATCCTCGTCGGAGTCGTGTGGCTCATCTCCCTGCCACAGCTCCTCACCTACTTCCCCATCAGCCGCTCGGCGAAGATCCTCGGCGACGAAGACGATGTGATACGCGTGCTCTCCTACAACGTCTGCGCCTTCGGCTTCAAGCCCCACACCAAGACCAGCCCCAACGCCATCCTGCAGTACATCAAGAGCAGTGGTGCTGACATCGTCTGCCTACAGGAGGCGATGCTCAATCAGAATCCTTGGGCAGGTGTAGTCTCGAAGACCCTGCGTAGCTATCTCGACAAGGACTACCCCTATATCCAGGTGAATCGCGTGAATCGTGGCGGGAGTACCCTCGCGCTCCTCTCCAAGTACCCCATCACCGAAGCGAAGGAAATCCCCCTCCCCTCGTGGGTCAATGGGGCTGTCGCCTACAAGGTGCTTATCCGTGGCGAAGAGACACTCATCATCAACGTACACCTCGAGTCCTTCCACCTGCGTCGCACGGATGGGGAGGACTACCTGCGCTTAGCCTCCCAAGGGCAGGCACTCCGCTTGAAGGACGCGCTCAGCAGCAAGCTCGCGCCTACCTTCCGTGCCCATGGCGTACAGGCCAACATCATCCACCAGCTCATCCAGAGCTACGGCACCGAGCGTGTCATCGTCTGCGGTGACTTCAACGACACGCCCCTCTCCTATACCCGTCGTAAGATCGCCGATGGGCTGAAGGACGCCTTCGTCGAGCGAGGCAATGGCTTCGGCTTTACCTTCAAGACACGCCCCTTCATCGTGCGCATCGACCACATCCTCTACGGCTCGGCCTTCCGTGCTATCAGCTGTGAGGTCGACAAGACTGCCAGCGAGTCGGACCACCATCCTATCAAGGCCGTGCTCACCATGAGCCCAGCACAAGAGTAATCCCTGCCCCATGCTCAGCAAGAAGATATGCCAGTACCTCATTGACTTCCTCGTCGGCTCGCTCTGGGTACAGAGTGAAGGTGACGATCGCTTCCAGCGCCGCTTCGAAGCCATCGGCTATACCGACGATCCTGAGCAGATGAAGCTCTATCCTATCGTCATCATCCCTTCGGGCTTCTTCAAGATGGACGTCTACGGCACCGAGGAGTCGATGCCTACCCTCCCGCTGAAGACGTGGCGAGGGATACCGCTACTCTTCGGTGAGCCTCGAGAGGAGTGGAGCGCTGACGGGAGCCAGCTCATCATCCATGCCGACCTCCTCGCCTCGACCTACTTCCTCATCTCCCGCTATGAGGAGATGTACCGACGTAGTGAGCGCGACTCCTATGGGCGCTTCCCTGGGAAGAGTTCGCTCCCCTATCGAGCAGGCTTCCTGCACCGCCCCATCATCGACGAGTACGGCGAAGCCCTCAGACAAATCCTCCTCGAGACGGGCATCGCTGAGCGCCACAACCTACGCCTCGAGGAGCGTCCCCATACCTTCAGCAGAGTCAACCTCACCCACGACCTCTCCCGCCCGTACAACTATCGTGGCTGGAGAAGCTTCCTGCGTGCATGGCTCAAGCAGAAGAAGAGTCCCTTAGAGGCAGCACGCCTTAGCTTCTCAGCAGATGTCGAGGACGACTACTTCACCTTCCCTAAGTTCCTCAAGTGGGATCGTAATACCTGTGATAGCTTGGGTCGGGATAGATCGGATATCTTCCTCTTCATCCGCATGCCCTCGCGCCACCCGCTGGATAAGCCTTACTATAGTCTCCACTCCCTCTACCTCCGTCGTATCCTCTCAATAGCCACCAAGCACAAGGTACTCTTAGCGCTACAGTGCAGCTATGCCGCGGGGCACCAGTCGGAGCTCATCAGCAAGGAGCGCCATCAGTTTGAGAAGGCCTTCCGTCAGCGTCCCCGTGGCCTGCGGCACAATAAGCTCACCTCCTGCGAGCCCGAAGACCTCTTTCAGGCCTACGTCTCAGGCTTCCGCAATGATTACTCAATGGGCTACGCCGATGTCGTCGGCTTCCGCCTCGGCACCTGCCGTCCGGTGAAGTTCATCAATCCCAATACCCGCCTTCTGACAGAGCTCATCCTCCACCCTCTCGTGCTGCGCGACCTGACGCTGAGTGATCAGCGCTACATGGCGCTGGAGCAAGATGAAGCCGAGCGCATCGCACACGACCTCATCCGCACGACAGCTCGATACAACGGCGAGCTCACGCTCCTCTGGCACAACGACCTGCTCTCGCAGAAGACCCACCCCTGGCACTCCGTCCTCTATCGCTCTATGCTCCGTCTCATCGAAGAGCTTGGCGCAGAGCCCCAAGCGTAGTCCCAGCCCCTCACTCGCTCGCCCATGCAAGCCTCCCCCTTCCGCCCACTCGCCCTCCGTCATCCCTCTCCCTTCCCTTATATAGTCTTTGCTGGCCCTTGTAGTGCCGAGACCGAAGCACAGACCCTCGCGACAGCCGAGGCGCTGCGTGCCCGAGGTATCCGCCTCTTCCGTGCCAGCCTATGGAAGCCCCGCACACGCCCGGGCTCCTTCGAGGGGGTAGGTAGCGAAGGCCTGCCTTGGCTCCAGCGCGTCGAGCGTGAGCTGGGTATGCAGGTCGCCACCGAAGTGGCCTCCGCCAGCCATGTGGAGGAAGCACTCGCTGCTGGGCTGGATACCTTCTGGATCGGAGCGCGCACGACGACAAGCCCGTTTGCTATGGCAGAGCTTGCCGAAGCCCTCAGCGGAGAGCGCGTCACCGTGCTGGTGAAGAACCCACTTAACCCCGATATCGAGCTGTGGGAAGGTGCTCTCCTACGCCTCTACCAAGCAGGCATCCCCCAGATAGGGGCTATACACCGCGGCTTCAGCACCTACGCCAAGGGACTCTATCGCAATGCCCCCCTCTGGCAAATCCCCATTGAGCTACGCCGTCGCCATCCCGAGCTTACCATTCTCGTTGACCCCAGCCATATCGCTGGGCGCCGAGACCTCGTACCGCTAGTCAGCCGTATGGGGCTGGAGATGAACTTCTCCGGCCTGATGGTCGAGACGCACCCCGAGCCAGAGAGTGCTTGGAGCGATGCCGCACAGCAGCTCACACCAGCCGACCTCATCACCATCCTCTCCCAGCTGGATCTCCGCCCAGCCCACCCGACCGATGACCGCATGCTCAGCGGACTACGTGAGAAGATAGACCACATCGATGCCGAACTCCTGCGCCTGCTGCGGGAGCGCATGATCGTCTCCGAAGAGATCGGGCATATCAAGGCCAGTGCCCACCTCCCTATCGTGCAGCCCGACCGCTACCGCAGTCTGCTGGAGGACCGCTTAGCGCAGGGCCGAGCCTTGGGACTGGATGAAGGCTTCCTCAGGGAGCTCTTCAGCTCGATCCACGAGGCCTCTGTACACACCCAGCACACCGACAGCAAGTGACCATGAAGCTCCATCGCTTTGTCTTGACCTTGGGCTCTAATAATGAGCCACAGAAACACCTCTCTCTGGCCCAAGCGGGGCTCCGCAGTCTCGAGCTGGAGCGCCTCACCTTCTCGCCAGCTCGCGAGTCTGCCCCCATCAGCTTCGGGCTCTCCGATGCGCTCTTCACCGACCAAGTAGCCGTAGGAGAGACAAGCATGGAGCTGGAGACCTTCGCCACACACCTCAAGGCTCTAGAGCGTCGTACAGGCCGTACCCCCGAGCAGCGCAAGAAGCACCCCGAAGCTATCCCCGTGGACATCGACCTCATCACCTGGGATCGGGAGATCCTCAAGCCACGGGACATCACTCGCCCCTACCTCATCGAAGGTCTACGTGACCTCGGTGAAGCACTCCTCCCCGAGGAATAACCCCACCGCTTTCACTCGAGACTTCGCAGAGTGCTCACAGCCCTCTGCCAGCTCGCCGTATCTTGAGGTAAAAGCAACCAGTACTGGTCACCGAGCGAAGTAGTACTGGTCACCAGTAGTTACCAGTACTGGTCCGAAGCGCGACCAGTACTGATCAGATCAGTGACCAGTACTGGTTCATTTTCCCCTCCCCGCAATGCCCTTTCCCCCTACGACTTACGCCACGACAAAATACCTGCAGAAAAATTCCCTGAATTCACTAATTTAGCGGTACGATACGACACGATCTATACCTCTATCCATTATGATCAAGAGACTTACTCCTCTGCTCTTTGCTCTCGGCACGCTCCCCGTGCTGGCGCAAGAGACACCTAAGACAGACCCCACACAGGTCTATTCGCTCCTTGATGGGAAGACCATCATCAAGACCAATCCCTTCAGCGACATCTTCGGGAACCTCAACCTCAAGGTCGAGCGTATCATCACCGATGGGCTTAGCGCACAGCTATCCGTCTTCACCGCCCCTCAGGCGAGTGAAGGACGACAGTTCGGAGCCTTCAACGACATTACTTCGGTGACGAGTAGTATAGCCCTCTACTCCTTCCAGCCCAAGTATGTCGCTGTCGTGCCGCAAGTACGATGGTATCTCAATGATGGCTTGGGCTATGGCTTCTATATGCAGGCGTATTATCACTACCAGCACACTCAGTTTACCAACCAAGAGATCAGCTCGCACCGCACTCTAATTGGCAATGATACACCTGAATTTACTCTGGTATATGATGGTCAAGCTACGATGCATGGCTTCGGCTTTGGTGTCGGGGCACAGTGGCTCTTTGGCCGGAGAAAGAATGTCGTCTTAGACTGGTACATCGCTGGGATCGGCCGTGGCTTCGTCAGAGGCAAGCTCACGGGGAGCTATACCTCAGCCCTCGACCAGCAGAGCTTCACAGAGCGCATCCGCGAAGAGCTCCCTAACCAAGGAGAGGGCACTGAGTTCACCTTTGATGCCACACAGCCGAAGGTAAAGGTCTCGAAGATCAAGTACCAGTCCTATATCCTCGATATGGGGCTCTCCATCGGCTTCCGCTTCTAACGATTCATTAATTCAGCTGGGGTCACAAAGCCCCAGCCCTATCTACATATTTATGCAAAAGATACTTACCATCCTTATGCTTGGCCTCAGCACACTACCCGTGCTGGCACAAGAAGCACCCAAGCCCGACCCTACCCAGCTCTACTCGCTCCTTGATGGGAGGACCATCGTCAAGACCGATCCCTTGAGCGTGGTCGTTGGGAAGCTCAACCTTCAGGTCGAGCGCCTCCTCGCCCATGGAGTCAGTGCTCAGCTCGGTCTCTACTTCACCCCTGAGGGTGCTACAGGGACGCAGTCTGGAGCCTTCCACTACCGTAGCTATGCTCTCAGCAACTCCATCGTGTTCTCTCCCGAGCAACCGAAGTATGTAGCCTTCTCGCCCCAGATAAGATGGTATCTCAATGGAGGCTTAGGACACGGCTTCTACATACAGGGCTACTACAGATTCCAGCATAGCGACTTCACCCGCCAGCATATACATGCCCAGCACAAGGTGGTGGACGACAAGATGCAATATATCAGCGTCGACTACGATGGTCAGGCCACGACACATAGCTACGGCCTCAGCATCGGGGCACAGTGGCTCTTCGGGCGACGGAAGAACATCGTCTTAGACTGGCACATCCTCGGTGTCGGACGTGGCTTCACACGCGGGAGTCTTACAGGCACCTATACTCCAGCGGTTAGCCACGCAGAGGTCGAAAAGGCTCTTCGTCAAGATATCCCCAGAGATATGACGGATGCTGTGTTTACCTTCGACGCCACACAGCCCCAAGTCAAGGTCTCAAAGATCAAGCAGGCATCTGACATCTTCGATATGGGCGTATCCATTGGCTTCCGCTTCTAAGGCGGACGGGAAGAGCACACGCCCCTTCGTGTAAAGTCCTCCCCTTTCTCTCCCTCATAGCAAAGGCTACATCCGAAGTCAGACTTCGGGTGTAGCCTTTGTTTTGCTCCTAAGTGGGGTATCTTATTCGGAAGGTCTGAAGAGCGTCCCCCGAGCAGGACAGCGCAAACCAATAGTAGTCTATGCGTGAACCAATAGTGGTCGGTAGTGCAAACCAATAGTGGTATGGGGTATGAACGAATAGTGGTCTGAGTGCAAACAACTACTCATTCACACCCCATAGCAATAGTCCTTTGCACCTCATCGCCTTCTATAGAGAAGAGGAAGCACCCAGAGAAGCCCTCTCTTCCCTGCAGAAGACGGAGCTGCGGAAGGCGAGCATCTCGGAGTTTTCTCTATCGAGGTAGGTAGGGGTAGTAATGAACGTCGGAGAAATTTGCCGCACACACGACAAGGGAAGGAGCAAAGCGGGTAAAAAGCGTATCTTTGCAGGGTAACTTGGGTGGAGTACTTATCAGCTCGTCCCTACCCCCTGCAGGAAAGGGGCGCGTGGCCATAGCTGGAGTACGCTTCATCCCATATATAATAGCGCATAGTGGAAACAAAGTACATCTTCGTCACGGGGGGCGTCGTCTCTTCCTTAGGCAAGGGGATCGTAGCAGCCTCTCTTGGCAAGCTCCTACAGGCACGTGGCTACAGCGTCACGATACAGAAGTTCGACCCCTACATCAACATTGACCCAGGCACCCTCAATCCCTACGAGCACGGCGAATGCTATGTCACCGACGACGGGCACGAAGCCGACCTGGACCTCGGACACTATGAGCGCTTCCTCGATATAGCGACCTCACGAGCCAACAATATCACCACCGGGCGTATCTACCAAAACGTCATCCGCAAGGAGCGTAAGGGCGACTACCTCGGCAAGACCGTACAGGTCATCCCCCACATCACCGACGAGATCAAGCGCAACGTCAAGCTTCTTGGCCTCAAGAAGCAGTACGACTTCGTCATCACCGAGATCGGTGGTACCGTCGGCGATATCGAATCCCTCCCCTTCCTCGAAAGCGTACGACAGCTCAAGTGGGAGCTCGGGCAGAACTGCCTGTGCGTCCACCTGACCTACGTCCCCTATATCGCTGCGGCTGGCGAAGTGAAGACCAAGCCCACCCAGCACTCTGTCAAGCAGCTCCAGGAGGTCGGTATCCAGCCCGATATCCTCGTCCTGCGTACTGAGCACACACTCAGCAGCGACATCCTCCGCAAGGTCGCACTCTTCTGCAATGTCTCAGCAGAGTCCGTCGTGCAGAGCGTCGACGTCCCCACCATCTATCAGGTACCCTTGGCACTCGGTGAGCAGCATCTCGATGAGATCGTGCTCAAGAAGAGCGGCATCACGCCTGAGGCTAAGCCTGAGCTGAAGGAGTGGAAGAAGTTCCTCGCCCTGCGCGAAGAAGCTAAGGACGTCGTCACCATCGCCCTCATCGGTAAGTACGTCGAGCTGCAGGATGCCTACAAGTCCATCGACGAAGCGCTCCTGCAGTCTGCTACCTACAGCGGTCGCAAGCTCCGCCTCATCTCCGTACACAGCGAGAAGGTCTCTGAGGAGAATGTAGCCGAACTGCTGGGGGATGTCGATGGTGTAGTCGTAGCTCCGGGCTTCGGCTCCCGCGGTGTCGATGGGAAGTTCGTCGCCCTGCGCTATACCCGTGAGCACGGCATCCCCACGCTGGGTATCTGCCTCGGCATGCAGTGTATGGTCATCGAGTTCGCCCGCAATGTCTTGGGCTGGAGCGATGCCCACACCACGGAGATTGACCCCACCACCACGCACAAGGTCGTCGACCTCATGGAAGAGCAGAAGAGCATCTCCGACCTCGGAGGCTCGATGCGTCTCGGAGGCTACGACTGCGTACTGCGCCCTGGGTCGAAGATCGCTGCCGCCTATGGCTCGGACTTCATCCGTGAGCGTCACCGCCACCGCTTCGAGTTCAACAGCCAGTATCGCGAGGCTTACGAAGCAGCTGGCATGATTTGTGCAGGGGAGAACCCTGACACGGGGCTCGTCGAGACGGTAGAGCTCAGCGGACATCCTTGGTATGTCGGCGTGCAGTATCACCCTGAGTACCGCAGCACGGTACTCCACCCCAGCCCGCTCTTCCTCGCCTTCGTGAAGGAGGCGATCAAGCACGGTGGCGAGCGCCATCAGGCCTAAGAGCCCCCCGCGACTGTATCACATCGCCTCCAGCGCCCCACTGGCGCGTGTGGAGGCATAGTATAGATTAATGGATAAGAATACACTCATCGGAGCCCTACTCATCGGGGCCGTACTCATCGGGTTCACCTGGTTCAGCAAGCCCGACCCGACTCAGCAGACACCGCCACCAGCGGATACCACCCACGTCGTAGCCCAGCAGCCCGCTGCTCCACAGGCCACGGCTGACACCGCTGCCCTCGACAGCACGGGTGCCCCCATCCTCGCCCCTTACCAGCAGGCTAAGGAAGAGAAGGTCATCGTACTGAAGAACGAGAAGCTCGCTCTCTCCATCTCCACCCGTGGTGGTGCTCCTGTCGAAGCCGTACTCGCGGACTACCTCGACCAGTCGAAGAAGCCCGTACATCTCTTCCGTAAGGGCGACACGCGTCTGGATCTCCCCCTGCGCACGCTCGACAACCGTATGGTGAGCACGGCTGATGCCAACTTCGACATCATCGAAGCTACCGACTCTACTGCTACCCTGCGTATGCAGCTCGACGAGTCAGCTTACCTCGACTACGTATATAAGCTCCGTAGCTCCGACTACCGCGTGGACTTCACCATCCGCGGTCACGAGCTTCGTCGTTTCCTCCCCGTGAACATTGTGCTGCAGGATATTGAGTGGCGTCAGCGCATCCCCCAGCAGGAGCAGTCCTGGAAGTTCGAGGGGCAGTATAGCGGTATCTACTACCACTACCCTCAGGGCGATGTAGACCGCCTCGAGACGACCAGCGAAGCCAACGAAGATATCCAAGAGACGCTGCGCTGGGTAGCCTTCAAGGACAAGTACTTCAGCTCCGTACTGATCGCTTCGGCTACGGGCTTCAAGGATAATAAGCTCACCCTCAAGACCGAGGGCGAAGGTAGCGGCTACGTCCGCTCTGGCGACTTCAAGGGGACCTTCCCCATCTCTATCAAGGAGACGGAGACCGTCGTGCCCTTTATGTTCTTCTTCGGCCCGAACGACTACGACCTCCTGAAGGGCTATGACGAAGGTGTCGACAAGGCAAACGCCCTGCACCTTGACCACCTCGTCTACCTCGGCATGAGCGTCTTCCGCTGGATCAACCAGTATCTGATCATCCCCGTGGTGACCTTCCTCTCTGGCTTCCTGTCGAACTGGGGTATCATCATCCTCTTGATGACGCTCTTCATCAAGATGCTTCTCTGGCCCTTCACCTACAAGAGCTATATGTCGCAGGCGAAGATGCGTGTACTGCGTCCTCAGATCGAGGCCATCAACGCTAAGTACCCCGGCAAGGAGCAGGATCAGATGATGAAGCGTCAGACCGAGACGATGAATCTCTATCGCTCTGCTGGTGCCAGCCCGATGAGCGGCTGTCTGCCTATGCTGCTGCAGATGCCCTTCCTCATCGCGCTGTACATGTACTTCCCTACCTCCATCCTACTGCGCGGACAGGGCTTCCTCTGGGCTGACGACCTCTCTACCTATGATGCTGTCATCTCGTGGAATACAAACATCCCCCTCATCTCGTCCTTCCTGGGCAACCACCTGAGCCTCTTCTGCGTGCTGATGACGGTGACCAACATCTTCTACACGCGCTACACGATGAATCAGAGCCCCTCTGGCGAAGGTATGGCCGGTATGAAGACCATGCCCTATATCATGGCGATCATGTTCTTCTTCATGTTCAACCAGAACGCCTCGGGTCTTAGCTACTACTACTTCGTCTCTACGCTCATCACCATCCTGCAGTACTTCGCCTTCCGCTGGACGCTCAACGAGGACAAGCTCCTCCGCCAGCTCGAAGAGAACAAGAAGAAGCCCCGCAAGAAGTCCAAGTGGATGCAGCGCCTCGAGGAAGCTCAGCGCCTCCAGCAGGAGCAGCAGCGCAAAGCCCAGAAGCAAGGCAAGCGCTAATCCTCCTCACCCTCCTATGCACAAATAGATAAGTCAAAGATGCGCATACTCCCCGCTGCGGGAGGCATGCGCATCTTTACTTCTTTCCTCTATACCGACTCCATAGATTTATCCCTTCACTCAATGGAACCCCTCAAGCACGAATGTGGCGTGGCGATGATCCGCCTGCGTAAGCCCCTCGCCTACTACCAAGAGAAGTATGGCACCTGGATGTATGGCCTCAATAAGCTCTATCTCCTCATGGAGAAGCAGCACAACCGGGGTCAGGAAGGTGCTGGGCTCGCTATCGTCAAGCTCCACGCGGCTCCTGGTGACGAATATCTCTTCCGCGAGCGCGCCGAAGGTGCCTCTGCCATCCAAGAGATCTTCAACTCCGTCTACGCCTCCTTCGCTGACGTCCCCGCAGAGAAGCTCGCCGATGCAGCCTATGCCGAGCGCTACCTGCCCTTCGCTGGCTCCTGCCTCATGGGACACCTGCGCTATAGCACGACGGGCAAGAGTGGCCTGACCTACGTGCACCCCATGATCCGCCGCAGCAACTGGCGCGCTAAGTGCCTCTCCATCTGCGGTAACTTCAACCTCACGAACGTCACCGACGTCTTCGACGCTATTGCCTCCGTCGGCCAGCATCCCCGCCACGTCTCCGACATGCACATCCTCCTAGAGCAGCTTGGGCACCGCCTTGACCGTGAGGTCGAGCGTCTCTTCAATGAGAGCCGTACCCACGGCCTCACGGGCATGGATATCACCCACTACATCGAGGAGCGTATCGACCTGGCGAACGTCCTGCGCCAGTGTGCCCCCCTCTGGGACGGGGGCTTCGTCATGTGCGGTGAGACGGGTAGTGGCGAGACCTACGCCATGCGTGACCCCCACGGTATCCGTCCAGCCTTCTACTATATTGACGATGAAGTCGTCGTCTTGGCCTCTGAGCGCCCCGTCATCCAGACGGTGATGAACGTCCCCGCCGAGCAGATCACCGAGCTTCGCCCAGGGCAAGCTATCCTCGTCAACCGCGCTGCCGAGGTCCGCACCGAGCAGATCATCCAGCCTAAGCGGGATCAGGCTTGTAGCTTCGAGCGCATCTACTTCTCCCGAGGTAGTGACGTCGACATCTACCGCGAGCGTAAGGCTCTCGGTGAGCAGCTCACGCCCGCCATCCTCCGGGCCATCGGTGGTGACCTACGCCACTCGGTCTTCTCCTTCATCCCCAACACGGCCGAAGTCGCTTACTACGGTATGATCGAGGGTATGGACAAGCACCTCACCGAGGAGAAGCTCCGACAGATCAAGAGCACGCCTTCGCTCTCCGACGAAGCACTACGTGAGATCCTCTCCGCACGCGTCCGCACCGAGAAGGTAGCTATCAAGGACATCAAGCTCCGCACCTTCATCTCCGAGGGTAAGAGCCGCAATGAGCTCGCAGCGCACGTCTACGACATCACCTACGGCACCGTAGAGCGTGGCGTGGACAACCTCGTCGTCATCGATGACAGTATCGTGCGTGGGACGACCCTTCGCCAGAGTATCATCGGTATCCTCGACCGCCTGGGCCCGAAGAAGATCGTCATCGTCTCGAGCTGCCCACAGGTCCGCTACCCCGACTACTACGGTATCGACATGAGTAAGATGAAGGAGTTCATCGCCTTCCGTGCCGCCATCGCCCTCATCGAAGAGCGTGGTATGCAGTACCTCCTCGAGGAGCAGTATCAGAAGGCGCGTGAGCTGGAGAGCGTCTCGCACAACAAGCACGTGGAGAATGTCGTCAAGGCGATCTACGCTCCCTTCTCGCCCGAAGAGATCTCCCGCAAGATGGTCGAGCTCCTTCGTCCCGTAGACACCAAGGCCGAGGTCGAGCTGGTCTTCCAGAGCCTGGAGGGTCTGCACACGGCGATCCCTGGGCACCCTGGCGACTGGTACTTCAGCGGCAACTACCCCACTGCTGGCGGCTCGCACCTGGTGAACAAGGCCTTCATCGACTACATCGAGCAGGACTACCGCAAGTAAGCGCGCCCCGCTCCTCCCCATACCTCATACAAAGCACCCCGCCCCACACCACGAGCCATCAGGCTTACGGTGTGGGGCGGGGTGCTTTATCCCTATTGAGAAGAGAGCTATACTCCTGCGGTCTGAGTGACAGTCTCCAAGCGTGAGATCAGATGATCGAGTTGCTCACGGAGTGCCGATAGTTCGCCCTCGGCACAGCCTGCATCTCGCAGCTTGCAGGAGAAGAGCGAGGGGATATCTTCTGCCTCCTCACGCAAGGCCTTCGCCTGAGGGGTAAGCCAGAGGATCACCTGCCGACTATCGACCGTACCACGCGTACGCGTGACGAAGCCCGCCGCCTCGAGGCGCTTCAGCAGAGGCGTGAGCGTATTCGTATTCAGCCCCAGACGATCTACGATGTGACTGAGGGGCACCCCGTCCTGCTCCCACAGGACGAGCAAGACCAGATACTGCGGATAGGTCAGCCCCAGACGGTCAAGATGAGGCTGGTAGAGGCGTGTGATCAGCCGGACGACCGTATAGAAGCGGAAGCACAGCTGATCCTCCAGAAGGAGTGAAGGTGAGGACATACGATGTATATATCTTCGAAGAACGCGCACCCCATAGGCACCGAGGGAGGCTACTCCTTCGGCACCTATGGGCTACGCCGTAGGTTAGAATTGAGAGAGAGGGCTTAGCACTTCGAGCGCTGGCATAGTGCCTTGAGCGCCCCAGTGGACCACAGAGCCCAGAGGACCAGCAGTGGCTGGAAGAAGAGGCGCACCAAGCGCTTCGCATCCGTATCGAGCCCAAAGGCGCTGATCCCCTCCGTGTACTGATGGATGTTGCCAGGGAAGATCGCCACGAAGAAGATCGCTACGACCAGCCCGACCCACACGCGCTGACGATAGAGAGCTACGAGGGAGAGCCCTAAGAGTATCTCCACGACACCCGAGGCCAGCACGACGAAGTCCTTGCTCATCGTGAGCCAGTCGGGCACCTGCGCCACAAAGTCCGCACGGCGGAAGGTCATGTGGCTGATCCCCGCATAGAGGAGGAAGAGCCCGAGGAGGATACGAAAGGCGTGCTGCGTCTTGCTCGTCGGGAGCGTAGCGGGCATCATACAAGCTCGAGGGTTACGTCGATATTGCCGCGCGTCGCATTGGAGTAGGGGCATACCTGATGGGCACGCTCCACAGCCTGCTGTGCAGCCTCACGATCGATACCATCGACCTCGACACGGAGCTTGACAGCGAGGCCGAAGCCTCCTTCACCATTCTCACCGAGGCTAACCTCTGCGGTGACGGCCGTCGTCGCACGGAGCTTACTCTGGCGCAGGACGAGCCCGAGGGCGCTATCGAAGCAGGCGGCATAGCCAGCTGCAAAGAGTTGCTCGGGATTGGTACCACCGCCCTGACCACCAAGTTCCTTGGGGGCGCGGAGCTGCACATCGAGTGCACCATCATTACTTACGGCGTGGCCTTCGCGGCGGCCACCTTCGACACGAGCCGAAGTCGTGTACAAAACCTTGATTGACATAGCTGAATCTATTTAATGTAAAGTGCTACTGGGAGTAAAAGCATCAGGGCGCTCCTTAGAGCTACTTAGCGAGAAAGCAAGAGGTATCGAGCAGCTTTATAAGACCGCCCCGCTCATTAGAGTCTATTCCTTCCTTGTAGCTGATGATCTGTTTCCACTGCAATGGTAATACAAATCTTACATACATCGCACACGATACAATTACTCGAAGGGTAAACCCTGCGAGAATAGCCTACCCGACTCGCCTTCGTCTCACCACTGACCTCCCACGTTCAAGCCACCCAACAGCCCTATTCAGAGCATTATCTTCCACCCAACTGAGTCGCGTCCACCTAAGTCGCGCAGTCCCTTCCTATACAGCTTCCCCCTCACACACGCTGAGAAAAAGCGCCATCGCAATAGTCAAATAATAGACTTCGTATAGTGCATTTCGCTTATCTACGTAGGTAGATTTATCATCCACGCACGTAAATCCTAATATCTACGTGCGTAGATTTTAGATCCACGTGCGTAGATAGAAGAAATGCTATACTCGTCCGTGGCTTTACCTCTACGCCGTAGGAGCTTTTCCTTCGGTAGCGAGTAGGTTACCCTATATAGGAATGCCCTCGCAGGTCAATGAAGACACAAGAGACTCCCGCCCCAATGGCATTAGCTCTACCCTCCCAATAAGACTCCGACGACGGCACAGGCGAAGGCGCTCCAGACCCTATTCTATGAGGCATAAAACCGAAGCGACCAAGAGGAGATCCAGCACAATCCTGGCAATTCTTCACCGAGTCATTTGGCAAATTTTTGATTTTCAGTCCACACTATCACACAGCACATTAAGCATCAAAAAGGAAAATCCCGAGTAGTAGTCACGGCAAATCTTTACCTTTGTATCGCACAAAATAAGATCATCACGATGGCTACATTTCAAGACTACGAACTCCGCTTACTGCAGCCAAGCTTTGACTCAAAGCTTGTCGGGCTCATCGTGTCTCTTGAAGAGCTGCGTAAGAAGCGTGTAGAGCTGACGACTCGTCCCGAACTCTTCCTCGGGGTCAAGCGACTATTCCACAGTGTAGAGAGTATCGGCTCGGCTCGTATCGAAGGCAACCACACCACCATCGCAGACTATGTAGAGTCACAGCGTGGCGTACCCACCAGCGCTACCGAAGCCGACCTTCAGGAGATCGAGAACATTGAGCATACCCTGCGCTTCATCGAAGAGACGATCGAGGAGGAGCCGATCACGAAGAACTATCTCCTCGAGCTACATAAGCGTGTCGTCAGTGGGCTCCCCACGGGGCGTGGACAAGGAGGGGATCGCACCCCTGGAGCTTTCCGAAGCGGGCAAGCTGTGATCACAGAGTCCGAGCACCTGCCCCCTTCTCCTATGGCGGTCGATGGGTATATGGATGAGCTTATTGACTTTGTCACCAGGGAAGATGACCCGCGCTATGACCTCATCAAAATCGCCATTGCCCACCACCGCTTCGTGTGGATCCATCCCTTCACCAATGGGAATGGTCGCACGGTGCGCCTCTTCACCTACGCCCTCTTGATGAAGTATGGTTTCCGTGTAGAGACAGCGCAGCGTATCTTGAACCCGACAGCGGTCTTCTGCAATGACCGTGAGCAGTACTACAACAAGCTCATGGAGGCCGATACAGGTACGGATGCTGGACTCGAAGCGTGGTGCGAATATGTGCTCGGAGGGCTCAAGGTGGAGCTGGAGAAGGTGGATCATCTCGCCCAGCACAGCTACCTGAGCAAGAAGATACTCCGCCCTGCTATTGATATGGCGCTTCGGGACAGGCGGCTCAGCTTGGACGACGCACGCATCCTCCACGAGGCTGTAGAGCTCCAGATATTCCAAAACAGCGACCTCAAGAAGCTCTTTCCTCAGCACTCCCCCTCCTCCATCTCGAAGAAGATACGCCAGCTCATCGAGCAGCGACTACTCATTCAGGCTCCCGACAGCCAGAGGAAGTATATCCTTCGACTGACGCAAAACATCCTGACGAGCTACATCATGCAGCAGCTTTCGCAAGCAGGCTTCTTACCGCAGATCCGATAGTAGCCCCGTCACTCCTACCCCAAGAGTAAAGCCCCCGATACGTGTGTGTCGGGGGCTTTCTCTATTGATACAGCACCCATCATCATGGAGGTGAGTGGAAAATCTTCACCGAGTCATTTGGCAAATCTTGGATTTTCAGTCTACACTATCACACAGCACATTAAGCATCAAAAAGGAAAATCCTGAGTAGTAGTCACGGCAAATCTTCCACGCTTCATCAAGGGGTGGAAGGCTCATTTATAAGAGCTGAGCGTCGCCCATCCTCGGAGGGAGGAGCTGATAAGCAAGCCTAAGGGCGAGAGAAAAGCGGGGAAAAGCAATGAATATTTGGTTGATAACATTTTGTTACCCACCTTTGCATCGCAAATCACCTATGTAAGGTAATACCATTTACCACACATAGGTCACTCCTAAAAACGATAAGAAATATGATGACTCTTGAGATAAAGAGTAAGGTATCTAAGCAGGGCCTTCGCGCCGGCAAGACGCTTTACTACGCCTACCCCACGAAGCGTGAGAAGCTAAGCATCGACCAAGTGACGGAGCAGATCAGCAGCATCTGCTCGCTCTCCCGCATCGATGTAGAGTCCGCTCTGCGTGCCTTCGCCGAGGTCGTATGTACAAGCTTCGAGCAAGGCGTCGGCGTCGACCTCGGAGAGATGGGCACACTGATGCCCTTCGTCCAAGGCAAGCTGATGAACACCCCCGAGGAAGTCACCGAAGCGACCCTCCAGCCTGCGAAGATCATCATGCACCCGAAGAAGAATATCCGCCAAGCGCTCGGCCGCATCACCTGCCAGATCAAGCGCGAGCCTTCCCAAGACTAAGTAAGAATAAGAAATAGCTATAATGGATCTACGTTTATCAGTACGCACCAAGCGTATAGCCCTCCTCCTCACAGGGCTCGTGGCCAGCACGTCGCTGCTCTCTGCCCAAGAGAAGCTCACCCTCGACGAGTGCCGCGAAATGGCCAAGACCCACAGCCGGGTGCTCCAGCAGAAGGACGCCGAGCGCGAAGCTGCCCACGCCCGCAAGCAAGAGGTCTTCACAAAGTTCTTCCCTCAGGTGACGGCTCGCGGAGCCTACCTACACATGCAGAAGGAATTCCACCTCATCGACTGGGACAAGCCACTGGGCTCCTTCAACTTCCTCATCCCCGATCGCCTGCGTCATCTCGGCACCGTCGACCTGCGCAACGTATGGGTAGCCAACGTCACCGCCATCCAGCCCATCTACCTCGGTGGTAAGATCACCACGGGCTATCAGATGGCCTCCCTCGCCGAGCAGCTCCAGGACAACCTCCGTGAGACAGCTGCCACGGAGATCGAGACGAAGGTCGATGAGACCTATTGGCAGATCATTTCCCTCGACAGCAAGTCGCGCTTACTTGACCAGCTCGTGGCCCTACTGACGCAGACCGTGCATGACGTAGATGCCTCTATCGCAGCTGGTGTAGCGACGAAGGCCGACGGCCTCTCCGTCCGCACGAAGCTCAGCGAAGCCGAGGTCAAGCGCAGTCAGGTACAGAATGGCCTCGAGCTCTCGAAGATGCTCCTAGCTGACCTCTGCGAGCTGGAGTCCTCTGCCGACATCCATCTGGCAGACGAAGGACAGATCGAGCTTGCCCTCCCCGCTCCCACTGAGCGCCTGCAGGCAGAGGACCTTCCTGCCGCCGTCGAGCGTCGTAGCGAAGTACGCTCCCTGCGTATGGTCGACACCATCTATAGCAAGCGCGTGCGTATGGAGACGGCAGAGCTCCTACCTAAGGTCTACGGCTTCGCCAGCTATTCGGCTACGAATCCCAATAGCTTCAATGGCCCGAAGAAGGAATTTGGCGGACAGTATTACCTCGGCGCGATGCTTCAGGTACCCATCTCCGACCTCTTCTCAGGCTCCTTCCGCCGTCGTCAGGCTAAGGCCGAGCACCGTGTCAAGCAGCTCGAGCTCGCCGAAGCCCGCAGTAAGATCACCCTGCAGATGAAGCAGGCACTCCGTACAGCTGACGATGCTCGCCGTGCCTACCAGACGGCTCTCAAGGCTGTCGAGATGGCGCGTGAGAACATGCGCTACGCCGAAGTCGGCTACAAGGAAGGCGTCATCCCCCTGCTCAACTACACCATGGCGCAGACCGCCTGGATGAGCGCACAAGACAGCCTCATCGACGCGCAGATCCGCGTCCTCCTCTCCGAAAGCAAACTGAAGAATATCCTTGCCCTATAAAACAATGAGTACTCAACCTACCCAGCAGCCCACGCAGAACGAGGCTGCCAATGCATCGTCCAAGAAAAGTATCATCTTCGGCGTCGGTATCGTCGTCGTAGCTATGGTCCTCTTAGCCCTCTCTGGCTTCATCTTCTTCGGTGAGAAGGAGGATATCATCACCGGCCAAGTAGAGGCCGATGAAGTACGCATCGCGGGCAAGGTCCCAGGTCGTATCACTGAGTTCCTCGTCAGCGAAGGCCAGAGCGTACATCGTGGCGACACCCTTGTACGCATCTATTCGCCCGAAGTCCTCGCTAAGCTCGAGCAAGCTCAGGCCGCTAAGTCCGCTGCCGAAGCCCAGAGCCAGAAGGCACAGGCTGGCGCTCGTAAGGAGCAGAAGGAAGGCGCCTACGAGATGTGGCAGAAGGCTAAGGCTGGCCTCGAGGTCGCAGAGAAGAGCTTTGAGCGTGTCGAGCGCCTCTACAAGGAAGGCGTCCTCCCCGCACAGAAGTACGACGAAGCCACCGCTCAGCTCAACGCAATGCGCGCTACCGAGCGTGCTGCTCGCAGCCAGTACGATATGGCGATGAACGGTGCTCAGCGTGAGGACAAGTGGGCCGCACAGGCCCTCGTCGAGCGCGCTGCAGGTGCTATCACCGAGGTCGACGCTTACCTCAAGGAGGGTGCGCTCATCGCTCCCGTCGACGGCATCATCTCCGAGATCTACCCTCATCAGGGCGAGCTCGTCGGTACGGGCGCTCCTATCATGAGCATCTCCGACTACCGCGCCGTGCGTGTCCTCTTCGCTGTGCGCGAAGACAAGCTCGCCGGCCTGCGTCAGGGCAGTAAGCTCCACGGCACCATCCCCGCCCTCGGTGGGAAGAAGGTCGAGCTGACTGTCTCGAAGATGAAGGACATGGGGAGCTACGCTACGTGGAAGGCTACGAAGCCTCGCGACCAGCACGACCTGCGCACCTTCGAAGTAACTGCTCAGCCCACCCAGCCTGTCGAAGGTCTGCTGGCGGGTATGACGATCGTACTGGACAAGGGTCAGCTCTAAGATGTCAACCCCCAAGACAGGTCTGGGTGCCGTACTGAGGCGCGAACTCCGCTACCTCACGACGCGCCCTATCTACCTCTTCGCCATCTTCGGGGCACCGCTCTTGGTCACCCTCATGCTCCTCTACATGATGGGCGGAGGACTCCCGACCAATATGCCCGTAGCGGTCGTGGACGAAGACCACACCGCTACCTCGCGTGCCCTCACACGTAGCCTCGATGCCTTCCAGAGCTCTGAGGTAGCCCTCGAGGCTGCCTCGATGCCCGAGGCGCTCGAAGCGATGCGCCGTGGGGAGGTCTATGCGATCTTCCACATCCCCTCCGGCCTACAGGCGGGTGCGGGATCGGCACGTCAGCCCAAGCTCCACTATTATACCAATAGCGCCTACCTGATGGCTGGGAGCTTCACCTTCCGCGATATGAAGATGCTCTCCGAGCTTGCTTCGGCCAAGGTCGGCCTTCAGACCGGCCAAGCCAAGGGCAAGACGATGGAGGAGATCATGGCTACCGTGCAGCCCATCGTCGTGCGAAATGAAGTGATGAGTAACCCCTGGCTGAACTATTCGGCCTACCTCACCACGACGATCCTCCCTGGTATCCTGCAGCTGATGATCCTACTCCTCACCTCGTACAGCATTGGTCTCGAGATCAAGCGCGGTACGGCGAGCGAATGGCTTCGTCTGGCTAAGGGCTCGATGAGCCGTGCGCTCATAGGCAAGCTCCTGCCGCAGACCATCCTCTTCGTCCTCTCGGGCTGGATCATCCAGGGTATCCTCTACGGCTGGATGGGCTATCCCCTGCAGTCGGGCTGGGCACCGATGGCGCTTGCCATGGTCTTCCTCGTGCTGGCAGCTCAGGCTCTCGGTATCTTCTTCATCTCGCTGATCCCCGTGCTCCGCATGGGGATGAGCCTCGGTAGCCTCCTCGGGATGCTATCCTTCTCGATCTCAGGGATGAGTATCCCCGTGAGCTCGATGATCGCACCAATGCAGGCACTGGCCTATATCTTCCCCCTGCGCTACTACTTCCGCATAGGGATCAATCAGGCGCTCATCGGGGCACCCTTCGCCGACTCGCTCCCTCAATATATCGGGCTACTCGCCTTCATATTCCTGCCGCTCATCATGCTACCTCGTCTGAGGAAGTACCTCCTGAATGTCGGCTATATCGCTTGATGCTTCTATGAATATCATCCGATCTCTCAGACTCCGCATGAGTGACCTCTGGCAGGTCTGCCTCAGGGAGTTCCGTCATATCTTCGCCGACAGCGGAGCTATCCTCTTCTTCCTCGTCGTCCCCTTCGCCTATCCCTTCCTCTACTCCGCCCTCTATGGGAGCGAAGTCGTGCGGGAGGCACCACTGGTCGTCATCGACAAGAGCCATACGGCACACTCGCGCGAATTCATTCGCCGTGTCGATGCTTCGCCCGATGTACGCGTGGTGGCTCATGTCGCTGGGGAGTCAGAGGCCTATCGTCTCATCGGGGAGGAGCGTGCCTACGGCATCTTGATTATCCCCGAGGACTTTGACCGTATGCTGATGAGCGGGCGCCAAGCGCACGTTGATCTGCATGCGACCTTCGTCTCCGCACTCTACTACAAGGCCTTCTCTCTGACGACGACCGAGGTAGCACTGACGATGGGGCGCGAAATCGAAGCGGAGCGCCACCACGGCCCCTCCAGCGAAGCCACACGCATCTCCGTGCGCCCCATCGAGAGCGAATGGGTCGTACCCTACAACCCGCAAGGGGGCTTCCAAGGCTTCCTCCTGCCTGGGGTACTGGTGCTCATCATCCAGCAGACGCTCCTCATCGGCATCGCGATGATGTCGGGTACACAGCGTGAGCGTGGTGGGCTGAGCACACCCGTGCAGTACGTCGGTGGGCACTACGTCAGCGTGATGCGCCTCCTCATAGGTCGTGCGATCTGCTACTTCACCCTCTACTCGGTGACGTCGCTCTTCACGCTGGTCGTCGCACCTTGGCTCTTCGGCCTGCCACAGCTGACGGACTTCACGACCTATGTGCTGCTCTTCCTGCCGATGATCCTGGCGATGATCTTCTTCTCTCTCGGCTGCAGTCTCCTGACGCGCCATCGTGAGAAGGCGATGATCCTCTGGGTCTTCACCTCGGTGCCCTTCCTCTTCCTCACGGGGCTGTCGTGGCCTCTGTCGGCTATCCCTGGGCCACTGCGTGCGCTGGGCTATCTCATCCCCTCGACGCCTGGCGTCCAAGCCTTCGTCGCCGTGAGCAGTATGGGCGCGCAGCTCTCCGACATCCTACCGCAGTACCTCACGCTGTGGGTACAGGCTCTGGTCTACTTCCTGATCACGTCCTTCGCCTACGCTCGCGTGCTGCGCCGCTCTTAGAGCGTAGCTTAGTCGTATCAAACGTGCGAGGCCCGAAGCATCTCTGCTTCGGGCCTCGCACGTTTGATGCCACCAAGATAAGACTATTTACGCTCAAGCTTCATCCGGTAGCGCAACTTCGGAGTCCGTCCCTTCGGAGAGAAAAGCGGGAAGCAGTAGTCAAATGATTTCCTCTGAGTACGAATAAAAGTTGCTGACGAATAGCTGATGAGTTTGATCTACGTGCGTGGCTCTAAAATCTACGTGCGTAGTCTTTGGGATTTACGTACATAGTCTTTAAGACTACGTGCGTAGACAAAGGATAAGCACTATGGGAAGCTCCCTTTTCCCTCACGGGAATGTAGATTTTGCTCCGCTGGGCAAGAAAAATCCCCGTGATGGGGTTCGCACCACCCTCCCCAGGGCATTATTCTTGCATCATAAGCCGATAATCCATATCTTGCACGTTGATAATCACGGGGGTGCAGTCGCACAGACCCGCATTTTCCCTCCCCCAAGAATACAAGCGACTAAGTATAGTCCATCTCTCCATGCAGCAAATCACCCTCTCCCAAGTCCTACCCGAGGTCTTCCGTGAGCGTACCGATCTCGTCTCCGAGGTCTGGCGACAGGAGCTTAGCCTCGAGCGAGGCAAGCACTATCTCATAGAAGCCTCTTCCGGTGCTGGTAAGTCGTCCTTCTGTAGCTTCGTCTACGGCTGGCGTGGCGACTACTCGGGGCGCATCGCCTTCGATGGGCAAGATATCCGCGCACTCTCCGCCTCGGCCTGGGGGCGCATCCGACGTGAATCCCTGAGCTTCCTCTTTCAGGATATGCGCCTCTTCGGCGAGCTAACGGCTTGGGACAACGTGTGGATCAAGAACCAACTCACAGGGCATAAGGACCGCCAGACTATCGAGAGCTACTTCGAGGCACTCGGTATTGCCGACAAGCTCAAGAGCCCCGCACGTCTGCTGTCCCTCGGGCAGCAGCAGCGCCTTGCCGCTATCCGCTCGCTCTGTCAGCCCTTCGACTTCCTCCTCCTCGACGAGCCCATCAGCCACCTCGATGAGGCGAACGGCCACACGCTCGCAGGGCTCATCACCGCCGAAGCCACCGCCCAAGGCGCCTCCGTCATCGTCACCTCCGTAGGCAAGCACCTACCGCTGGAGTATCACCACACCTACCAGCTATAGCCCTATGAATAGACTTGTCATACGCCTGCTGAGCCGTCATATCAGCCCACTGCAGCTCTTCGGCTTCTTCGTCGCCAACCTCATCGGCATGGCGATCATCCTACTCGGGTGCCAGTTCTACCAAGATGCGACGAGCGTCCTCGGTGCGAAGGACCGCTTCATGAAGGGCGACTACATCATCATCAGCAAGCAGGTACGCGGCGGGCTCTTCGGCGGGAAGAAGAACAACAGCTTCTCCGCCAGCGAAATCGAAGAGCTATCGAAGCAAGACTTTGCCCTGCGTGTCGGGCGCTTCCTCCCCTCGAAGTTCCGCGTGTCGGCTGGCCTGACGCTCGGCATCGGGATGTCGACGTATATGTTCTTCGAAGCCGTACCCGAAGAGTTCCTCGACGTGAAGGCCGAGGACTGGAAGTACGACCCGAATAGCGATGAGGTGCCGATCATCATCCCACGCAACTACCTCGGGCTGTACAACTCTGCCTTCGCGCAGAGCCAGGGCCTTCCGCTCCTCTCCGAGGCGACGATGAGTAGCCTTCCCCTTCAGCTCGACCTCTCGGGTGCTGGCGAAGAAGTCCAGCTACGTGGCCGTATCGTCGGCTTCTCCAACCGCCTCAATACGCTACTCGTCCCCCTACCCTTCCTCGAGGCGATGAACGAACGCTTGGCACCAGGTGCCGAAGCCCCTTCGACACGCCTCATCGTCGAGGTCAAGAGTCCCTCCGATCCAGCCATCACGCTCTACCTGCGTGACCACCACTATGAGAGCGAAGGCGAGCGCCTCGCATCGGGCGAATCGATGTACCTCCTGCGACTCCTCGCGGGGCTTGTCTTAGCTATCGGGGTACTCATCTCCGCCCTCTCGGTCTATCTGCTTCTCCTCTCGATATACCTGCTCCTGCAGAAGAATACGCGACAGATCGAGGATCTTCTACTGCTCGGCTACACGCGTAGTGCCGTCATCCGCCCCTACATCGCGCTGACGCTCATCGTACAGTGTGCTGTCCTCGGCCTTAGTCTCGTCGCTGTGGCCTATGCGCGTGGCTACTATATCGAGGCAGCTCAGCGTCTACTCTCCGACGAAGTGAGCGGAGGGCTTGGCACGACTGCCCTCATCGGTGTCGGCATCTTCCTTATCACAGCGCTCATCAATACGCTCTCCATCCGCCACAAGGTGCACAGCCTACGTCTCTTCGCTAAGGCATAGCCTCCACTAAGCGCCACAAAAGCATAAGCCCGTGCTCCCCAGATCTGGGAGTACGGGCTTATGTTTTTATCGGCTATTCAGCTGGCTACGGCGCGGGACGATTAGCCGAGTGCCTTACGCAGCTCATCGAGCTGCTGACGGATCTGCCGCAGGCGGAGCAACGTGTCGGCGCGCGACTCAAGGGAGGACTGACGGACGCGAAGCTGGGCATTCGCCCCCTCGATCGTCATCCCCTTCTCTCGCAGAAGGAGCTGTATGGTGCGTAGCGTCTCGATATCCCGCTCGGTGTACTGCCGCACGCCCTTAGGCGAGATGTGAGGCGATACCTGCGGGAAGACACTCTCCCAGTAGCGGACGGTCGAGACGGGCTCACCGAGCTGGTGCGCCACCTCCTTGATGCGGTAGAAGAGTCGCTTAGCCATAGCTGCGAGAGCTTACTTAGCTGCGGGGATGTAGGTCTCGAGGAGCTTGACCTTGCCCACGGGTGTGAGGGTGAGCGAAGGATTGGAAGCAGGGACGAGTACGCTCTGACCCTGATGCAGCTCGACGACCGTGCCGTCAGCATCTGTCAGACGTACGCCACCCTCCATACAGATGTAGATGACGAAGCTATCCAGCTTAGACCAGTCACGAGCGAGTGGCGCATCGAGGTCAAGGAGGTTCGTCTCGAAGTAGCGGCAAGATACCAGCTCGACGGGAGCATCTACCTGAGGCGTGTAAGCCGTGCGGTAGTCGTCCTCAAGGTGATAGTCGATGGCGTCCTTCGCCAGCTCGGTGTGAAGCTCACGCTTGTTGCCTGCAGCATCCGTACGATCGTAGTCGTAGATACGGTAGGTGATATTGGAGGTCTGCTGGATCTCAGCGATGAAGCAGCCTGCACCGATGGCGTGGACACGACCTGCGGGGAGGAAGAAGACGTCACCAGCATTCACTTCGTATTCAGCAAGAGCCTCGACGATGGTACCTTCTTCGATACGGCGCACGTAGTCCTCGGGCGAAGACTGTACGGCAAAGCCGCTATAGAGCTTAGCCCCTGGGGTCGCGTTGATGACGTACCACATCTCGGTCTTCCCGAAGGAATTGTGACGCTTGAGGCCGAGGGCATCATCGGGATGCACCTGGATAGAGAGGTAGTCGCGGGCATCGATGAACTTGATGAGCAGGGGGAAGCGACGGCCAAAGCGCTCGAGGACGCTCTTACCGACGAGCTCTTCGCCATAGGTATGGATCAGTTCGTCAAGGTTCTTCCCGGCGAGTGGGCCAGCTGCGACGACGGAGTAATTGTCGTCGACGTGAGAGATTTCCCAGCTCTCACCGACCTTCTTATCGTCGGGAGTAAGGCCTTTGAATGGGCGGATAGCACTGCCGCCCCAGATGACTTCCTTCAAGAGAGGCTCGAAGGTCAGGGGATATAGCTTATTGATAGACATAATGGGATGTATGATATCGTGGAGATATATGTGGATTGTCGGATGACGGTGCAAAGGTAGTCATTATAGCCTCTACACCCTATTTATACATAGGTACAAAGAGAAGAAGCGAGCGCTTAGACCGCAGGGAGGTTCATCCCCGTGATGCGGCGATAGAGGTCGAGGGCGTAGATATCCGTCATCCCCGAGATATAGTCCAGCGTGCTCTGGATGCGTCCGTACATCGTGGGCTGCCCCATCTCATACTGACTACTTACGCGACTGAGGAGCGTGCGGCTGTACTGGTAATCGGGGTGAAGCTGTGCCTCAAGGAGCTGATCCAGCAGGGCGGTGAAGATACGATGCCCTGCGAGCTCGACGTCGACGACCTCGCGAGCCCGATAGATGCGGGCATAGGCCGTCTGGCTACACGCCTCGTAGGCCGCCTTCGTGCGTGGCTCGAGGTGATGGATGAGGCTACCAGAGAAGGTCCCCGCGAGGATCTCTCGCTCAGCATCGAGGAAGATACCTGCAGCCTCCTCGACCAAGAGGTTGATAACCTTGGAGCGTAGGTAAGCCGTCTGCTCGTTGGGGTCGGTGATATACCGAAGGCCCTGCTGCACCTCCCGCAGCTCGTCCTCGGAGAAGAAGGCCGAGAGCAACCCCTGTGCCTCCTCACGACTCAGGATGTGGAGCTTCGCTGCATCCTCGATATCCATAATCTGATAGCATATATCGTCTGCAGCCTCCACGAGGTAGACCAGCGGATGGCGAGCATAGCTCAGTGCTGAGGCGGTGCGTCGCTCGAGCCCCAGCTCTGTGGCGACCTCCTTCATCGTCTCCTCTTCGGTGGCGAAGAAGCCGAACTTACTCTTCCCTCCTGCCAAGAGACTACTATAGGGATACTTCACGATGCTCGCCACCGTGCTATACGTCAGAGCGAAGCCCCCAGGACGGCGACCACGGAACTGATGTGTCAGGAGGCGGAAGGCATTCGCATTCCCCTCGAAGTAGAGGAAGTCCTCCCAGCGTCCACCCTCGGCACGTACCAGAGGCTCCCAGCGCTTCCCTGGGCCTTCACCGAAGTAAGCACTGATCGCACGCTCCCCGCTGTGTCCGAAGGGGGGATTCCCCATATCGTGTGCCAGACACGCAGCGCTGACGATGGCACTGATCCCCGAGCGGAAGGGCGTCTCACGGTCGGTGGGATAGCGCTCGGAGAGTACCTCCCCGACGATATTGCCCAGCGATCGCCCGAGGCAGCTCACCTCGAGGCTATGCGTCAGGCGGTTGTGCACGAAGATGTTCCCAGGCAGAGGGAAGACCTGCGTCTTATTCTGTAGGCGACGGAAGGCAGGCGAGAAGACTAAGCGGTCATAGTCCCGCTCGAAGTCGCTTCGTGCCCAGCCCCGCGACTGGGGGCGCTCTGCGCGGTCTGCACCCAGACGGCGGTCAGAGAGGAGTTGGGTCCAATGCATTGGCTTAGGATCGAGAGCGAGCAGGGAGACTCCCCGCTCATAGTAAGGAGATGAATGATACCACAAAGGTAGTGCATCTAAGCGCTTTAACCCTCATCTCCCCCCGAGATCAGGATACACACCCCGAAGGAGATGATGTGAACCAATATAGGTCGGTGGGCTGACCTATATTGAGATTGTTGCCGCGAGTCCTGTTCCCTATTTAGAGTGCTAAGGCATCGTGCGCCCAGCTCCCCGATACACCTCTCCGAAGCGACACGCAAGCCCTTCGCCATATCACATATATTCCTCTTATCCTGCGAAGGGAAAAGTGTCCTTCTCGTGAAGGAAAAAGCGCCTTCACGTAGTGGTTTTTCAGTATCTATGCACGTAGTCTTAAAGACTAGGTACGTAAATCCAAATGTCCACGTACGTAGATATTAGAGCCACGTACGTAGCCCAAACTTATTTGCCCCTCGTCCACAACTTTTATCCCTACGCGGAGCAACAGTCTCATATTGGTCGAGAAGCGAAGCTATATAGGTCGATATATGTGACCTATATTGGTTCGAGCAGTGACCTATATAGGTTCGTCCAGTGACCTATATAGGTCGCTATCCCCCTCCTCCACAGTTCAGAGCAGCGAAGCGATATACTTCTGGATGTCAATTACTAACGGAGCACCTCTACTCTCCCATTCTCCCACTCTTCTTTGGCAGAGCGACATCCTTTGCTCCCAGGATAATAGGAGGAGTGAAATGCCCGTTTGAGCTAACAGCAGAGTGATCACACGTAGCGGCCTCTTTTGTGGATATATCCCTATATTTGCAGTATATAGATGCCCCCAATTAACTACACATCATAGCGACTTATGAAACGAATCAAACATTACCTTCTCCTCTTAGCAGTCCTTGCCCTCGGGCTCTCCAGCTGTAGCAAGGACCAAGCTTACCAGTATGCCCTGCCGGCTGATGCCTTCTCGGTATGCTCCTTCGACCTCAAGTCTATGGCCAAGAAAGCCGGCGTCACCAACAGTAAGTATGGCGAGCTACAGAAGCATTTCACCGAGATGCTCAGCGACAGCGAGGAGGCCGAAGCCTACTACAAGGAGCTCATCCAAAACCCCAGCAAGAGCGGTGTCGACCTCAAGAGCCCCGTCTTCCTCTTCTCCAACGAAAAGGTCAGCCTCGGCTACCTCCTGCGTGTCGATGACAAGGGAAAGCTCGAGGCCTGCGTGAACAAGCTCCGTAAGCTCCGCAACAAGGATGCTGCAGCGCTCAAGGCCGAGGACGGCATCTTCTTCGATATCGACGAGGACTCCACCGAGCCCGAAGAAGTCGAATACGATGAGAGTGAGTACGACACCATCGAGGAGACCAGCGACACGACAGCCCATCAGCCCTCGATCTCTACCTACCACGTCTCAGGGAACGTCACGGTCTACGCCTTCAACGACAAGGCCTTCATATCCCTCAACACCAGCGAGTCGACCATCGAAGAGACGAAGCAGCTCGCTAAGCAGT